>ERZ808270.657-NODE-657-length-18487-cov-4.064724_pt1 | contig 18487 bp, 16 predicted proteins | sample MGYA00521082_ERZ808270 | MGnify/ENA primary metagenome ERZ808270 (study PRJEB31516, sample SAMN03275594) | gut metagenome | biome: mammalia-associated habitat; material: feces | host: Papio cynocephalus | place: Kenya | collected 2012-07-27 ... | reverse complement strand
TTTTGATAATGATAAACTGTGGGCTGTCCCAGAACCGTTCTTTGACGATCTTCTTCCATTCCTCTGTTGAAAACGGACTTTCGTACCCTTCTTTATAGCTCAGCCGGTAATCCGCTGCTGCCACAATTGACATCGCGGTTTTTGCTTTATCCGGCAGTTTCACATAGGAAGTAACCTCCACACCATCTACCATGGTTTCATTCAGTGCGGCGACTGCCTCCTTAGATGTCATGGATTCATTGACTTCAATATCAAAATATTCGCCATCGCTTGTGATTCCAACTCCAAGCGGCGCCGCAAAGGACATAATCTGATGCGGAGAATACCCTTCCGAATAACGGATATCAATCCTGGCACGCCGGACCGCTTTCTGAAAATAGCGCATCATATCCAGGTGTCCGATGAATTTCATGACACCCCATTTTCGAAATTTAATTCTGATTTTCAAAGCAGACACCTCCTCCAAATTGTCTTGCACCACATCCGGAGCAGCGCATCCGGCAGTTTGGCGTCACCGTCTCACTGAGCGCAGTTTTCCATTCACGCAGCATAAATGCCTTTGTCACACCGACATCGATAAAATCCCACGGGAAAATTTCATCATCGCTTCGTGCTCTCTTGGTATAAAAATCAATATCAATGCCACATGCAGCAAATGCCTCCAGCCACAGATCATAGTGAAAGAATTCCGACCACGCATCGAAAAATCCGCCGTGTTCATACACATAAAGAATGGCTTTTGAAATCTTACGGTCTCCGCGCGCAAGGATTCCTTCCAATACCGTCACATCGGCTTCATGCCAGTTGTAACGGATACTCTTGTGGTTTAACTGTTCCTTTACATGATCATTGACAATCTTTGCACGCGCCAGATAATCTGATGGGTCTAACATGGTAGCCCACTGGAACGGGGTAAAAGGTTTCGGTACAAAAAAGGAAGTACTGATCGTAATCTGGCATTTTCCGTTTCTCTGTTCCTTTGGTACCGTGTCATAATACAAAGCGGCAATCTCGTTTGCCAGTTCCGGGATCGCCCGCATATCTTCTTCTGTTTCCGTCGGAAGTCCAAGCATAAAATAAAGCTTGACCTTATTCCAGCCGCCGACAAACGCGTCATGAGAGCCGGTCAGAATATTGTCAACCGTCAAGCCTTTATTGATGACATTTCGCAGTCTCTGGGAACCTGCCTCTGGGGCAAATGTCAGACTGCTTTTTTTGATATCCTGCACTTTCTGCATGATGTCAAGGGAAAAGGCATCAATACGAAGGGATGGCAGGGAAATATTGACATGTTTTTTGTCACACTCCTCAATCAGGAAATTGATCAGTTCCTCCAGATCGGAATAATCCGATGAACTGAGAGAACTTAAGGAAATCTCCTCATAGCCGGTCGACGCAAGCATGGTTTGTGCAAGTTCTTTCAGTCGTTTTACGCCCTTTTCCCGGTTTGGCCGGTAAATCATGCCGGCCTGACAGAAACGGCATCCGCGAATACAGCCCCTCTGGATTTCAAGCACCACGCGATCCTGTGTTGCTTTGATAAATGGAACCACCGGTTTTTCTGGATAAACCGATCCGGTCAGATCCATATCCACCTGCTTTTTGATGGTTGCCGGAATATCCTCATAAACAGGGGTAAATGCTGCTATCGTGCCATCTTCTTTGTAACGGACTTCATACAGAGACGGGACATAAATACCCTCTATTTTTGCCGCCTCATGCAGGAATGCCTTTCTTGAATACTGTCCGGATGCCCGCATCGACTTATAGAGATTTAAAAACGTATCATACTGTGTCTCCCCTTCTCCAATATAAAAACAATCAAAAAAGTCTGCAATCGGTTCTGGATTATAAGAACATGGTCCTCCCCCTAAAATAATCGGGTCTTCGTCCCCACGATCAGCCGAAAGAAGCGGAATCTGTGCCAGATCCAGAATCTGCAAAATATTGGTGTAGCACATCTCATACTGCAGAGTCAGACCGACAAAATCAAAGTTTTTGATCGGTTCCTGGGACTCAAGTCCGAACAGCGGAATATTCTGCTCCTTCATAATTTTATGCAGATCCGGCCATGGAGAGTAGACACGTTCGCACCAGGTGTCCTCTCTGCGGTTAAACATATCGTAAAGGATCTGAATTCCAAGATGTGACATACCAATTTCATATACATCAGGAAAACACATCGCAAAACGAATCTGCGATGTGTCATCTTTTACTACAGAATTCAGCTCATTCCCGATATAGCGTGCAGGTTTTTCAATCTGCATCAGAATCTCGTCACTTAAAGCTAATTTTCTCATAGATACCTCTTATCATTTATTTTTATCGCTGGGCAAGTTCATTGGCAATCTCTTCCCAGGTAATGCCTTTTTCCACCATAAGCACCATGCAGTGATACAGGAAATCGGAAATCTCATATTTGATGTTTTCCGGCTCCGGATTTTTCGCTGCAATTACAATCTCCGTACACTCTTCCCCAAGTTTTTGTAAAATCTTATCGGTTCCTTTTCCAAACAGATAATTGGTATAAGAGCCATCCTGCGGATGCGCTTTGCGGTCCTTGATAATATCATAGACACTTTCAAGTACCTTCAGTGGATTTTTCTCAACATATTCTTTCTGCACAATGTTATTGAAAAAACAGGTGCGGTTTCCGGTGTGACAGGCTGCCCCGACCTGGGAGACTTTTGCCAGGATCGTATCAAAATCACAGTCAGCCGTCAGGGATTTCACATACTGGAAATGTCCGGAAGTCAAGCCTTTGGTCCAGAGTTCATCGCGGCTTCTGCTCCAGTAGGTCATTTTTCCAAGATTGATTGTCGTATCAAACGCCTCTTTGTTCATATAGGCAAGCATCAGCACTTCATCTGTACGGTAATCCTGCACAATGACCGGAACCATTCCGTCCGAATTCAGTTTCAGATCCTCCCACGACAGATCCGGTGCAAAATTATACATATTGATGCCTTCCTGAAGCAGAGAAGACTTTAACTTCATAATATCCGTTGAAGTATCATTGATGAACGGACCCGCAATTCCACGAATTTTTTCCCGCTTCAGCAGCCTTACAATCTCGTCAAAATTATAATCTGGAAGTTCCACCACATACGGAATGTTCGTCAGGTTTTCCAGTGCATCCAGAATTTCCGGATTTAACACGAGTGCTTCATGGAATGTATTTTCAATCGAATCCTGATTCTTAAAAATAAAATCCACATTGCTGATAGAAAGTAAAATCCGGTCTTTGCCAAAACGTGCACTGGCTTCCTCCGCCAGGCCGATGCTCGAAGGCTTAGAAGCATTTAAAATTACCTGAAGGCATCCCGCAAACAAAAGTTTTTTGATGTCTTCCAGACGGTTAATGTTTCCTCCTGCACATACTTTAATATCAATGTTGCGATTGATGTTTCGAATCGTATTGACATTCTTTTCATGCTCATCATCGCTGGTAGACAGGTCAAAAATAATGATCTTGTCAATTCCACTGTCGTTGTATAACTGGCACAGTCGATAAACATTCGCATCTACCGGCGTAAAATCAGTCATGGATTTTACCGCATGACCATCTTTTAAATAAAGTGTCGCGACAATGTTTTTTTGTTTCATGTATTACAAACTTCCTTTCGTTGACAGAATTCCTTTTACTCTCGGATCATGGGAAACCGCTTCATCCAAAGCTCTGGCAAATGCCTTAAACATTGCTTCTGCCATATGATGGTTATTTCCGGGGCTTAACACCTTAATGTGCAGATTCATGCCTGCACTGTAGGAGACCGCATAGAAAAATTCACGGATCATTTCGGTATCGAGTGTTCCCAGACGCTCCGCAGTAAATTCTCCGTCAAATACAAGATATGGACGTCCGGAAAGATCTACCGCACACAAAACAAGTGTCTCATCCATCGGAAGGATACAGCTTCCAAATCGTTTGATTCCGCTTTTGTCCCCCAATGCCTTTTTGATCGCATCTCCAAGTACGATTCCGCAGTCTTCGATCGTATGATGGCTGTCGACCTGAAGATCTCCATCACATTCCATACGCAGATCGAAGAAACCGTGCTTGGAAAATCCCTCGAGCATATGATCAAAAAATCCAATGCCCGTCTCAATATGGGAAATGCCGCTTCCATCCAGATTTAAAGTCACCTGAATGTCCGTCTCTTTTGTTTTGCGTGTTGTGCTGATCTCTCTTTTTTCCATAATCTGCTCCTTTTAGACTCTCTTTCCCATATACTACTCAAACCGAACGCGGATGGAGTTTGCATGTGCGGTCAGTTTCTCGCATTCTGCAAACTGCTCAATATCTTTATGTACTTTCTCAAGCGCTTCCCGTGAGTAAGAAATAATGCTGGACTTTTTAATAAAATCATCCACAGAAAGTGCGGAAAAGAACTTGGCCGTTCCGTTTGTCGGAAGAACATGGTTTGGTCCGGCAAAGTAATCGCCAAGCGGCTCGGATGAATACTCGCCGATAAAGATAGCACCGGCATTGCGGATCTTTGTCATCACATGGAACGGATCTGCTGTGACGATTTCCATATGTTCGGATGCAATGGCATTTACGGTATCAATTGCTTCTTCCATATTATCTGCCACAAGAATATATCCGTAATTGTCCAGGGACTTCTGGATGATCTCTTTTCTGGAAAGTTCTGCGACAAACTGATCAATCTCTGCGGATACTTCTTCTGCAAGTTTCTGGCTTGTGGTGATCAGAATTGCAGATGCCATCTCATCATGTTCTGCCTGGGATAACAGATCCGCTGCAACATAACGTGGATTTGCAGTTTCATCTGCAAGCACTAAAATCTCACTCGGTCCTGCAATGGAATCAATGCTGACATAACCAAACACTGCTTTTTTTGCAAGTGCAACATAAATATTTCCCGGTCCGACGATCTTGTCAACCTTTGGCACACTCTCGGTTCCAAACGCCATGGCAGCAATCGCCTGTGCTCCACCGACTTTATAGATCTCATCAACCCCTGCTTCTTTGGCTGCAACCAGAGTGGAAGGATATACTTTTCCATCTTTGCCTGGCGGCGTACACATGACAATACGGTCAACTCCTGCAACTTTTGCCGGTAGAACATTCATCAGTACGGAAGAAGGATACACGGCCTTTCCTCCCGGAACATAGACACCAACCGTCGCAAGTGCGGTAACTTTCTGTCCAAGAATGATACCGTCCTCTGTCGTAAACCAGGAATTCTGTACCTGTTTTTCATGATATTTTTTGATATTGACAAGAGATTTGCGGATCACTGCAAGCAATGTCGTGTCAACCTGCTCATAGGCCTCTGCAATCTCCTCTTCTGTCACAAGAATATTGCCGGCATTGATGTCTGCGCCGTCAAACTGCTTAGTATAATTAAAAATTGCCTGATCGCGGTTATTTCGCACTTCTTCAATAATAGCGTTTACACGGCCTTCAAACTCACCGTAATTATTCGGGCTTCTTTTTAAGAGATTCTGCAGAATATCTTTTCTGGTATCCTCTGTAAGTTTTAAAATTCTCATGATGTCCCTCCTAAATGACTTTTTTCAAATCGCGGATCAGTTTTGTGATTCGTTCATTTTCCATTTTCATACTTACCTGGTTTACAACCACGCGTGCAGAAAGCGGACAAACTTCCTCTAGCACCGTCAGCCCGTTTTCACGCAAAGTCGTACCTGTCTCTACTATATCACAAATTACCTCGGATAGTCCAACGATCGGTGCAAGTTCGATGGAACCATTCAGTTTGATAATCTCAACTGTCTGATGTTTCTTATTATAAAAATAATCTTTTGCGATGCGCGGATACTTGGTTGCCACACGGATCTGTTCATGATGCTGCAAAAGTTCCGCGGCACTTTCCGGTCCGCAGATGCACATTTTACATTTTCCGAATCCAAGATCCAGCACTTCATAAATATTTCTCGATTCTTCTAAAATCGTGTCTTTTCCGACAATTCCAATATCAGCTGCCCCATATTCTACATACGTAGGCACATCCGGTCCCTTGGCAAGGAAAAAACGAAGTCCCAATTCTTCATTGACAAAGATCAGTTTACGGGTATCCGGATCACGGATCTCGTCACAGGTGATTCCTATTTTTTCAAACAGTTCGAGTGTCTTTTTTGCCAGACGTCCCTTTCCCAGTGCAAACGTCAGATATCTCTTTTCTTCCATGATCTCCTCCTATGATTCTTCCTCTATAAATTCTACTTTTGAAACGTGATCCTTCATGGCATAGCTCAGATAATCATCTTTGCTCCGGCCTTCCTGCATCTGGATCAGAGAAACCGAAATTCCCTGAGCGCGAAGTTCTTTCGCTTTTTCTACTGCTTCCGCAATCTTACTCTCCGCGTAAACGATCATCTGATTTTTCTCCTCGGACGGAAGTGTGATCTTTTGTCTGGAAAGAGCGGAAAGAAGCTGGTCCACAACAATGGCAAAACCAATGGCCGGTGCTTTTCTTCCGAAATATGTAAGCAGCCTGTCATAGCGTCCTCCCTTTACCACCGGTTCGCCGGTTCCAAACGTATACCCCGCAAAAATGATACCGGTATAGTAATGATAATTGCTGATGATCCCGAGTTCAAACGAAACGTATTTTTCAATTCCGTATAACCGCAGGAACGATCCAAGCTTTTCCAGATCGGTAATTGCGGAAAGAATGTTCGGGTAATCCGAAGCAAGAGCCTTTGCCTCTGCAAGTTCTTCTACCTGTGTCTCAAAACTTCCGAGAAGGGAAAACAGTTTCTTTAACGTGTCGTTTAAATGCATTCCCTCTACCATTTCTTCCACACCGAAATAATTTTTATTGGCAAGCAGCTCTCTTAATTCCTGCTGCTGTTCCTCATCAAGTCCTGCCGCCTCTGCCAGCCCGCGGAAAAACTGTGCATGTCCCACCGAGATCTGGAATTCTTTAAGTCCGCTCGAAAGAAGGGACTCCACTACCATGGCAAGTATTTCTGCGTCAGCGGCAACCGTTCCGTCTCCGATCAGCTCCGCACCGCACTGTGTTGTTTCCTTTAAGCGTCCCTGATATGCATTGGAATTGATAAACGTGTTTCCCATATAACAAAGTTTTACCGGCATATCATCCTCGGTATAGTACTTTGCAGCACTTCTTGCAATCGATGGGGTAAAATCCGGACGAAGTACCAGCGTGCTTCCGTCCTTGTCAAAAAACTTATACAGATCTTTGGATGGTGTTGTACCGATTTCTTTTCCAAAAATATTAAAAAATTCAAACGTTGGTGTCTGAATATCACGATATCCATATTGACGCAATACATCGTGTAATCTCTCCTGCAACAGAAGTTTCTGTTTGCACTCTCCGTTATAAATATCCCGGACTCCGTCCGGCGTATGTAACATCTGGTCTGTCATAATCGAACCTCTCGCTTTACTATTTTAAAGTGATACCGTGATAATTTGGTAGCACATGAAACAACGCTATTATAAGAAATATTCCAAAGATTGTCAATCCCTGTCCTCTAAATCCTTCTGGAGAACCTGAAGATAGGGAACCAGTACCCCCGATACCTGTGGCAGAAAATAGGCCGGATTCAGTTCTTCATACCGAAAACTCTTCCGTCCCCCTTCCTGGGCCCGGTTCCAGAACTTCTTCAGATCAGAAAAACGCAGATAATAAAATTCCTCCCTGTGCGTATAAGATATCAGAAGAAACGCAATTCCCTCCTGCTTTTCAAACTGCTCCATAAAAGCTACCTGATGCGGATGGACATTGGCAAGCGGAAAGGTATCCGTATTGCATTCTTTTGCATCGAAACACACCGGAATTCCCTGTACAGCTCCAATATAATCCACGGTACTTTTCTGTTCAAAATAGGCAAGTGTGATGTGTCTGGTTTCTTTATCAATATTAATAGGAGTGATCGGTGTCGGGATCTTCTGGATCAGTGCCAGACCGTTCTGTGCATATTTTTCATTTGTACGGTTTAAAAGATCCTCCAGTGTTGATCCGCGCAATCCCCTTGAATTCCAGGTCGGCATCTGCTATCCACGCTCCTTTTCCATAATCTCTTCAAATACTTTTGGCATCGGAGCTGTAAAAACTCTTCCGTCCGGAAATTCCAGACGATACGCATGAAGCAGCTGATGATTCACATGAAAAGTACCATAAAATTTTTGATTCACTGACGGGTCCCCATACTTGCGATCTCCGATAACCGGATGACCGACAGATGCCAGATGTGCACGAATCTGATGTGTTTTTCCGGTAATCAGGCAGATCTCCAACAGACTGCAGGTTCCTTTCGCCTGCACGGACGTGTAAGAAGTCTCAATCCGTACAGCATCTTTTTGTTCCTGTGTCAGAATCTTCACCTGATTGGTATGTTCGTCTTTGATAAGCCATCCGGACAGATGCACCGGTTTGGTAACGTTCCCAGATACAATGGCACGGTAAAATTTATGAATCGTACGTTCCCGCAGTCCCTCGGAAATCATCTGCGCACCGGCAAGCGTTTTGCCCATCAGAAGAAGTCCTGTCGTATTGCGGTCCAGCCGGTTGCACACCGACGGACGAAACGTGCCGAATGTCTCCAGAGAAAGTGCCCCGCTTCGGATCAGATAGCCGAGCAGATATTCATTGGCAGACAGATCCTGTTCTTTAGCTTTCTGGGAAAGCATATTGTATGGCTTATCTGCAATGAGAATATCCGCATCTTCATAAATGATGGAAAGCCCTTTCATTGGCAGACGCTGCAGCATCTGAAATTCTTCCTGCAGTTGTCTGGTGTCCTGCATAAATTTCTGTAACGTCTCATCACTGAAAAATACCGCTACCTGCGCGCCTTTTTGCAGTGTCTCCTTCCCGGTCGCTTTTTTCCCGTCCAACGTAATATTCTTTTTTCGAAGCATCTTATATAAAAAGCTGACCGATGCATTGGGCAGCAGTTTTTTTAAATATTTATCAAACCGCTGGTTGGCTTCATTCGTGCCAATGGTAAATGTTTTCATAACGTTTCCTACTTCTTTTTATGGATGTTGCGGATGGTTTTCTTTTTGTGTTTTGATGTTACACTCTTGCCTGCAGCAGCCTTGCCTGCCGGTGCCTTCTTTCCCTGTCTGGATGACCGGTAGGAAGTACCTGCATCTTTTTTCGGCCGGCGCGGACGGATCAGACATTTGGAATCAAATCCGATGAGATCCTGGCGTCCCGCTTTGATTAGTGCTTCATGTACCAGATCGTAATTTTTCGGGTTGCGATACTGGATCAGTGCACGCTGCATGGCTTTTTCGTGCGGATTGGTTGCCACATATACCGGTTCCATCGTCCGCGGATCCAGCCCGGTATAATACATGCAGGTAGAAATCGTTGACGGTGTCGGATAAAAATCCTGTACCTGTTCCGGCATGTAACCTAAATCCCGCAGATACTCTGCCAGTTCGATCGCTTCTTTCAGCGTCGACCCCGGATGGGAGGACATCAGATATGGAACAAGATACTGCTCTTTTCCGATTTTTTTATTCATATCTTTGTACGCTTTTACAAAACTGTTATACACTTCCACACTGGGCTTTCCCAGTTTCTGTAAAACAGTATTGCTGATATGTTCCGGTGCCACCTTCAACTGCCCGCTCACATGATGCTCGCACAGTTCCCGCAAAAATGTACGATCCTTATCATACATCAGATAATCAAACCGGATACCCGAACGGATAAATACTTTTTTCACACCCGGAAGTACCCGCAGTTTTTTCAGCAGGGCAATGTAATCCTTGTGATCTACCTCCAGATTCTTACATGGTTTCGGAAACAGGCACTGCTTCGTCGGACAGGCACCCTTGGTCATCTGCTTTTTGCATGCCGGTGCACGGAAATTTGCCGTAGGTCCTCCTACATCATGGATATACCCTTTGAAGTCCGGTTCCTGAATGATCTGTTTTGCCTCATCAATAATCGACTCATGGCTTCTCGTCTGGATAATTCTGCCCTGATGAAACGTCAGTGCACAGAAACTGCATCCGCCAAAACATCCGCGGTTGCTGATCAGGGAAAACTTAATCTCCCGGATCGCAGGAACCCCTCCGTCTTTTTCATATGACGGATGATAATTTCGCATATACGGAAGTGCATAGACTTCATCCATTTCCGCCTGTGTCAACGGCTTTGCCGGTGGATTCTGCACAACAAATGTGGTTCCGCCGTAAGGCTCAAACAGGCGTTTCCCGGAAAACGGATCCGTATTGCAGTACTGCTTATAAAAACTCTGCGCAAACGAGCGCTTATTTTCTTTGATCTCGTCATAATCCGGCAATTCAATGGCATCATAGATCAGATCCCGGTTTTTTGTTTTAAATACGGTTCCGTCAATAAAGGTAATATCATGCACATCGATTCCGGCATTCAATGCATCTGCAATTTCAATAATACTGTGTTCTCCCATTCCATAAGAAATCAGATCTGCACCGGAATCGAGCAGGATCGAACGTTTCACCTTGTTGGACCAGTAATCGTAATGTGCCAGACGACGCAGACTGGCTTCAATTCCACCGATAATGATCGGGGTCTTCTTGTATGTATGCCGGATCAGATTACAGTATACCACGGTAGCGTAATCCGGTCTCTTTCCCATTACGCCTCCCGGGGTATAGGAATCGGTTGCACGGCGTTTTTTTGATACCGAATAATGATTTACCATAGAATCCATATTTCCGGCAGAAACCAAAAAGCCAAGTCTTGGAACGCCAAGCACGGAAATGGAAGCATCATCCTTCCAGTCCGGCTGCGCAATAATTCCCACCGTATAGCCATGTGCCTCCAGCAGTCTCGCAATGATTGCATGACCAAACGACGGATGATCTACATATGCGTCTCCGCACACATATACAAAATCAAGTTGTTCGATTCCGCGTTCCTGCATATCCTGTTTTGAAATCGGCAGATACCCTTCGTACATAATTTTATACTCCTGATGATTGTTTATTTTCCGCTTCTTTTTTCAGGGAAGCCAGTTCCTGTTCCGTAAGCTTACGGTAAGTTGCCTTTTCTAAGGTTCCAAGCGTTAGTGTTCCCATGGAGATCCGTTTCAGATATGTCACTTTACATCCAACCGATGCAAACATACGCTTCACCTGGTGAAATCTACCCTCCGAAATCGTAAGTTCCGCCTCACAGTCCCCAAGGATTTTGAGATCTGCCGGAAGTGTACGCTTCTCATCGCCAATGTCTACACCCTCTGCAAATTGTTCCACCGCCGTATCCGGAATTTTCCGGTCTACCTGTACATAATATGTTTTTTTGACATGGTAGGCCGGTGACAGCAGGCGATGCGTGAGTTCTCCGTCATTTGTAATCAGCAAAAGCCCTTCGGTATCCTTATCCAGTCTTCCGACCGGTGCAAACTCTTTTCGCATGGACTCCGGGAAGAAATCCATAACCGTCTGGTTTAACCGGTCACATCTTGCCGTCACACAGCCCGCCGGTTTGTGAAAGAGATAATAGGAATACTTCTCATAAATCACCGGACGATGATCAAACAGAATCTGATCCTGTTCCGGATCAACCTTAAGTTCCGGTTTTTTTGCCACTGCATCATTTACCGTAATTCTTCCTTCGCGGATTCGTTTTTTCACATCGGTGCGTGTGCCGACGCCGGAATCTGCCAGGAATTTGTCCAGGCGAATCATACGTTTGCCTGTTGCAGAAACGCAACAAGGAAATCCCATACTCTTCCGGTAGAAGAAATGGATAAATGCTCGTTTGGCGTGTGAATGTCAAAATTGTCCGGTCCGAAAGAAACGCAGTCGAGATCCGGAATCTTTTCAGAAAGCAAACCACATTCCAAACCGGCATGAATCGTAGAAAATACCGGTTTTTTATGAAACAGCTCTTCGTATACTTTTTCTACCTGTGGGCGCAGCGCAGAATCCGTGCGATACTCCCATGCCGGATAATCGCCTTCCACTTCCGCTTCTCCTCCAAGCATCTCCACAAGCATCGTGACACGTGCACACAGATCTTCTTTGCGGGTTCCGACACTGCTTCGGATCGAAGTAAGCGAAGTCAAAGCCTCTTCTTTCAATTCCAGAATTCCCAGATTTAATGAAGTTTCTACCTGACCATTTAACTGCTGGCTCCTATGCTGGATTCCGTTTGGCACATTGCGCAGATAAAAAATCACACGGCTTACCGAATGATAATCCAATATTTCGGCTTCGGCATTGTCCTGTTCTTCTACAAGCACATGCACGCCCGGATCTGTCTCCACCAGTTCTTTTTTGAGTATTTCATCCAGTTCTTTTACATATTCACAGACAATCTGCGTATTTTCTTCCGGAATCAGGATTTCTGCCTCACATTCTCTTGGAATCGCATTGTCCTTTAATCCACCATGTAAAGTGAGAATTCCAAACGGAGAACGCGAAAAGATTCCATACAGCAGGCGCCCCATCAAAAGATCTGCATTTCCATGTTCTTTGTCGATCTCACTGCCGGAATGTCCGCCGGAAAGCCCGGTCACAATAAGAGAAAGTTTCTTTCCCGTCTGTCTGACACGGGTTACGGGAATGGAAACATTTAATGCCATACCGCCCGCACAGCCGGTCAGGAAAATTCCCTCTTCATCACTGTCAATGTTTAACATGGTATGTCCGGTCAGCATGGACAGATCCATGACAGCGGCTCCTAACATTCCAATTTCTTCATCCACGGTAATTACAACTTCCAATTTTGGATGGGAAATTTCCTCTGATTCCAAAATTGCCAACGCATATGCCACTGCAATTCCATCATCTCCGCCAAGCGTTGTCCCTTCTGCTTTCAGGAAATCCCCATCTACATACAGACGCAACCCTTCTTTTTCCATGTCAAGATCACAGTCTTTTTCTTTTTCACAGACCATATCCATGTGTCCCTGAATGATAATCGCCGAAGCCTTTTCATAGCCTTTGGATGCTTCCTTGACAAGAACCACATTGTTTGCTTCATCCTGATACCAGGTCAGTGCATGTTCTTTTGCAAATTTTACCAGATAATCACTGATCGCTTTGGTGTTTCCCGATCCATGCGGAATTGCTGCGATCTGCTTGAAATAATAAAATACCCTTTCCGGATATAAATGCTCTAATGTGCTCATATACTCCTCCTGTCTCACATAAACTGTATTATGAAAAAATTAGTATTTGTTCTTCTCAGTTGCACACTGTTTTTGTTTTTTATCTGTTTCCCCCACGCGGCAGTTTCGGCATCGAAACAAGGACTGCGTCTGTGGTTTACACAGATTCTTCCGACGCTGCTTCCTTTTTGTGTCCTCTCGTATGTCATTTTGCGCAGTGAAATTCTTCCCAAAAAATTTTCCACCTGTTACATCGTACTGTGTGGTTTTTTGTTTGGATTTCCTATCGGCTGCAAACTGACTGCTGACTTTTACAGCAGTAACTATATTTCCAGAGAAAAAGCCTCTGCCTTATGCTGCTTTACAAACAACTTAAGCCCCATATTTGTCATAACTGCCATTCAGGAAATTATGCAGCTTCCGTTATCTCCCGTATACTTTTTTCTGATCTATGGCATTCCGTTTTTATATGGAATGAGCATGCTGCTATTATATCACAGAATCCCTTCTTCTACACAAAAAGAAACGGCATCAAGATTTCATATGGATATGCAAATCATTGATGCCGGCATTGTCCACGGATTCGAAACCATGATCAAAATATGCGGCTATATCATCCTGTTTTCTATTTTCTGCGAAATACTGCAGACACTGCCGTTTCCGACGCACTGGTTTTCGCTGACCGCCACCGGATTCTTAGAAGTTACAAACGGCATTGCACTGCTTTCCACATCCGCCTGCACCAGACAGATAAAATCTCTTCTGGTCGTGTTATTTCTATCCTGGGGAGGTCTGTCCGGCATCTTTCAGGTTTCTTCCATCCTTTGCAATACCGGTCTTTCCATCCGAAACTATGTATTGCAGAAAACAATCCTCTTACTGCTAACCGTTGGATGTTGTATTCCTTTACTCTTCCTTGGCATCCTCATCTGAAGCAGAGATATTGGTAATCTGCGGTTCCTCTGTAGACTCTGTTGCCTGTCCGGCAGAAGCGGCTGTCTGCTCCTCTGCTGCTTCTGTCTGTGGAAACAGCTGCGCCCGATTCTTTGTCACTACGTCAAGAAATCCCTGCAGCGAAGAAATCAGACTGTCATATCGAGCCTGAGAAGTCTCGATGGAATTGGATAAAACTTCCTCAATCTCGTGCAGCTGATCATCCGCATATCCCATGGCATTGACACGCAGACTGTTTGCCTCATTGGTGGCATTGTCTAAGATTTCCTGGGCCTGCTTGGTTGCAATCATAACAACCTCATTTGCCTGGGCATACGCCTGTTGCATAATCTGATGCTCACTGACAAGCTCGTTGGTCTGTACCTGTGCCTGGGCAATGATCTGATCTGCCTTTGCCTGAGCATCTGCTAAGATTGCTTCCTTATTGCTGATAATCTTCTGGTAGCGTTTTACTTCTTCCGGAGTCTTCGCACGAAGCTCCGCAATAAGTTCCTCTAATTCTTCTTTGTTGACAATAATCTTGGTACTTGAAAGCGGCTGAAATTTACAGCCTTCAATATACTCTTCGATTTCCTCAATAATCTGTTCCATCTTACTGCTCATAGTGAAAATCTCTCCTATCTGTTTTCATATTTCTTATAAATCCGTTCAATAAAACGCTCCGGTACAAAGTTAGAAATATCTCCACCGTATGATGCAAATTCCTTGACAATTGTCGAACTTAAATAAGAATAAGAAAGGTCACTTGTCAGGAAAATGGTTTCAATATTGGAATCCTGCACATGGTTTGCCTGTGCAATCTGCAGCTCATACTCAAAATCTGTCACAGCACGAAGCCCCCGCACAATAATGGTAGCATCTATTTTATTCATAAAATCTACCAGCAGACCATCAAAGGATGCCACCGTAACGTTTGGAATATCCTTTGTCATCTCTTCTATCATACTAACACGTTCTTCTAAAGAAAACAACGAATTTTTTGCGCTGTTGTTGAGCACTCCGACCACCAGCTCGTCCACAATTCTTGAAGCGCGGTTGATGATATCCATATGTCCGAATGTCAATGGATCAAAACTTCCCGGATAAATTGCTTTTTTCATATTTGTTATACCCTCTTTTGTTGAATAAAGACATGCATGTTTGTCTTATATTTTTTGAACTTCACCACAGAAAATCCCAGATCATCCAGATAAGAAAAATCTGTATCCAGCGATGCTTCCACGATAATCATGGTATCCGGTTTCAACACACTTGACTTTGAAAGGAAGCGCAGCACATCTTCTTCGAGTCCCTGCCGGTATGGCGGGTCCATAAAAATAATGTCAAATGTATATTTTCCCTCCAGACTGCTGATTCCACTGATCACATCCGTGGTGAGCAGTTTGGACTCCTTTGTGAATTTCGTGAATGCAATATTGTCTTCAATGCATTTGGCCGCCTTCCGGTTGTTCTCAATGAAAACCGCATACAAAGCACCGCGGCTGATCGCTTCTAACCCGATCTGTCCACTGCCTGCAAACAGATCCAGAAAATAACATCCCGGCACATCGTTCTGTAATATATTGAATAATGTTTCTTTGATCTTATCTGTCGTCGGACGTGTTTCCAGCCCCTCGATTGTTTTCAGCGGCAGGCTGCGCGCTGTTCCTGCTATGATTCGCATAAGGTTCCTCCATATGTTTTGATAATACAACGCTCCAGAAATGCAATGGCATATGCTGCAGCCGCATGTCTTACTTCACTTCTTGTACCGGTAAAATGTTCTGTTTTGGAAAACACCTTTCCCTGCACAAAACATCCAAAACAGACTGTTCCCACCGGAGTCTTTAAAGTTCCTCCCCCAGGTCCGGCAACTCCCGTCGTAGCCACCGCGCATCCCGCGTGTGCCTGTTTTGCTGCACCCCTTGCCATTTCCTGTGCCGTCTGCTCACTCACAACTCCATAATCGGCAATGGTCTCCGGCAACACACCCAGTATTTTTTCTTTTGCTTCCGGGGCATAGGTGATATACCCCTCTTTAAAATATTCAGAAATTCCCGGAATATCTACCAGTGCAGAGGCAACCAGTCCTCCGGTACAGCTCTCGGCTGTTGTCACCAGCAGCTGATGTTCTGCCAAAAGTCTGTCAATTTTCATTAGTTCTGATCCTTTAATACTTCTTTGTTTTTTGCGATGTAATCAATCAACGATACGACGGTAAGTACCAGGGAAATATAAATAAATACCGTTCCAAGTACTGTAAATACGGTATTTTGAATGTTCAGTACCAGAAGAATCACAGTAACCATCTGGGATGCCGTTTTAAACTTGCCCCAGTAACTTGCTGCGATCACCACACCATTGTCTGCAGCAATCAGACGGAATCCGCTGATAATAAACTCGCGGGAAATAATCACAATAACAATCCATGCCGGAATTCTGTCAAGTGCGATCAGACAGATCAATGCAGAACAGACCAGAAGCTTGTCCGCCAGCGGGTCCATAAACTTTCCGAAATTTGTTACAAGATTGTATTTTCTTGCAATTTTTCCATCCAGAAAATCCGTCAGACTTGCAACAATAAAAATAACAAGCGCAATGTAATTTCCGTATCCTTCAAAGTATGGAGCTAACAGGAAAAATACAAAAAACGGAATAAGAATCACACGGAAAGTCGTTAATTTATTTGGTAAATTCATAATTGTTCCTCCTATTTTACGATCGTTGCGATCAGGTCATATTCATATGCACCGGTAACTTTAACCTTTACAATATCTCCGGTTAAAAGTTCTTCGTCTGTATTGATAAAAATATATCCGTCTACATTCGGTGCATCCCGGTAGGTTCTGCCGACATAGGTATTGTTTTCATCCGCAACCTGTCCTTCAATAAACGCATACAAAACCGTACCTTTCATGGCTTCATTCTTGTCAAAAATCACTTCTTCCTGAAGTTCCATGACATCTGCCTGCCATTCCTCTTTTTGCTCCTGTGGCACCTGATCCGGCATTTCCGCTGCCGGCGTTCCTTCCTCCGCAGAATAAGTAAACGCCCCGAGACGGTCAAATTCCATATCATTGACAAACTGCATCAGTTCTTCATGCTGCTCTGCAGTCTCCCCTGGGAATCCGCAGATCAAAGAGGTACGCAATGTGATATCCGGAACACGTTTTCTCAAATAATGAATGCGCTCGATCAGTTCTTTTTTATTTGTTTTTCTTCCCATACGCTGCAAAATCGTATCGTTGCAATGCTGAATCGGCATATCCAGATAGTGACAGACCTTTTTATCCTTAATCATGGAATCGATCAGTTCTTCGTAGATTTCCTCCGGATAACAGTACATAATACGGATCCAGAACAAACCGGAAATCTCGTTCAGGCGGTCTAACAATTCATGCAGACATTTTTTTCCATACAGATCCACACCGTAAAGTGTTGTCTCCTGTGCAACAAGGATCAGTTCCTTTACACCTCCTGCAACCAGCTCTTTTGCTGACGTGACCAGCTCGTCCATCGGAACACTGCGGTAACGTCCGCGCACAGATGGAATCACACAGTAGGTACAGTTTTTATTGCATCCCTCCGCAATTTTCAGATATGCATAATGTCCGCCTGTCGTAACCGTCCGTTTTGTCGACAGCTGTGGCAGTCCGCTGAGCGTATGGAAATTTTTATAAAATTTATGCTGCAGGGTCTCCTCAAGCGCCTCTACGATAGAATCATAGGAATTGGTTCCCAGAATTGCATCTACTTCCGGTATTTCTTTTTTTACCTCATCCTGATACCGCTGTGTCAGACAGCCAGTGACAATGAGCGATTTACAACAGCCCGTTTTTTTCTGCTCTGCCATTTCCAGAATAGTATTGATACTTTCTTCTTTTGCATCACCGATAAAACAGCAGCTGTTGACAATAATAATATCCGCTTCCGCTTCATCATCCGTCAGTTCAATTCCATGACTGGTAAGCATACCGATCATGTACTCGGAATCGACCAGATTTTTGTCACATCCGAGTGAAACAAATAATAATTTCATATAACCTCTCACTTGAAAAAGGGAATGACAACTGTCACTCCCTTTTGGTATTTCTTAGTTTTCGTCCTCTCCAGGTACAATCTTTACTTCTCCGCGGTATAACTCTTCCACTGCAATGGAAAGCGGCTTGTTGCATACCGGATCATCAATCAATGGCTTTGCACCGGCGATAATCTGTCTTGCACGCTTTGCGGTGGCAAGAACGATGGAGTAACGGCTGTTTACTACCGGTTCTTCTCCGATTTCGGCTCCGTCATTAACAACTTTCATTAATTCAACATAAGATGGATGTATCATATTCATTCTCCTTTCGAAAAGCTTTTGAGCTCTTCTCTCATTTGGTTAATAAAATCTATATTAGCTGATACCCGATACTCCTGATCCCTTCCGGTACTTTGTGACTGCTCATCACAGATCAGCTGATCAATCAAAGCCGAT
>ERZ808270.655-NODE-655-length-18520-cov-3.942540_pt1 | contig 18520 bp, 14 predicted proteins | sample MGYA00521082_ERZ808270 | MGnify/ENA primary metagenome ERZ808270 (study PRJEB31516, sample SAMN03275594) | gut metagenome | biome: mammalia-associated habitat; material: feces | host: Papio cynocephalus | place: Kenya | collected 2012-07-27 ... | reverse complement strand
TCTGTATCACGGATACGAGACTCAGCAGAAGATGTATTCTCGGAAATGTTATCCAGGTTGTCAATAGTGTGCTCTAATCTGTTCTGTACAGCACCGAGTGCAGATCTCTGGGAAGAAACCTTAGAGATTGCATCGGAAATAGCGTCGATTGCGTAGGTTGCTGCTGTACCGTTCTTATCAGTTACATTTAAGCCCTTGATTCCAAGATTTGCAGAATTCATGGTGTCGATGTCTACTGTGATCTTGTTTGTCATATCAGCATCTGCGCCTACATGAAGGCTGAAGCTTAATGTATTGGCAACTTTCGCCTGACCAACTTTGATTGTGAATGTTCCATCACCCTTATCAAATGCCAAATCAGTTCCATCACCATTCTTTACCTCTGCATTTCCTTCAGTATCACCGATCTGGTTTGCAGCAAGTAATTCTTTTCCTGCAAGCTCATAAGCTTTCTTCTTTGTGATAATAGAAGTATTATTGTCATCAATACCATCTGCCTTAGTATCATCAATTGTAGTAATGGATTTGGTACCTACAGAAATTGTTGCGCTCTTAGCTGCGGCAATTGCTGCATTGTCAGCATAAGCTGCTTTTGCAGTGGTTGCGGTTGCTGCATCAGGCTGTGTTTCATAATATCCTTTATTAGTAAGAACCGTGTTTCCATCTGATGCTTTGTCATAATAAGTATACTCTTTTCCATTAATTGTAACTTTATCACCAGCTTTACCTGTCACACCAGCTTTTGTTAACATAGCAGTTACATCTGCTGCTTCACCACCAATAGTATAATTCTTTCCACCAATGCTTACAGTATCGCCAGCATTCAGCGCATCCATAGTAAATGTGGCTGTTCCATCACCATTATCGGTCAAAGTTCCCTTTAATCCAGCATCATGAGCCTTAAGATTAATTGTCTTCTCACCGTCATCACCCTTTAACAGGTAAATCTCATTGAATTTGGTTGTCTCAGCAACACGGTCGATCTCTGTATTTAACTGATCGATCTCATCCTGGATAGCCTTACGGTCTGTATCCTTAGAGTTTGTTCCGTTAGAAGCCTGAACTGCAAGCTCATTCATACGCTGTAACATGCTGTGAACTTCTGTCAAAGCACCTTCAGCAGTCTGTACAGAAGATACACCGTCCTGTGCGTTGGAAGAAGCCTTGTCCAGTCCACGGATCTGCTTTCTCATCTTCTCGGAAATTGTAAGTCCTGCTGCGTCATCTGCTGCACGGTTGATCTTGTAACCGGAAGATAACTTCTCTGTTGACTTAGACTGTGCACTGGATGTGATACCAAGCATTCTGTTTGCGTTTGCTGCCTGCATGTTGTGTTGTACTACCATACTCATAATTGAATCCTCCTTGAACTCCCGCTTTGCGGGGTATTATGTTTTTTCCTCCGGAAATCCTTTTCCAGAGGATGTTTCTTATTGCGCCACTTTGCAGTAACGCGTCACAAGCATCTGTGATGCTTTGCAACCTTGTATATTTAGCCATACATCTTTCGATGTACCGCAATAAGCGAAGCGTCCCGGGTGTGCCTCACCTATTACCAGAATTTAAAATGGATCAGGAGTTAAATTTATCTTTTAAACTCTCTGCATCTTTCTTTGCCTCTGCCTTCATCCGCTCGTTCCACAGGATTCTCTTAATTTCCTGCTGTGCCTCTCTGGAAATGCCCGGCTCTGCATAATAGGTTTCTTTTCTGCGTGCCGGATTTTCTTCCGCAGTGCTTCTGGCAATATTGAGTTCCCGCGGGGCATCTATCAGCAGTCTTGCGTGATTTCCCGAACCACCTACATAGACCACACGGATGTTATCGCCAATGTTTACATATTGTCCCTGTTTTAATGAAAGTTTCAGCATTTCGTTACCTCCATGTATGTATTCCATGCCCTGTTTCCGCGGGTATGTCCTGCGCATTTTCCTGCGCATCCGCATTTTTATAAAATGCTTCTTTTGTTTTTATTTCAAAAATGCGACAATCTTTTATAGAATGTTGCATTTTATGTCACAAAAGCATTTTATTCTTGGCTTGAAAGGAGTATTTTTATGGGAACAACACAACCGATCCGAAACCGACAGGAACTGCAAGATTTCAGTTCATACTACAAGCAGGTAAAACCGCATCTGCGAAATTATTCTTTAATTGTATTGGGATTAAACACTGCACTGAGAATCAGTGATCTTTTAAATCTTCGCTGGAGAAGTGTCTATGATTTTAAAAAGAATTGTTTTCGGGATCATCTTTTGGTATTGGAACATAAAACAGGGAAAAGAAATTATATTGCGATAAACCAGAACGCGAAAAATGCCCTGTATCTATATTTTATGGAAAGGAATCCTGATCCGGAGGAATATGTCTTTTCCAAACGGACAAACCCTTATAAACCACTCAGCCGTTCACAGGCTTACCGCATTATAAAAGAAGATGCCTCACATACAACCAGTGAGGAGGCAATCAGCTGTCATTCTCTCCGGAAAACCTTTGGCTATTATGCATGGCAGGAAGGAGTCCAGCCGGCACTCTTAATGAATGTCTTTAATCACTCTTCGTTCCACATCACCAAACGGTATCTCGGAATTGAACAGGATGAAAAAGATCTTGTTTATCTGAACATCAATTTATAAAAATATGGGAATGCTTTGTTGCTGCATCATAATACAAAGCGTTCTCTTCCATAATAAAAACATTTGACTTCTATTCGGAAATACGTTATTCTGTTTCCAATAAACACATATAATTCCAAATCTGATACCAGACAGGCACTGCCGGAAATGTAGTGCAAAGCAATCATGGAGAGCATTTCACTCGTAAATCACTATTAAAATCACAACTTCATAGAACCGGTCATAACAACTGTTTCTTATACTTTTCATATTGTAAAAACAGATGTTTATGATATATACTAAGGGATATGATTGTCTTAATTGAAGAGATTGCGAATTATATTATTTCAGAGGATAACGCTATCAGGAAAGGATTGGGTGAGATTATGGGTGGTAAGATTTTGAAATTACGATCTGAGGAATTGCTGGAACAGGGAGAGGCAAAAGGTAAACTCGAAGGCAGGCTTGAAGGTAAACGTGAAGAGAGACTCGAAGCGATTCAAAATATGCTTGATCTTGGTCTGATCAAAGAACAGATTTTAAAAAAATATTCTTTGGAGGAATACGAAAAGGCATTACATTCTATACCCACAAAGGTTTAATTAATATTTTTATTTTTTTGATTTCAGGGGTTAAGTAACATAACAATCGTCCGATATATTAAGTGTAAATAAAAATGCAACATTCTATAAAAGAATGTTGCATTTTTTATTTCTTTATTTTACACAAACACGACCATATTTATACTACTTACTTTTTACAGTATCTTCAAACGCTTTCCGCACATCATCATTGTGGCTTGTGATGATAAGAACCGCATATTGTCCCTCCTTAAAGATCAGCCCCTCCTGAATCCGGCTGACCTGCTTGGGTTCATAGGACTGCAGCAGATTATACCGATCCTGCTGATGCTTTGTCAGGCTTTCTTTTGCCTCATCCACATCCTCCTTATCTTTCACGGCAATCACGACAATTTCATCTGCTTTGTGCCCATCTGAGGAATAACTTACAAAATAACTGTCTACCTTTTTATAGTCCATATCGGAAATATGGGAAAACTTATCTTCTGCATCTTTTTCCGTGCTGCTGGCATTGAGCATCTCCGGAAGATCCGGATCTGCCGCTTCCATTGCTGTGCGCAGGTCATACATACTGACGGTATTGGAAGTATTTTTTCCACCACATCCTGTACATGCTGTCAGCAATGCCAGTACAAGCACAAACAATATCCCTTTTCTCATTATTTTCATTTGTTTATTTGCCCCCTACAGTCTCTTCCGTACTGAATGTTGCACCGTTTGCTGCGGCTTCATTCATTGTCATATCCGTACCGCCAATGGCCTGTTCTTCTGTTGTAACTCCCATATCTCCATTTTCATTATTCGACGGAGTCAGTCCCTGAAAGGCTTTCTGCACTGCCTCATCAATTTTTTTCTGTTCTTTTTCCGATATGTTCTGGTTCGTATTGTCGGTATTATATCCTGCAATTGTTACATTGAACAGATATCCTTTTCCATCCGGATCCTGAATCCAGCTGTAAGTTCCCAGACTGTATGGCATATTTTTGTAGTTGCCTGCCATCAGGAAATTATCAATGGAAGATGCAATTGCATTTGCAATCTGTGCTTTCTGTTCATTGATGTCTTCCTTAAAGGCGATCATTATGCCTCCCAGCTGCTTATTCATTGCAGCTCGCAATGCCTTTGGCAGATCATACACGGAATCCACTGTCTTCTTATTCTGATATGCCATGTTGTATTTCAAAGAATTAGCTGCCGGGAAATAACTGTGATCCCAGCTCTGGGACTGTCCATAGATGGCATCGGTCACATTAAAGTTTGCATAGTTTCCATTTCCGGCATCGGAATAAATATCGGTGATATACCAGTCTCCATCGATTTTTACCAGATCCCAGCTGTGATAGCGCTCCGTATTGTGCTCGACTTTACACTCAATCCCCATCATCTGCATGAACATCCGGAATGTGGTCGCATAACCGACACATACAGCATTGTGGTATTTTAACACACCATATGGATTGTCACAGTCTTCCTGTGTGGTTGGAATAACGGTCAGTGCACCGGAATCCTGCTGAAGCTTTTTGGTCATCCAGTCATACACAGCCTTTTCCTTTTCAAAATCAGACATGCTGTCTTTGATCTTCATATCCTTGATCGCTTTTTTTGCCATATCAAGGGTTTCTTTTTCTTTGTCTGTCAGCTTTGAAGTATCCCCGGATTTGTAGGCATCCGAAATGTTTGTTGTCGGCTTAATCTCATAATTGTCCGCAATCTTTACATAATCTTCGGTTGTTTCGGGATTTTCTTCCTTTTTCTGCTCTGCTATGTATGATTTTAATGTCACCAGATTGAATGCCGAAATGGTCGTGCTTCCCACAACCCCTGCAGCTAAAACAACAGCTACAACCCCTTTCCATGCACCGCTCTTTTTCTTTTTTGGTTCTTCCGGCTGAACGGAACTGCTTTTTACGCTTTCATAGGTTTCCATAATATATTCGCCTTTCTTCTTTTTTCTCTTTTCAACTTTCAACAGACTAATTGTCTGTGCACCCTAATTATAGCAATAAAAAATCGAAAAATGCGGATCTTTAAAGAAACTTAAATAAATCTTAATAGATAAAAAGACAGGAACCCTCTTCCAAAAGTTCCTGTCATGTCCGACATTTTTATTACATAATATCTTCTTCTATATGCTCTCTTCCCTGTGCAATGATTCTTCTTACATGATCATCGACCAGAGAATAAAATACCGATTTTCCTTCTCTTCTGCTTTTTACCAGTTTATTCTGCTTTAAAATACGAAGCTGATGTGAAATTGCCGATTGTGTCATAGAAAGTACTGCTGCCAGATCACAGACACATACCTCCGCTTCAAAAAGTACAAACAGAATACGGATACGGGTGGAATCTCCAAATACTTTGAATAATTCTGCCAGATCATACAATTCTGTTTCTTCCGGCATCGTTTCATTGACAACTTTCAGCAAATCCGGATGTACTTTCAGCTCACTGCAGCATTCAATATTTTCATTTTCCATGAAATCGTCTCCTTTGTCCTACAATTTCTTCACAAACAGTGCCCGGATTGCATTTAAGACTGCAATCACCATAACACCGACATCCGCAAAAATTCCCATCCACATATTCGCAACACCTATCGTTACTAAAAACAGACAGAGAAGCTTAATGCCAATTGCAAAACAGATGTTTTCATATACGATGCGCAGACATTTTCTTGCAATACGGATTGCCTTGGCAATCTTGAGCGGATCATCATCCATCAGGACCACATCTGCAGCTTCAATGGCTGCATCCGAGCCAAGTGCTCCCATGGCGATTCCGACATCCACACGGGAAAGCACCGGCGCATCGTTGATACCATCTCCTACAAAGGCAACGGTACTCTTTTCTTCCTTGGTCTGTAACAACTTTTCTACTTCTGAAACCTTATCTGCCGGAAGCAGCTGGGAATGTACCTCTGTAATTCCAACTTCCCTGGCTACCTGCTGTGCCACACGGTCATCATCACCCGTCAGCATTACCAGCCGGTGCACGCCGGAATTTTTCAGAGCCTGCATGGCTGCTGCCGCATTTGGCTTGAGCATATCGGAAATCAGTATGTGACCGGCATAGACCCCATCGATTGCCAGATGTACGATTGTGCCCGTACAGCTGCAGTTGCGATAAGCAATTCCTTCTTTTTTCATGAGCTTATCATTTCCTGCCGCTACTTTGTGTCCTTCTACCGTTGCAATAACACCATGTCCACCGATTTCCTGTACATCAGTCACACGATCCACATCAAGTTTCTTTCCATACGCTTTCTGCAGACTGATACTGATCGGATGTGTACTGTGACACTCTGCCAGTGCTGCATACTCCAACAGCTGTTCCTCTTCCTTTGTATATACCGGATGTCCGGACTCAACCGGGCAACTGCCGGATGCACAGCTTGTTCCGTGAATTCCACAGACTTCAAACACGCCCTGCGTAATCGTTCCTGTCTTATCAAAGACAACCGTGCGCGTTCCTGCAAGTGCCTCCAGATAGTTGGAACCTTTTACCAGAATGCCCTCTGCACTGGCGCCTCCGATGCCTGCAAAAAAGCTGAGTGGAATACTGATAACCAGCGCACAAGGGCAGCTGATAACCAGAAATGTCAGTGCACGATAAATCCAGATGCCCCAGTCTGCTGGAAGTCCCATAAACAGCATACGGACAAGCGGTGGCAGAATTGCCAGTGCCAGCGCGCCGTAGCAGACTGCCGGTGTATAATAATGTGCAAATCTAGAAATAAAATTCTCGGAACGTGATTTCTTAGAACTTGCATTCTCCACCAGATCAAGGATCTTGGAAACCGTAGATTCTCCGAATTCTTTTGTTGTGCGGATCTTTAACAGTCCGGAAATATTGATGCATCCACTGATGATTTCCTCTCCCACGGCGACTTCCCGCGGAACACTCTCTCCCGTCAGCGCACTGGTATTCAGGGAAGAATGTCCTTCTACAACCACACCGTCAATCGGAACTTTTTCGCCTGGCTGTACAATAATCACCGTGCCGATCTCCACCTCATCCGGATCTACTTTTTCAATCTGGCCGTCTTTTTCAATGTTTGCATAATCCGGCCGGATATCCATCAGATCACTGATATTGCGACGGCTCTTGCCGACAGCATAACTCTGAAACAGCTCCCCGATCTGATAAAATAACATAACGGCAACGCCTTCTTTGTAATCGCCGAGGGCGATCGCTCCGACGGTTGCCACTGCCATCAAAAAATTTTCATCAAACACCTGCTTATTGCAGATTCCCTTCCAGGCTTTCCGCAGAATATCATAACCAATTACAAGATATGGAACTACATAAAACAGAAATTCCAGCCACTTTGGTATGGAAATAATGCTTCCTGCAATTCCGATGGCAACCAGAAGTACTGCCGCCACAATAATTCGTTTTAATACTTTTTTCTGCTTTTTATTCATAGTGACCGCTCCTTAAAGAAAGATCTCACAATCATCTTCCACTTTCTTGCAGTTCTTTAATACATCCTGCATAACAGCTTTTGCATCTGCCCCATCTTCAAATTCAACATTCATCTTCAGGGTCATAAAGTTTACGGTTGCATCCTTTACACCTGTAGTAGCTTTTGCAGCTTCCTCCATTTTGTTTGCACAGTTTGCACAATCCACATCAATTTTGTAAGTCTTCTTCATAGCCATCTTCCTCCATACTATTTCATCATTCATTTTATCATTGTTTCATATGAGCATTTGTTCATATGTTTGATTCTATTATAGACCAGAGAAAGAATTTGTCAATAGAAAAAAGGAAGAATTTTTCATTCTTCCTCTTCTTCATACCGTTCTTCCATCAATGGCTCCCAGCATGGCTGTGATTTCTTTTTCCCGATCAGAACAGCAGAAACGGCTGCAGTAATTGGTACGGTCAATACCACCCCAAGAGTTCCGGAAAGTCCCTGCATGATCTCTACGCCGATTACATAAGAATTGATCAGCTGATTATAACTCAGATTGTACGCATAATTGACAACAAGTGTAGACAAAGCTCCTCCGACATAGGCAAAAATCAGTGTATTGGCCATGGTTCCCATCATATCACGACCCACGCGGATTCCTGAAACAAACAGTTCTCTGGTTCCCAGTTTCGGACTACGGTCGTGCAATTCCTGAATGGTGGAAGCAATCGACATGCCGACATCCATCGTTGCTCCAAGTGCTGCGATAATGATTCCGGCAAACAGGAGCTGCCCGATACGCACATGCGTATTCTGTGCCACATAATTTAAGGTTTCAATATCGGACACATTATATCCGGTAATGCCAGCTGCTTTTCCAAACAAAATTGCTGCCACGGCTGCAACCACAACCCCGCAGATCGTTCCAATAACTGCCGAAACTGTTTTATTTGTCATGCCACCCAACAGCCACAACGTCAGCAATGTCGATAAAATTGCCACCACAATGGTAATCGCAATCGGTGATATTCCCCGATACATAAGCGGAAACATCAGATAAATGATACAGATTCCGGTAAATGCCAGACTGGCAATCGCCTTGATACCTTTCTTTCCACCAATGACACAGACGATCAGGCAGAAAAACAGGCCAAACAGATAAATTGCGGCAGTCCGGTCCTTACTGTACACTGTCACCACGGTATTATCCTCTGTCGTGCTCACAATTACAATCACCCGCGAACCTGTCTTACAGTTCTCCATGCCAAACAAAGAACCACTTGGATTGACGGCATCAAATTCTTCCCCTGCATGTGCTCCTGTTTTTACCTGTACACGCACTTCCTGTGTGCCATAGCGTTCCCCATCTTCCGCCAGATTATCTTTTGTAATCTTTGTCACAATTGCTTTTTCATAACTTTGCCCTTCCGTAGAAATCAGAGGTACTTTTTCAAATTGATTTACTTTGACTAATAAGAGCAGGAACCCCACCAGACAAAGGGTTCCCACTAAAACTTTTTTCCAGTTTTTCTTCATTTATTTAGCTGCTTTCTTTACTGCTTTCTTTGTAACAGTAATCGTAATTGTTTTACTTGCCGCCTGATACTGACTGCTGCCTGCTGCTTTCACCGTAATCGTAACCTTTCCGGCCTTTTTTACGGTAACTTTTCCGTTCTTATCAACAGTTGCAACCTTCTTATCGGAAGATGTATAGGTAAGCGCTGTTTTCGCTTTTGCATTTAAGGAAAAGGCTTTGTCTCCTACGGTTTTTTGTAAGAGCTCTTCGCCTGAATGGTCTGCTTTACCGCATCTTTTACGATCGTATATGTAGTTGATCCCTGTAACTGTTTTCTGGTTGTCGCATCATAAGTTGTTACAGAAAACTTCTTGTCTGTTACGTTTACCACAGAATAGGTTGGTGTCCAGGTCTGGCTTCTCTCAGAAATGAAATCCTGCTTGGAAGCAATCAGGTTATAGAATTTTGAACCTGTTGCAGAGTTTGCCTCTAAGTATACGGTTCCCTTCGGATTGGTAACCGTTCCACCAACGGTCTTGTTTACGATTTCATAGCAGTTGTTCTGTGCCTGATAAGCACTGTCTTTTTCGGCTTCCTCTACAGATTTATATCCATAAGTACTGTAAGAAGTATGATCCTTTCCATCTCCCTCAAGCTGGAATGTTCTCGAATATGTATGATCATGTCCCTGCATAACCACATCAATCTTATACTTATCCATCAGTGGAGTAAGCTGTGTACGAAGCACCATACCATCGGAATCGGAATGATCGTAACCACTGCCGTAAATATCCTGATGGAATACCACAATACGCCATTTGGCATCCTTATTCTCATTGATTGCTTTTTTCATGACATTCTCATGAGTTGCACAGTTATAGTTGTTTGTATCAAGAACGATGAACAGGACATTTCCATAGCGATAATAGTAATCGGTTCCTGCCTTTGTCTTTCCCTGTACATAATTGGTATCGGTATCGGAAAAAGCATTCGGATTATTAAAATGCAGGCTGTACTGGCCGGAAACACTGTCATGGTTACCAATGGTCGTTGCTACCGGAAGGGAAGTCAGCGCTTTGGCTCCAAGATATCCTGCATACTCGCGCTCGTTGCTTCCGTAATTTACCTGATCTCCTGCAGATACAAGAAAACTTACATCCGAATGATCTTCAAGCGCTTCATTCAATACATGATTCCAGTTATAACTGTCATTTCTCGCAGCAAGATTCTTTTCTGGTGCGGAAGTTACAACATTTCCTGCATTTTCCATCTTTTCACTCTCACTGCTGGTCTGACCTTTCGAAGCACCGATCTGCGGATCTCCGACATACAGGAAGGAAAATTCATCAAACGACTGTGTGGTATAATTCTGTGTATCCTGCCATTTTCCATCCTGAAATACCTGATAATAATAGCTGGTATTTTCTTTGAGACCGCTTACGGTTACTTTATTCGAAAAATATTTTGTGGTATCTATGGTCACAGCTTCGGTCTGCGCTCCGGTGAACTCTGTCGCTCCATCCATATTCTGTCTGGTAGAGATTCTCACCTTTGGAGTCTCAGCCGTTTTGCTGTACCATGCATAATTTAATTTTGTCTCATCTGCACCCGGGGTCAGAGATACATGTTCATACTGGCTGCTGTAAGCCGCCCAGTTCTTTTTCCAGTTGCTCCAGTCTGTAGACTCCTGGGAAGCATCGTTCCAATGTTCCGTTGCTGCTGCAATCTTTGTCGGAACTCCGGTCGCGAACGTACCAACCAATACGGCGGAAGAGAGGACTCCGGCTGTAATCTTCATGACATTTTTTTTCATAATTTTGTTCTCCTTGTGAAATCTGTAAGATTTATTACAGGATTTATGATAAACAGGTTATGTAAGATGTACTATCCGTTTTCTGTAAGTCTTTTGTAAAAAGAAAAAGAGTGGATGCTTTGAGACATCCACTCCATATGCCGGCTATGCCATGCCGTTTACGGTTTTATATTTATAGAGCATCTCCGCATGATTCTGTTCTTCTACCTGGATATCCGCCAGAAGTTTACGCACATCGGAATCTCCAAACGCAAAAACATCGGTATTATAAGTCCCGGACACCATTTTCTCAGAACCAATACTGTCGGTGGCAAGGAAATTGTCGTTTTTCTTGTCTTCCGGATTGGTCATGGAATCATAGGTTGCTTTTGGTTCATACATTTTTCCTTCCCTGTCATTGACGTTGCAGGATGGGACACTGCCTTTCATTACCTGTTCCAAAGACTCCACATGCTTTTGCTCTTTCTTTTCGAGATCTGCGAATAAATCCCGAAGTACCGGGTCCTTTGCTTCCTGTCCATAACGTTTGTACTTCTCCACGCAGGACAGTTCCTGTGTGTGCAGATCCTCAATTGTTGCCATCTCTTTTTCTGTTAAAACCATGGTTTATACCTCTTTCTTTCCTGATATAATTGTGACGATTACAGAACCTGAAAACTCCGCAATCTTCTCTCCTAGTATCTGTAAAAAAATAAATTACATACCTGGTAAAATTTCGTCAAAAGGACTTGAAATTTTCCACAACAGATTGTATAATTTCGTTTGTATTTTATACAATGTTTACAAAAAAGGTGGATTATTTTCGATAAATTTTTAAAAATGAAGGAGGATTTCTTATGTATCAGGCAAACGAATCACGTTATGAAACCATGAAGTACAACCGCTGCGGCGCCAGCGGACTGATGCTGCCGGAAGTATCTTTGGGCTTCTGGCACAATTTTGGAGATACCGGCGTGTATGAAAATATGAAGCAGATGTGCTATACCGCATTCGACCATGGTATCACCCATTTTGATCTGGCCAACAATTACGGACCGCAGCCGGGCAGCGCAGAAGAAAATCTTGGAAAAATCCTGCGGGAAGAACTTTCTTCCTACCGTGACGAGCTGATCATCAGCACAAAGGCCGGTTACGATATGTGGCCGGGGCCTTATGGAAACTGGGGCAGCCGCAAGTATCTGATCGCAAGCCTTGATCAGAGCTTAAAACGGCTCGGTCTGGACTATGTGGATATTTTCTATCACCACCGCATGGATCCGGATACACCGCTGGAAGAGACAATGGAAGCACTCTCTCAAATCGTGCGAAGCGGAAAAGCGCTATATGTCGGTCTGTCCAACTACGATGGCGAAACAATGAAGCGCGCAGCTGCCATCTTAAAAGATCTGCACTGCCCGTTTATTATCAACCAGAATTCATACAACATCTTCAACCGTACTATTGAAAAAAATGGCTTGAAACAGGCAGCGGCAGATGAAAAGAAAGGAATTATTTCTTTCAGCCCGCTCGCACAGGGTATGCTGACCGACCGCTATCTGCACGGCATCCCAAAAGACAGCCGTGTCAATACCGACGGACGTTTCCTGCACGCCGACCAGTTTGACCAGAAACGCCTGGCAAGTATCCGCAGCCTGAATGAAATTGCAGCTGCCCGCGGGGAAAGCCTCGCACAGATGGCGCTCAAGTGGGTCATCCGTGACGGTGTCGTCACTTCCGTTCTGATCGGAGCTTCCCGCCCGGCACAGATTCTTGAGAATCTTAAAGTATTAAACGCTGCTCCGTTTACGGAGGAGGAATTGGAAAAAATTGATCAGTGTTCTCTTTCACTGTAAACAATTTCGAGGAGACCCTATGGTCTCCTCGTTTATATTCTCAGATTTAATGTGTCTATTTCAGGATTTCCTGCAGCCGCGCATCTGTATGCAGGAGTTCCTTCGCGCGATCCCTATATTGCTGCTCATGCAGATACGTATAGCGGAACGGTTTGATCGACGGTGCCAGATCAATTGCTTTTTCAAAATCCTCCCGCCGAAGATCCAGTGTTTTTACATAATCCCAGAACCCCGTCTGCGTAAAAATCGTATCTACCCTCCGGTAACGATGATCCTGCACAACACTCATTAGATAGGTTGCAATGCCGACCTGAATACCATGAAGCTGCGGATGCTCAAGCATCTTGTCCAGCGCATGGGAAATCAGATGTTCGCTGCCGCTTGTTGGTGCACTGCTGCCCGCAATCTCATTTGCAATTCCACTCATCGCAAGAGAATCCAGAAGTTCCTTTAAAAACAGATCATCCTGTATCGAAGTAAACGGTGTGCGCACAAAACTGTTGACCGCTTTCTTTGCAATCATGACAGCAAAATCGTTGACTTTTCCGTACCCATGTTCTTCCTCAAAAATCCAGTCATACAGTGCCGTAATTTTTGATACCATATCGCCGATTCCGGAATATAAAAATTTCTCCGGTGCACTGCGGATAATCTTTGTATCCACCACAATCCCATATGCCAGTTTTGCTGGAACGGACTTGCGGCGTCCTTCTACCAGAAGGGAAGCACTGGCACTTGAAAAGCCATCGCTCGATGCCGATGTCGGGATGCTGATAAACGGAAGATTGCGCAGAAATCCACAATATTTCGCACCATCAATCACTTTTCCACCCCCGATGCCGATGACTGCCTGCGTCTTCGCCGGCATGGAAAATGCAAGACTGATCAGATCTTCCAACCGCACTGTATCAAGTTCTTGATATTCTAAAATATCAATGTCCTCCTGCTGCAATGCTTCCATAACGGTAGAACCAAACATTTCTACAAGACCGTTTCCAAATAACACCACAACTTTCTGCAATTGCAATTCTTTTAAATAAATACCGAGATTGTCCAATGCCCCCGCTCCGATTTTTAAAAGCGCCGGAATGGAAATGTGCTTACCTGCCATAATAAAATTTCTCCTTCTCATTCTCTTTTTACTGATTTTAGTATAAACAAAGGTTCCTGAAATTACAATCAGTTCCCCCGAAAAAACGCACACGCTTCTCTTTACAATTATGGGTAAGAAAAAAGACGATTTCCTGCGAAACCGCCTTTTTCTTATTATAACTCTAACGAAACTCCTGTAAATTTACTTTGTAACTTTGATCGTCATCTTTACAGTTTTTGTCTTTCCGTTCTTTAAAGTGACTTTTACTTTCACAACTGCACTGCCGGCTTTCTTGGCAACAATTGTACCGTTTTTATTCACCGTTACAACCGACTTTTTGGAAGATGTGTACGTAATCTTCTTTACATTTTCCATATTCAGTCCCTTGTCAAAAGTAACCTTTGTTTTGCCACCATTTCCAACGGTCTTTTTGGTTTCTTTTAATGCTACACTCTTTACGACTTCACTGCTCAGAGCCTTTGCATCCTTTTCATTCAGCAGCACATAGTCACCAGCATCCTTGGTATCTGCTGTCACTGTTCCGTCTTTGGATACCTTATAAGTCTTGCTGCTGATCAGAACTTTTTTCCCGGTTTTTTTATCGATTTTTACAAGCGTCAGCTTTTTCCCTGCCTGCAGATCCTTCGCATTGACAGCTAAGCTGTTGACCACCTTGCCGGAAGCGTTCTTCGTTGTCTGGGTAATCGTAATGTCGCTGGTTCCTGCTTCTTTGACTAATTTTGCAACCACATCGGCCGAGATTGTTGTCTTCTTCGTCTCAGAAGCCTTCTTTACTGTTTTTTCCAGCTGTGCTGAAGCGCCTGTCACTTCTCCCTTATCATTCTTTTCAACGGTAAGTGTCGCATTCATATCTTTTGCGATATTCTCAATTGTTTTATCCGTTTTCTGACCCTCAGACGGTTTTGTATCTGGCTTTGCATCTGGCTTTGTATCTTCTGTGCCAGGTGTTGTTGTTTCCGAGCTGCTGCCGGAGGAAGAAGTTCCGCCATTATTTCCACTCTGACTCGTCTGTTTTACCGCAATCAATCCATCGGCATCTGCTTTTGCAGCTTCTGCGGCACTGATCGTTGTTCCTTTAAATGCATCAAAGTAAAGTACCGACTCCACATCTACCGCAGAACCTGCCGGGTTGGAGTTACACCAGAGGCCAAATGCCTGCACATCTTTTAAAGCATCCGCATCGAGCTTTCCACCCTTCTTCCCCTTAAAAGCTGAGAATGGAACGGTTACTTCATAGGCATCTTCTGTCTTGGCAAGATTGGTCAGATATACTTCATGCTCTTCTCCACCTGCCTTGATCTGTACGACAACCTTCTGACCTTTTCCATCCAGTTTGGTCCAGAATTTTAATGCATTGTAGGCAGAAAAATCAGTATTGCTCAGGCTTGCATTTACCAGACCGGTCCATACTTCCGAACCTGTCGTTTTTAATTTGTAATTAAATGCAGCACCATATGTACCATCTGCCTTATGCTCTCGATCCAGCGTAAGGGACGAACTACATCCGGCGGCAGAGTTTCCACCATAAGCTGCGTCCAGAAGTCCGTCACTCCCGACATAGTAGTCAAAGTTTTCCAGCACACCTGCCGGAGCTTTGTCTTTTTCTTTCCCAATGCTCAGATTCGTGATCGTAGACAATGTCTTTCCATCCGCAACCAGTGCGATTTCCGCTACATCAGTCTTTCCGATTTGATCCATTCCCTTTTGTGTCAGCTGCGCCGTATAGAATCCATCGGAGCCCTTCGTGGCCTGCAATGTCAACGTTTTTCCTTTTGCCGCATCCTTTACAACAAATGATACCTTTCCGGCATTGGAAACACTTGCCTTTAACGCAGTTGGCTTTAAAATCGTATCCATATCAAACGGAGCTACCATGTATCCGCTGACATCCTTGTAATTTTCCATCTTTACTCCTGCGTATTTATCGATATTGCCATAGAAATTTGTGCCATCTCCAAATACCGAATCATCACTATTGTAATAAGAAATGAAATCATTGATCATTTCCTGTCCCATTGTATCACTGTATTTATACGGCACATAGAAATTGGTATCACTGAAATTTGCCCATACCAGATAATATGGCATGTCGTTTTTCTTTGCGATATCACTGACTTTCTGATACCAGTTCACACCCGACTTTGCCTCACTGACCGGGTTATTTTTTACAAGGAGCCCTTCGTTATCGCTGCCATCCTTTTTCATCACACGTACACCGGTCTCCGAAATCGCTGCCAGCTTGTTATGCTGTTTTGCTACAGAAGATACCACTCCGCAGGTCTGATCCAGGTGATCAAAGAACGAAGTATCACTCTCTGCCGGATAAGTATTAAAATCGTTGTAATAATCAAATGCCAGAATGTCTACATAGGCATCTCCCGGATACCGCGACATATACTCCGCCTCGGTCTCCAGCGGTCCATTTGGCGAATACACATAAAGCATATTGTGCACACCTTTGGATTCCAGATAATCTCTGGTATATGCATACAGGCTCTTGTAGCTTTCTGTTGTATTGGAAGTTCCCCACCAGAACCATCCTCCGGTATTTTCATGGAATGGACGGAAAATCACCGGGATATTCTGTGCTTCCAATGCATTGGCATAGGCTGCAATCGTATCAAGATATGCATTGAATACATCATTCTTCTCTCCACCCGGCAAAATCTTCTTTAACGAATCACCGGATAAATCTTTTGCTTCATTAAAATCACAATTATAGAAATCGTAGGTTCCATCTGCATTCTTTTTAATCTTTGCATTGGTGAAATTCGGCATGTGGGTGGATAAGGTAACAATTGCACCGTTTTGGGCTGCCTGTTTGCTGTAGTCAATGGAATTCTGCAGTGCCGATGCCGCATCTGTACCACCAGCCTCGCTTCCAAACAATGCCAGGGAGTCAATGCCGAAAATACCGCTGACGGAACCGGTCACATCTTTTACATCTCCCAGATCGTTGTTTCCCACGGAACGGCTCACATCATTCTGATGCCCGAACAGTACCTGATCACTTTCGGTCAGTCCCTGCAGATATGCATACAATGCCTTTGCGCTATTGCTGGCATCCGGATCTGTCATAGTCAGGGTCTTTCCCGTAACAGCAACATTCGCCTGTGTTCCCTGTGCCTTCGGTGTTACCGTAATCTCCGTAAAATCTGCACTCGCATCTTTCTGGGAAAGTGTCAGATTGTCCAGATAAACATCCCCCACAAAGCTGCTATTAGAACCGATAAGTCCGATTGTCAGATCATCCATTGGTGTGGTAGATGGAGAAAATCCTAAAGTAACTGTAACTTTCTTATATCCGTTTCCTGCATCTGCTGCCTCGAATGAATCTATGCTGGTATCTTTATTGATTCCGCTGTTGGAGAAAAATTTTATCTTGGAAATATTACTGTTTTCCGGATAAATCAAATCCACACTCACCTGATTATAATTGCTGATATCAGCCGGTGTCTCCGGTGTGAATTTCACTTTTGCCTCACTCCAGGACTCTTTGGAATTAGAAGTATAATTCAGGCTTACTTTTAATCTTCCGTCTCCGCCATTTGCGTCATAGGAAAGTTCCGGAGCAGCATTTTTTGTTCCGCCATGGAAATACTGATATCCGGTTTCACCTGCCCACAGATTAAACTGAGATTCATCATTTAAATCAGAGAGAACGGTTGGCTCCTGTTTGGTCAGTTCCTGTTTATCGCTTGATAAATTTGTGAGAACTACATTTGAAAATGTCACAGTTCCCTTAAATCCGGTTCCCACAAGAACGAATTCAACATCCATCAATGTATCCGGTGTTATTCCTGAAAACTTTACTTTCAGATCAGCTGAATAATTCTCCCCATCTTTCGTAAAAGAATCCTGCTGCAGCCACTGGCAATCCGTACTGTTGTTCCATCCCCAGTCTGATCCCAGTTTTGTTACACCCTGGATATTCAGATGCGCTTTATCTGCAGCCAGCGACTGATAGGATGCTTCATCCAGTGTTACCTTTGCAGCTAATTCATACTCTTCATTCACATTTCCCAACGAACCCTTGATGGAATCATCATATGCAAAAGTAATTTTTCCTGCACCATTCCAGTCTTCTTCGTCCAATCCTGAAAAATCAATGGGTTCTGTTGTTTTTGCGTCCTCATTTTTGTACAATTCTGTGCGTGTTACTGTTGACGCCTCATTTGTCTCTGCTGCATACACAACCTCGTTCTGTAAAAATGTGCATGCCTCCGGTGTCAGTGACCCCATCATTGCTGCTGCCAGCGTGATGGCAACAATCTGTTTTCCTACCCTTCTCATGTTTTTGCTTACCCTTTCCTTTCTTCTCCATTTTAGTTGTAAAAACCTTCCAGCACCCTCCATCTATCCGGTTTTACTTAATAAAAAAGCAATTGCACGCTGCTTCCCATATTTTAGGGAGAGGGTACTGCATACTTGGGGAGTGCAGTAAAAAATATGGGAACCAGTGTGCAATTGCTTTAGTTATTTGACAAATTCAGTATATCACAAAGTAATTTTAAATCAATATTAGGTTAATATAAAATTAAATGTTTGTAAAATATTACTTAATTTAATGTTTTTTAGCCTTTTTTTAGCCTTTTAATTAGACATTTTCACAAGAGACGAAAGTACCAGTTCCT
>ERZ808270.652-NODE-652-length-18539-cov-8.125243_pt1 | contig 18539 bp, 15 predicted proteins | sample MGYA00521082_ERZ808270 | MGnify/ENA primary metagenome ERZ808270 (study PRJEB31516, sample SAMN03275594) | gut metagenome | biome: mammalia-associated habitat; material: feces | host: Papio cynocephalus | place: Kenya | collected 2012-07-27 ... | reverse complement strand
TCTCAGCAATTCAAGCAAGCTTGATTGCATTCGACTTGCACGATGATTCAGCCCGTCCATTCTAAATCCGAAACTTGAATCACTAAATGCTGCGCGAGGACGCGCCGCCCCACAGAACTTGTTGGAAACTTCTTGATTCAGAACCGGCAGAAGAACTCATATTGCCGGGTGAAAATTTTCAGAAAAGCTCCTCTTGTCTGTCGGGCAACGTTTGGCGCATGTCGGAAAGCAAGCGAAGTAGCTCCGCATAGTAAGGGCTGAGCCTCCCCGCTTTTTCCATCTTCCGGTTGTATTTCCACCAATTAAGCAGCCCACGATTTTCCACCTTTCGCTTGTCGGGCAGATGATGGTGCTCCTCAATGAAAAGTTTCATCTGATGGTACTTCTCGAGCCAGTTTTCTTGCGACTTCTTCATGAGAGAGAGGGTTAGCGAATAAAGGAATGTCTGGCAAAGGTAGCATAAGCTGCCCGAAGAGGAAAATAAAAGTAGAGAGAAAAGTAAAAAAATAGATCAAAAGTCGTTGTAACTCAAAATAAAGTGGTACATTTGCAGCCGATTTAGAGTCCAACGGGGCTAAATGAAGAGGCTGCGGTTGCAGTCCGCCTCCTGGAAAAACCCGTTTATACATATAATTACAAATGTACGCAATCGTAGAGATTAACGGTCAGCAGTTTAAAGCAGAAGAGGGCAAGAAGCTCTATGTAAACCACATCTGCGGTGCCGAGAATGGCCAGACTGTTGAATTTGACAAAGTGTTGTTGATTGACAACAACGGCGACGTGAAGGTAGGTGCTCCTACTGTAGAAGGCGCCAAGGTAGTATGCGAAGTAGTAAGCCCCCTCGTAAAGGGTGAGAAGGTGCTCGTATTCCACAAGAAGCGTCGCAAGGGCTATCGTAAGCTCAATGGCTATCGCCACCAGTTTACTGAAGTGACAATCAAGAACGTAATTGCTTAATCCTTTAAAGTATTAGAAAGAAATGGCACACAAGAAAGGTGTAGGTAGTTCTAAGAACGGTCGTGAATCGGCTTCACAGAGATTAGGCGTTAAGATTTGGGGTGGTCAGACTTGCGTTGCTGGCAACATCATCGTTCGTCAGCGCGGTACTGTTCACTATCCTGGTAAGAATGTTGGCATGGGTAAGGATCACACTCTCTTCGCCCTCGTTGACGGTGTAGTTAGCTTCCACCGTGGTCAGCGTGACCGCAGCGTGGTATCTGTAGAAGAGGCTAACGCTTAACGCACACCTATCAGCAGAAGAACTTATCTACTGAACAAAGAAAATGAGGCGGACTGCTTCCCACAGAGGGAGGCGGTCCGCTTTGCGTATTTCTGGGGAGGAACCTCTATCAGTTCTGTGGGCGACGCGTTCCGCGTCAGCTTTGCCAGCATCAGCTTTGCCAGCATCAGCAACTCTACTCAGAGCCTACCGTGGGCGACGCGTCCCGCGTCGGCATCAGCAACACTACTCAGCAAGTAGTGGGTGTATTCACTCCTTGCTCCTGCCATCGCCGACGCGAGGACGCGTCGCCCCCAGTAGATTCTGAGATACCTCTGAGCAGATTCGGCAAGAACGTATTACTTATTACTTATTACTTGAAAAATATCTCCCTTTCCTTTCCCCTTTCCCACTCAAATGTTAACTTTGCCCGAAAACCAAACCTAACGTTATGCCAGAAACAGTAATCAACGACGAAAAATACTTCTATTCCATCAGAGAAGTAGCACAACATCTCGGCGTGAGCGAGACCCTCCTGCGCTATTGGGAAAAGCAGTTCCCGAAGCAGATTGCTCCCAAGAAAATAGGGAACGGCGTGCGTCAGTATACGAAGGAAGACATTGCAAAGATACGCATCGTCTACGACCTCGTGAAGGTGCGCGGCCTGAAGCTTGCAGCAGCTCGAGAAGTGCTCAAGCAAAACAAGCAGGGCACGGCACAACCATTTGAAGCTCTGCAACGACTGCGCAAGATACGCGAAGAGCTTGTGGCAATGAAGCGTGCTCTCGGCAGTATGTAGCGAGGGGAGAATTAGTTGAAAAGTTGAAGAGTTGAGCGGTCAAGAGATTGCTCTTCTCGACTAAAATGTGTTTTCCTTATTCCTCTCTTTCCCCCTCCCCAATAAAACAACAGAAAAGTGGCAAAGACAAAGACTGTATACGTATGTTCAGAATGCGGCATGGACTCCCCGAAATGGGTGGGCCGCTGTCCGTCGTGTGGGGCATGGAACACCATGAAGCAGATGACCATCCGCCCCGAGACAAATTCTGCCGTCAGCGAAAGACAAGCCCGGCAGGAACTCACCGGAGTGGGCAGCGGAAAGGCTCGTGCGATTCCCCTATCAGAGGTGTCGGTACAGGAAGAACCACGCATACAGACGCTCGATGCTGAGCTCGACCGCGTGCTTGGCGGAGGCATCGTGCCAGGTTCGCTCACGCTCATCGGTGGCGAGCCAGGCATAGGCAAGTCTACACTGCTGCTTCAGACCGTAGTGCGCCTGCAAGGCCTGCGTGTGCTCTACGTGAGCGGAGAAGAGAGTGAACACCAGATTAAGCTGCGGGCCGACCGCATCAGCAATTCCTCGGCAGATGTGCTCCTGCTCTGCGAAACCCGCGTGGAGCAGGTGTTCGAACAGATAAGACAAGTAAAACCCCAACTCGTGGTGATCGACTCCATACAGACCATGAGCGTGGAGAGCGTAGAGTCGTCGCCAGGCAGCGTGACGCAGATACGCGAGTGTGCCGCCTCGCTACTGAAGTATGCCAAGGAGAGCGGCGTGCCCGTGATCCTCGTGGGGCATATCACGAAGGATGGCACCATAGCTGGTCCAAAGGTGTTGGAACATATTGTCGACACCGTACTGCAGTTTGAGGGCGATCGCCACTATATGTACCGCATTTTGCGCAGCATAAAGAATCGCTTCGGGTCGACTTCCGAACTCGGTATATACGAAATGCAGAGCGACGGACTGCGCGCCGTGGCCAATCCCTCAGAGATGCTTCTCACGCAGGGAGGCGATGAGCTGAGCGGTACAGCTGTGGCAGCTGCCATAGAAGGCGTACGCCCCTTCTTGATAGAGACACAAGCCCTCGTGTCATCGGCCGTATACGGCACTCCGCAACGCTCCGCTACGGGGTTCGACCTTCGTCGCCTCAATATGCTCCTGGCTGTGCTCGAAAAGCGAGTAGGCTTCAAGATTGGAGCCAAGGACGTGTTCTTCAACATTGCCGGTGGCATACGTGTGGCTGATCCCGCTATTGATCTCGCTGTGATAGCCTCTGTGCTCTCAAGCAATGTCGATACGCCCATAGAGCGCAGCGTATGCATGGCTGGCGAGGTGGGACTGAGCGGAGAGATACGTCCCGTGACGCGTATCGCTCAGCGCATAAGCGAAGCTGCCAAGCTCGGATTCAACCGCATACTCGTGCCCGAGGGTAATATGAAAGGATTGCCCCACGTAGATGGCATCGAAGTGGTGCCCGTGGGCAGAGTAGAGCAAGCATTGCGTGAGCTCTTTGGATAAGAAGGCCTTTCCATATAAGCAAATGAAGAAAACAGAAAAAAATGAGAGACAACAATAAGCGCGGAGGCAGTCAGAACCCGCGCAACCGCAACGCCGTGGGCGGAGGACGCCCCTCGGAAGCTGGCAAGCGCAAGTTTAGTCCCGCACGGCCGGGAGCACGACGCGAACGACCCACTGCAGAGACTTCGCGCGAAGCTCGGCCTTCTTATAATAAGCAAGAACGCCGTTCTCACAAGGACCATCGTCAGCCTCACACGGGATTTGCTCCACGTGAAGAGTACGCACCGCGAACGGCTGGACCACGTCCGGTGGAGAACACCATTCAGTACGACAAACTTGAGCGCAGCATCACCCTGCGTGTGACTCCCGACATTGCCTACGACGAAGAACGTCTGAGACGCTTCGTGGCAGAGAGTCTTCACATCGACGTGCGCACAATCAATGCCTTGCGCATTCGCAAGCGCAGCATTGATGCCCGACAGCGCACGGTAATGGTCAACCTCACGCTCGAACCATTTATCAACGAGATACCGCCACGACTGGATTTCGACCCCATAGAGTATCATGACGTGAGCCACGCAGAGCGCGTAGTCGTGGTAGGAGCAGGGCCTGGCGGACTCTTTGCCGCACTGCGACTGATCGAACTCGGTAAGAAGCCCATCGTGCTCGAGCGTGGAAAAGACGTGCACGAGCGCCGCAAAGACATAGCCCTCATATCGCGCGAACATCGCGTAGACGCCGAGAGCAACTACTCCTTTGGCGAGGGTGGGGCGGGAGCCTACTCCGATGGAAAACTCTACACCCGATCGAAGAAGCGCGGCAATGTGGAGAAGATACTACGCGTGTTCTGTCAGTTTGGCGCCAACCCCGACATCCTCGTCGATGCTCACCCCCATATTGGCACTGATCGCTTGCCTCGCATCATCGAGAATATGCGTAAGCAAATCATCGACTGTGGTGGTGAAGTACACTTCCAGACACGTGTGGACCGGCTCATCGTTGAACACGAAGAGGTGAAGGGCGTGGAGTGCAACACAGGCGAAGCCTTCTACGGCCCCGTCATCTTGGCCACAGGCCACTCCGCACGCGACGTCTACCGCCATCTCCATGCTCAAGGTATTGCACTCGAACAGAAAGGAATAGCCGTTGGCGTACGTTTGGAGCACCCCTCAGAACTGATCGATCAGATACAATATCATAGCCGCGAGGGCCGCGGACGCTATCTGCCAGCAGCAGAGTATAGCTACGTGATGCAGAGCGGAGGAAGAGGCGTGTACAGCTTCTGTATGTGTCCAGGCGGCATCGTCGTGCCCGCAGCAAGCGGACCACAACAAGTGGTGGTCAATGGCATGAGCCCTTCGCTCCGCAACTCCGCTTGGAGCAATTCGGGTATGGTGGTCGAAACCCGTCCCGAAGACCTCGATGGCGAACTCGCTCCCTTCATGCTCGAAGCCATGGCAGATGGCACTTTCGCCGAAACACACCAGGATATCAATGATCCTAAGAATCCGCTACGCATGATGTACTTCCAAGAGGCACTCGAGAAGGCCACGTGGCAACAGGGTGGGCGCTCTCAGACCGCTCCAGCACAGCGCATGGCCGACTTCGTCAATGGTCGCTTGAGCTACGATCTGCCCAAGTCAAGCTATTCACCAGGGCTCATCTCATCGCCACTTCACTTCTGGCTACCACGCTTCGTGAGCTCACGCTTGATCGATGGATTCAACGCTTTCGGACGCAAGAGCCGCGGATTCTTGACCAATGAGGCCGTGCTCATCGCTATCGAGACTCGTACTTCTGCTCCCGTACGCATCTTGCGCGACCATCAGACTCTGGCCCACATACAAGTGGCAGGACTCTATCCCTGTGGCGAGGGAGCAGGCTATGCAGGAGGCATCGTGAGCGCAGCTATCGATGGCGAACGCTGTGCTGAGGCTGCCGCCGAAAAAGCTTGACACGGGAGGCTCTCACAACTTTATTTTATAGCTTTATCTGCCCCGACTTGCAAAAAATAGCAAAGTATGGTTTGCATTTCACGCTTTTATTGTACTTTTGCATTGCAATAACAAGAGCATCTAACAACATTAAAATATACTTTCTATCAAATGAAACCTACACTCTTTCTCCTGGCAGCAGGAATGGGTAGCCGCTACGGTGGCTTGAAGCAGCTCGACGAGCTCGGTCCTCATGGCGAAACCATCATGGACTATTCTATCTATGACGCTATTCACGCTGGATTCGGCAAACTCGTATTCGTAATCCGTAAGGACTTCGAAGACGACTTCCGTCGTATCGTGCTTTCTAAGTATGAAGGCCACATTCCTTGCGAACTCGTGTTCCAGAGCCTCGACGCACTCCCCGAAGGATTTACTTGTCCCGAAGGCCGCACAAAGCCTTGGGGTACTAACCACGCCTTGATGATGGGTGAAAGCGTAATCAACGAGCCTTTCGCTGTAATCAACTGCGACGACTTCTATGATCGCGATGCTTTCCAAGTAATGGGCAAGTGGCTCTCAGAACTCCCCGAAGGCAGCACCGGCAAATATGCTATGGTAGGCTTCCGCGTAGGCAATACGCTCTCTGACAGCGGTACGGTAAGCCGTGGCGTTTGCGAAAACGATGCTAACCACCACCTGACCTCCGTAGTAGAACGCACTAAGATTCAGCGCTTCGACGGCGTAGTGAAGTATCTTGGCGACGACGATGAATGGGTATCTATTCCCGACAATACTCCCGTTTCAATGAACTTCTGGGGCTTCACTCCCGACTACTTCAAGCACAGCAACGAATTCTTCAAGACCTTCCTTTCAGATCCGAAGAACATGGAGAATCCTAAGAGTGAATTCTTCATCCCCTTGATGGTAGATAAGCTCATCAAGGACGGCGTAGCTACTTGCGAAGTGCTCGACACTACTTCTAAGTGGTTCGGCGTAACTTATCCCGAGGATCGTCCGGGCGTTGTTGAGAAGTTCCAGAAGCTCAGCGACGAAGGCGTATATCCCGAGAAGATGTTTTAAACCAACGTCTCACCCCCGAAATCGCAGCATTGCGGTTTCCGCACAGACAGATAAAGCGGAGAGGTGCTCAATCCCATACACGGGGATAGCACCTCTCCGCTTTCGATTAAAGTGGTTCTATAAATTCAGCCGTAATGAATTGTGCGTTACATACTATCTAAAAAAGGCTGAATTCCAAGTGAGGAATCCAGCCCTAATGTTGTCCTTTCAGAAATTAAGATGTGAATACTTTATCACATGCCCACGAGATAAAGAAGACTTTCTTTAGAGAAAACTTTTAGTGATAGTAAAGAGTTAGTGATGTGGTGTATAGGTTAATGTTGTGAGCGTATGAACATCTTTTTGCCATTTATAATGATGAGGCCTGACTTTTGATGAGTGATGCGTCCGGATATATCGAAAATGCGTTGAGAAGTACTATCAGATGGCATATCGGTAATAGTTCGCACCGCTGCGATGTCAGGATTATGATAGTAAGTGTATTGGTCAGAATACGCCAATCCATTTTCGTCATAAAAAGTGTTGCGCTTGGTGTAAGTGTCGATGAATTCAGTTGTTTGCCTATATGAGCCCCATTCAATTTGGTTCTCCTTATCATCGTATTTATAATAATCTACGTAGATATTATCGTCGTCGTCCTTTATGGTGGCACCCATCATATCGCATAGGGTATCATCGCTGTTTAACGTGTACACCACAAAGTACGTAATTTTATCGTTAAATGAGGTCATCGTCACCTCAGAAGTTGTCACATTGCCTTGCTCATCGTGGTTCGTCTCCGTAATGCGCGACCATTCTTGATTATCTTCAAAGTCGAATGGTGTGTCTTTTACAAAATCATACTTCAGAGAGTAGTCAATTATATCGTTTCCATTGCTGCAGTCGTGCTCGGTGTAAGTATACGATTTATCATCGTTATACTCATATTGTGCATACCACGTACCGTTCTCAAAACCATAGCGCAGCAATTTGCCATCGTCGGTGTAATTAATGTCGTAAGTAGTGGATTCGTCTTTTGTATAGTCTTTGTAATTTATTTTGACGAGTTTGCCCTCGCTATCATATTGATAAACCATATGATAGGCCTTTTCAAGCACATCAACGTCATTTAGTTTCTCATAGGTGAGCGACATGAGCCTTCCGTCTTTAAACTCTGGAGTGCATGCCCGTAGGGTCTTCCACTGTCCATTTACCTCTTCTTGCACGAGGGTACTGTGATCCCATGGAGATGGATTCACCTTGTCGTCTATTGGTGCGTATTGAGTCCAATCATATTCGTAACGAGTCCTTAGTGCATCATTGTCATCATTTTGGGTAACAATTGTATAAGTGGGGCATTTGTCACCACCAGGACCATAGTAAACGGACGATGATTGTATGTAAGCGTTGCTCGTTGACGACTTGAAATATTCTGTTTCCGTAACTATATTACCTTCTTTATCGTAGGTGTAAATGGTCTTTGTAGCATTGCCGTCAGCCTTATAAATGATGCTGTCAACTCTGTTCTCGTTGATCGCCGAGCTTTGTTTATTGTATGTTGTAAGGGCTTTTTCTATTTCATTATTAAGACGTTGGATGTTAGACTTACCCAAATTCTTTTTACGGGGAGAGTGGTTTTGACCAACGATTATAGGGTCCAACGGAGATGTTGTGGCCTGAAGGGCAGGGGCACAACAGAATATAATGGCTGGCGCAAGCATATATTTTAATCGTATCATGATATAAAATCCTTTTTTTGTGGGAGAGATTTGGTAACTTTGGAGCAAAGAGGAAAAAGCAAAAGTATATACATATACCTTATTTGTACCTTTACACCTCCACCTCCTTATTCTTATTTAGTAGGCGCTCTTTCTCATGTTGATGGGATGCTCTATCTGGTAGTTGTTTTCTGCTTTATGATCGAGCAAAAGCGGCTGGGTAGAATACATGTAATTCAAATAGTCGGGTTGATGTATCCAATGCAGGAGGTAGATGCCACATTTTGTAGGATTCTTTGCTCCATTGCGTGTGCGGTACTTCTCATTTTCTTTATCCAACCAGAAAGATTTGAAGTTTTTACTATACATAGGGCTCTCGCCATATTCTGTGCCGCCTGATGAGGCTAACACGTTGCCCTCGTCATCAGTCAAGGCAAAAGAGGTGATAGGTGTTGTAGTCTTATCGTTCTTATCGATTGGGTCGACCACGAGCACGTAGTCATCTGTACTACACTGCCAGCCATCGCCCGTATTGGCATTTTGGGGCATCATGCTCTTAAAACCAGTATATTCTTTACCATCTTCTACAAAGCGAATGCCTTTTATGCCAGGGCAGTCGCTATGAAGTGCCAAAGCATAATACCATACATGCATACGCCTGCGAACGCACCGACCAAAAGCTGAATTTTGAGAATCGAATACTTTGCCTTGATCGCCTACATCGTATGCACCGCCTCTTTTGGGGTAGCGGTTGAATGTCATAGGGTAGAATATACGTTCAACGCCATCTGCACATTTCGCTTTGATGGGGGCTATGTCGGTGCCATTGGGGCAGACTCTCAGCATTAAACCTGCCAACACCCAGTGTGTGGCTTCTGGCTTTTCAAGGAATTCTTTGCGGTGCTTATAATAGGCCTCAATGCTTTTGGAGTCGCCATCAATGTACTGCTTGAGCATTTTGTAACGAGTAGAGTTCTTATCTACCACCAAGTCGTAAAGGGGATATAATTCAGCCTTCTGTCCCTTACCAGAATAAGCTAATGCAGCCCAATTCGCGGGATCGTTACCAGCAGAGAATTCTTCAGTACTTTTTGCTGTAGCATAGTTACCGCCTATCAGCGTGAACTTAATGCTCATGTCGGTTTGTTGTGCCAGCTCGGAATTGCTGTAATTAAAGGATGCACTTGCGCTGGGGGCTCCTTCGCTGGCATATTTGTAAGCAGCGAGTTGATCTTCGTTCAAATTAAGTATGTCTTCGGCCTTTTTCTTCCCTTTGTTAATAGAACCTGTTATTTCAGCTGCCCAGCTGCTGCTTGATGTTTCTAGATCTTGTTTTTTGGATAGTATATAGGTGGCTCGTGCGCCTAAAATGCAATAAGTGGGAAGATAGAGTCCGTAGTGGTCGAGAATGTTGTAGATACCTTCAGGTGTATTGGGATAGAGTTCTTTGTCGTAGTCCTCGGTGTTGAGTATACGATTTAGATTAGGTGATAAGTACTTTCCGATGCTGTCCATTTTAATATCAATAGATGCTGCTGCACACTCGTAATTACGGGTGCGGATGTAGTACTGATAATTGTACTTTTTGGAAGTCTCAGAGGTATAGCCCAATGAGCCGCTTACGGTGCCCGCTGAACCTACTGGGATGTTGTTAACTCCTATTTTCAAGCCCCATTTTTCATTGGCTTCTTCAATAGAGTTGGCTGAAGTTTCGTCAAAGACAGTCTGTGGTTGAAAGGAGTAGATGGGTTGTACATAATTTTCAACTACGGGGTCGAGTGCTAAGTAGCGTGGCACCATCTCGCCTATGCCGTATGAGGGGAAAACGCCATTTCTGAAAATTTGCCCTACGCGATGCTTAAGTGCTTCTTCTGTATCATTGGTGCTGCGAGTCAAAATGGATGGCTCGCGTACTGACACATAAAGTTCTTTTGTGTAACTATCATTGCCGGGCACTTTAATGGTTACTTTGTCAAGCACTGAGGGCTCGGTTTGCTTTTGCAACATTTTCGGACTTAAATAATACTTTCCGTCCTTTTTTACGCAATCAAAGGAGACAATGCCATTGTGGCTTTCAACTTCAACGGGGGAACTGACGTTTAAGGGAATAAGCTGTTCCTTGAGCGAGTCTGCTTGTGCAATTACCAGATTGTTGCCATAAGTGAGGTCTTTGTTCGAGTCCAATAATGCTATCGCAGTGCTACTTTGCTCTGCTAAATTATCGTCGCTACACGATACTATGACTGAGCAACATAGCAGCGATGTTACTAAGGGGTAGTAGATTCTTTTCATAAGCTTGATTTCTGGTGGATGTTTTGTGACAAGTGTTAAGGGCGTATTTTCTTGTTAGGTAGTCAATACGACGCAACCTCTAAATTATTCCCTTAAATCTTAATAAAAAAGTGTGTTACTCATTTTGCCTTCGTAGTTTGCAAAAATCACTATAAAAAGTGAATTGACCAAATTGTAGAATGTTTTTTTACAAATACTTCTGAAGAAATTGTATTGTTGTCTACATAAATGTGTATCTATCGTTGATAGTTGTTGGATATAATCAGTCAAAGCAAAAGAAATAAAAAAGCAGAATTCCAAACGAGGAATCCTGCCCTAATCAGCTATCTATTATCTCTGTCTGAAACCAAAATGTGCATTTCCAATTAAATGCCTATGAGGTAAAGATAGAGAAAACGTTGTTTGTAAAAGCTCTTACTCCTTCACGTAAACACCTTCAATCTCTACGATGTACATCGTATGGAGCGAGCCACCTGGCTTATCGTTGTACCAACGCTCAAGAGCCTCCTTGTCGAGGAATTGTTCGGGCTTGAATTCGCTGCGGAACATCTTTCGGCCCTCAATGGTGAGGCGAGATTCAGCAAAGCCTACAGCTCCATGCTCTGTCTGTACGGGAGTGAGTCCCGTTTCGCGCGTTTTGTCGAAGTCGCGACCCGACTTTGAACCACAGAAGTTATATATCTCGCGCATCTTTTCGTCGTTACCCAGGAAAGAAAGTGTAAGGTGCTCGTTCTCCTCGATCATGGGATAAGTGAATCGTTCTGGACGCACGAAGATGAAAGCCACGGGCTTGTTCCAAAGCCAGCCAATGCCGCCCCAAGAGGCAGTCATCATGTTGTGTTTATCCATTGTGCCCGCTGTGATGAGCATCCACTCCTTACCAATAAGATGGAAAGCATCCTCGCGAGCGAGGGTCTCGATAGAAGTTTTTTTCATAAGGCGTATATATTTTAATGTGATTCGAATGAGATCTTATTGGGAGCGAAATTACAAAATAATTGTGAAGTACGTATACGGCAGAGCAATCGAGCATATGTTGTACAACATATTTTGCACCCTTTAAGATTTTGCGTATGCAGGGCTGCGCATAAAAGGCTACATTTGCGGAAATCGTATAACCCCTAAAACTGCTGGCCTTATGAAAAAGATATTTCTCGCCTTAGCAATTGGCTTCTGTGCATTGAGCGCACAGGCACAAAAGACGCGTCACGCACTTGGCTTCCACGCAGGTGGTTCCACCATCGACCTCGAATACCAATATCACTTCAGTAAGCGCAACTTCCTTGATGTGACCGCAGGATTGTTCAATCTAAGCGATGGCTTTGCTTTCCAAGCCGTATATAATTGGAACATCAAGCAGTGGCCCAACTGGACGCCGCGCTTCGCCACCTGGAAGTTCTGGGGTGGATTTGGTGGAGGTGTGGGCCATTATGAATGCGACGGCTACGATGGTGCTTTCATCGGTCCCGTAGGTACGCTCGGATTCGGATTTACCATCAAGGATGTGCCTCTCACCATGGGACTCGACTACCGGCCCATGGTGGCTTTCAACCTTGGACACGGCGATGCCATCATCGACCGAGGATTCCGCAATATCGGTTTCACGCTTACTTATCGCTTCTAAATTAAGTCAAAACATTGCACTGAAGAACAGACTTTGTGCAAAGTGACGCAAAAAATAGTCAGAAGGTAAAAAAACATAGCAATTTACTTACTGACTACAAACAAAAATAGTATTTTTGCTAAACATTTGTAGCCGAGTGCCAAGTGTACTCGGCTATTTGTAAAGGTAAACATCTCCTCCTCCTTAAGGTATGAGGAAATGCTTGTGAAATATAGAAAAACCATACACAACAACTTAACAACAGCATAATGGTAAAAATCACTAAGGAGGCAGCCCTTCACTATCATGAGATGGGTAAGCCCGGAAAGATTGAAATTGTTCCTACTAAGCCCTATCGCACACAGACCGACCTCTCACTGGCCTATTCGCCCGGTGTAGCAGAGCCTTGTCTGGAAATTCAGAAAAATCCGCACGATGCCTATCGTTATACCAACAAGGGCAACCTCGTAGCAGTAATCTCTAATGGTACAGCTGTGCTCGGCCTTGGCGACATTGGCGCGATGAGTGGCAAGCCCGTGATGGAGGGTAAGAGTCTCCTCTTCAAGATATATGCTGGTGTAGACGCTTTCGATATCGAAGTCAACGAGAAAGATCCCGATAAGTTTATCGCAGCTGTTAAGGCCATTGCGCCCACCTTTGGCGGTATCAACCTTGAGGATATCAAGGCTCCTGAATGCTTCGAGATAGAGAAGCGCTTGAAAGAAGAACTCGACATCCCCGTGATGCACGACGATCAGCATGGAACGGCCATCATCTCGGCTGCCGGACTGATCAATGCGCTCATGGTGGCTGGCAAGAAGATCGAAGACGTCAAGATCGTAGTCAATGGTGCTGGTGCGGCAGCTATCTCTTGTACGCGCCTTTATTGTGCTTTTGGTGCTCGCAAGGAGAACGTTGTCATGCTCGACTCGAAGGGCGTGATCACCGCCGATCGCGACAACCTCAACGAGCAAAAGCGCGAATTCGCTACCACTCGTACGGATGTACATACTCTGGCTGAGGCTATAAATGGTGCCGACGTCTTCGTAGGCCTCTCTAAAGGGAATGTGCTTACTCAGGACATGGTACGCTCTATGGCCAGCAGTCCGATTATCTTCGCTTTGGCCAACCCCGTGCCCGAAATCTCTTACGAGGATGCCACGGCAGCACGTCCCGATGTGCTCATGAGTACGGGTCGTACTGACTATCCCAACCAGATCAACAACGTGATCGGCTTCCCCTACATCTTCCGTGGTGCGCTCGATACAGCTGCTACTGCTATCAATGAGGATATGAAGATGGCTGCAGCGCGTGCCATTGCCGACTTGGCTCGCCGTCCGGTGCCCGACATCGTGAACCGTGCCTACCACGTGCGCAACTTTACTTTCGGTCCCGACTACTTCATTCCCAAGCCCGTCGATCCTCGTCTGATCACCGAGGTAAGTATGGCTGTCGCCAAAGCTGCCATGGAGAGTGGTGTGGCTCGTAAGCCCATCACCGACTGGAAGGCATATCGTCAGCACCTGCGCGAACTCATGGGTCAGGAGAGCAAGTTCACTCAGAATCTCTACGATACGGCTCGCCTCAATCCCAAGCGTGTAGTGTTTGCCGAAGGCACTCACCCCACTATGCTCGAAGCTGCTGTACGTGCTAAGGAGGAGGGCATCTGCTTCCCCATCTTGCTTGGCAACGACGTGCAGATACGCAAGATTGCAGAAGACTTGAAGCTCAACCTCGAAGGCATCGAAATACTCAATCTCCGCAACGACTCTCAGAATGAGCGTCGCCACCGCTATGCGCAGATCTTCGCCAAGAAGATGGAGCGTCATGGCTATACACCTCAAGAAGCTGAGGACAAGATGTACGAGCGCAACTACTTCGGCATGATGATGGTCGAGACGGGCGAAGCCGATGCATTCATCACAGGCCTCTATACGAAATATTCCAACACCTTCAAGGTGGCTCGCGAGGTAATTGGCGTACGCAACGGCTACAACCACTTCGGCACCATGCATCTCGTCAACACCAAGAAGGGCATCCTCTTCGTGGCCGATACGCTGGTCAACCGTCATCCCAGTGAGGACGTGCTCTACGATATAGCACGCCTTTCGGCCGAAACCGTCCGCTTCTTCAATCGTACTCCATCAATCGCCATGCTCTCTTACTCCAACTTCGGCACTGACAATGATGGTAGCGCCGCTATCGTACAGAACGTGGTGAAGCGCCTGCACACTGATTGCCCCGATCTCATGATCGACGGCGAAATGCAGCTCAACTTTGCTATGGATAAGGAACTGCGCGACGAGAAGTATCCCTTCAATAAGCTTAAGGGTCAGGATGTCAATACGCTCATCTTCCCCAACCTCTCTTCAGCCAACTCTTCTTACAAGATGGTCAAGGCACTCGTCGACGATGGCGAGGTGGTAGGCCCCATCCAGATGGGTCTGAACAAGCCTATCCACTTCACCGACTTCGAAAGTTCGGTCAACGATATCGTCAACGTGACGGCAGTAGCCGTGATCGACGCCATCGTGATGGAGAAGAAGAAGTAAGAAGAAAGAGAAGCGGCTCAACTCCCGCTCTTCCTTCAAAAGTAAAGAACTATCGAAAAACCTCTTTCTCTCGTCCCCCTCGTTCAGCAGTGGGGTGGGGGAAAGAGGTGTTTCTTTCCAAGAAATAAGAAGCATGTTACCAAGACTCCTATCTGTGATCTTACTGTCCGTGCTCGCCCTGGCTTGTCGCCCAGCACTGCATGCCCAGACCATCGTAGAACTAAAACGTGGAGGAAGCGTACGTTCCAAGACGGTCGACGATTATAAGGACGATCTCAAGATCAACGAACGTCTGCAAGCCGACTCCGTGAAGTACGTTGACAACTTGCGTCGAGCCTTCAATGCCCTGCATGCCGACTCGCTCAGCGAAGCCGAACGCCTATTCCACGAAGCACTCAAGCTCCGCCCTACGGCACCTGGTAACCACGTGATTAAGTACAACCTTGGCCTTGTAGACATGGCTCGGGGCAACAATGTCGAGGCTGTGAAGCGCCTCACAGAGATCGTTCGTGATTATCCCAATTACTTCGATGCCCGCTTGGCACGTGCTGAGGCCAATCTGCAGTTGGGACGATCGTCAGAGGCTATCGACGATGCACAGCAAGTGCTCGACAAGCCCAACCTCGAGGGCATGAACGCCGCGTTGCTCGAGAAAGCACGTTTCATCCGTGCCGCCGCTCGCTATCAGCTCCGCCTCTTCACCGATGCACATGCCGATCTGCAGACTATCCTTCGCGAGAATCCGCAAAATGAGAATGCACAACTCCTCGATGCCCTCACCCTGCAAAAGATGGGTCAGCCCAAGGAGGCTCTCAACAGGCTCAACCTCATCGTATCAGCCCATCCGCAGAGCATCGATGCACTCTCTACGCGAGCCATGGTAGAGTCAGAACTCAATATGCCCGCTATGGCACGTGCCGACTATGATACTCTCATTCAGCTCTGCCCCACGGAGAGCGGCTACTACATAGAGCGCGCCAAGATGCTCATCCGTCTGGGCGAGAAGAATGCTGCCAAGGCCGATCTCAACCAGGCTCTCAAGCTCGGTGTGCCTCGAGGCATGCTTCATCCTCTCTTCCAACAGGTGAACTGATTTTATCGTCTCCTCTCTATTCCTCATATCTATATGCATAGAATCCTTCTATTGCTCCTCATCCCCTTATTCTCCCTGACGGCGAAAGCCCAGCAGCATTCGCCCGTATCAGCTAACATTCGCTACGAAGTGCGTGCCGCATGGCTCACCACGTTGATGGGGCTCGATTGGCCCAACCGTCCCGCCACCACGGAGACACAAGCTGAGGCTCAGCGCCAGCAACTCTGCACCATGCTCGACGAGCTCCAATCCGCGGGCATCAACACCGTGCTCTTTCAGTCGCGCATACGTTCTACCACAGCCTATGCCTCTGCCATAGAGCCTTGGGATGGCATCTTTACAGGCACCCCCGGCCGTCGTCCGCTCTACGACCCCTTGCGCTTCGCCATCGAAGAGTGTCATCGGCGCGGCATGGAGATCCACGCCTGGGTAGTAGTCTTCCCCATCTGCAAGGTGGCAGTAGCCAAGCAACTGGGCAAGCGTGCCCTTCCGCAGCAACATCCCGAGCTCTGTCAGCGCTGTGGCGATCAGTGGATGATGGACCCTGGCGTGCCTCAGACGGCCGACTACTTGGCGCGCATCTGCCGAGAAATCGTTGAGGCTTACGATGTAGACGGCATTCATCTCGACTACATTCGCTATCCCGAATCTGCTATCCCCTTCAACGACGATGCCACTTATCGACGTTATGCTCGTAGTGGGCAGTCGCGCAGCCAGTGGCGCACGGCCAACATTGATCGCTGCGTGCGCAGTATCCACGATGCTGTCAAGGAGGTGCGCCCGTGGGTGAAACTCAGCTGTTCGCCCGTCGGTAAGTATGCCGACCTCCCGCGCTATTCTTCTTACGGATGGAATGCTCGCGATGCAGTGTCGCAGGATGCGCAGCGTTGGCTCCGCGAGGGGTGGATGGACATGCTCTTCCCTATGATGTACTTCGACGGAAAGCATTTCTACCCCTTCCTCGCCGATTGGAAAGAACACGATGCAGGACGCCCCATCGTGCCCGGCCTGGGCATCTATTTCCTCAGTCCGCGGGAGAAGAACTGGTCGCTCACCACCATCCGTCGTCAGATGAACGTGGCCCGTGCCGAGGCCTTAGGCGGACAAGCTTTCTTTCGCACCAAATTTCTTCTTGCCAATGAGAAGGGACTCTACGATTGGCTCCGAAACTCCTTCTATGCCCAGCAAGCCCTTGTGCCCCCCATGACGTGGACCGACAGCATACCGCCCTCGCATCCCGTATTGAGCAAGACCATCGATGGCCTCCGCCTGAGCCTGCAATGGACCCCATCTGCCGACAATAGCCGTCAGCCAGTCACTTACAACGTCTATCGCATCGACTCCATTCTGGGCGACCGCCTACTTGCCACCCACCTCCGTCAGACCCACTTCGAGTGTACCCTTGCCCTGCCCGCCCTGCGCCATAGCCGCTACGTAGTAACTGCCGTCGACGTTTATGGCAACGAGAGCCGCCCCACAGAGCGCTGATCTACGAATCATGCGTTCTTGGTTATTACGCATATTCGCCCATCTCCACCATTCCCTGCATGCACACACATTCTCTCAACCGAGTGCAAAGATAGAGCAGGGCTAAATAACAAGCAAAAAGAGTGAACAAACTGTTCACTCTTTTTTCGTAAAAGGCGAAAATCTTAGCCATTGTCGGTACTTCGGCTGAAAGATTAGAGTAAGAGGAATGAAAGCATTTCAGCCATTACCGGGGGCGACGCGTCCTCGCGTCGGCATCATAACCGAGCAAGAAGTTTAGTCAAAGCAGAAGGCTTACTCAAGGCTGAGGCTTCGAAGCGTCTTGAAATGTAATGAAGCACCCCTCGCGCGCACGTGTTACAGAGATTTTTTCCATCGTTTTCTGCGATTCTTACACTCACTTTTTTGAAACTGCTGATAATCATCAGCTTATAGCAGTGTAAGCATCCCTCACTATCCCTCACTTTAGCCACATCTCTATCATCGTATTAATATCCCCCTTTCGATATTGATTTCTGGAGTTTTGGATTTAGAAATATCCTTGGGCATTTTGCACGAATCAGGCTGAATTATCGTGCGGACACGACTTTGAAAGGCTAAATCCGAAACTTGAATTAAGTATAAGCGGACGGAATCCTAAATTTAAGGTATAATCCTCTCTACATCTGCGACCCAATCATGCAAAAAGCCCTTTCAAGTTGGCGTACACCGACCGTAGTACGCACGTACACCGACCGATGTACGCCAACTTGGAAGGGCTTTTCAATGGAGTTGGAAGGGCTTTTAATGGAGTTGGAGTGACCATTCAGACTAACAACAACGTGTAAGTTTTCTCTAAAGAAAGTCGTTTCTTTATCCCGTGGGCATGAGATTGGAAACGCTCATCATAATTTCTGATGCTTGAACATTAATCTCCATTAATTACCCATTAATCCTTCATTAATTCCAAATAGGATCATCGCGCAATGAAATTCATGGGAATTCGTGGTTAATTCATGGTAATTCATGACCGAAGCAAAACAGAAGAAAAGTATTAACGAAAAAATTAATGTCCAATTAATGAGCATTAATGTTCAAGACAAGCGCGAAGCGCAAATCACAGGACTTATGGCTTGTCTTTTATTTCGTAGTTGCCGCCGACGCGAGGACGCGTCGCCCCCAGTACTGGGTGAAATCTTCTGATGCAGAAACATTCATTTCTATTAATTACCCATTAATCTATCATTAATTCCAAATAGGATCATCGCGCAATGAAATTCATGGGAATTCGTGGTTA
>ERZ808270.651-NODE-651-length-18563-cov-6.388913_pt1 | contig 18563 bp, 16 predicted proteins | sample MGYA00521082_ERZ808270 | MGnify/ENA primary metagenome ERZ808270 (study PRJEB31516, sample SAMN03275594) | gut metagenome | biome: mammalia-associated habitat; material: feces | host: Papio cynocephalus | place: Kenya | collected 2012-07-27 ... | reverse complement strand
GTCGGTGTACGTGTGTACTTCGGTCGGTGTACGTGTGTACTTCGGTCGGTGTACGATAACATTGACTTTAACTGAAAATACTTTACACCAGAAGTTTACCTTAACTAAAAAGCTTTACCATGACATTCCTTCCTAAAAGACTTTACAACGTAAGAAATGTTTTACAGAAAAGGTTTACAAGCTTTATTCATGTTGTAAAAGTAGGCATTTTATTTGTATTGCAGAAGCTTGATATAGACAGATCCCCAAAGTAAATGCAGTAGTGAGGATGCAACATCATCTTCACGCCCACACTTGTCATTTTGTCGCATTTATTATGCTATAAAGCAGCAAATAAGGTTTTTAAGGGAATAGAAGAACGCGATTACAAACAAAAAAGCTTACTTTTGTAAAGTATCCTAACTGAGAGGACGCTGAGTGTTTCCTCTATCAAATCACCTTTATCATGAAAACAGAAAGAATTATTGAACAACTTGAGCAAAAGCATCCTGGCGAAAAAGAATACTTGCAAGCTGTACGTGAAGTATTAACCTCAGTAGAAGAGGTGTACAATCAACATCCCGAATTCGAGCGTGCTAAACTGATAGAACGATTGGTTGAACCCGATCGTATCATCACATTCCGCGTGCCATGGGTTGACGATGAAGGCGAAGTACAGGTCAACTTGGGCTATCGCGTGCAGTTTAACAATGCGATTGGACCATATAAAGGAGGCGTACGTTTTCATCCATCGGTCAATCTTAGCATACTGAAATTTTTAGGATTTGAGCAGACTTTTAAGAATGCGCTGACTACTCTGCCTATGGGTGGAGCGAAAGGTGGTTCGGACTTTGCACCTCGTGGAAAGAGCGATGCTGAAATTATGAGGTTCTGCCAATCCTTTATGCTTGAATTGTGGCGAAACTTAGGCCCAGACCAAGACGTCCCTGCAGGCGATATCGGTGTGGGTGGACGCGAAGTGGGCTACATGTATGGCATGTACAAGAAACTGACGCATGAACATACAGGCACGTTTACAGGAAAAGGATTGGAGTTTGGTGGTTCGATTCTTCGACCCGAAGCCACTGGCTATGGTGCGCTTTACTTCGTGAAGCAGATGTTGGCCGACTTTGGTGAGAAGATTGAAGGAAAGACGATTGCTGTCTCTGGTTTTGGCAACGTGGCATGGGGCGCAGTCAAGAAAGCCACCGAGCTTGGTGCAAAAGTGGTAACATTAAGCGGTCCAGATGGTTATGTGTATGATCCACAAGGCATTAGTGGCGAAAAGATTGACTACATGCTTGAACTCCGCCTTTCGGGCGACGATATCATTGCGCCTTATGCAGAACGCTATCCCGAAGCCACCTTCTACGCAGGAAAGAAACCATGGATACAACCCATTGACATTGCTCTACCCTGTGCCACGCAGAATGAGTTAAATGAAGATGACGCTGCAGCTCTCAGCGAGAATGGTGTAAAATTTGTAGCAGAAGTGAGCAATATGGGATGCACTGCCGAAGCTATCGACTACTTCCATGCTCACCATATTCCATTCGCCCCAGGCAAAGCTGTCAACTCGGGCGGTGTAGCAACTTCTGGCCTGGAAATGACTCAGAATGCCATGCACATCTCATGGAGTGCTGAAGAGGTGGACCAAAAACTCCATGCCATTATGGCTGCTGTCCATGATCAATGCGTAAGATATGGTACAGAGCCTAATGGCAGCATCAACTACGTGAAAGGAGCCAATATTGCTGGGTTCATGAAGGTGGCTCACGCTATGTTAGCACAAGGCATCATCTAAGGCTGCAACCCTATTAAACGATTAAGCATCATATCAGGTAGCAAATGTCACAGAGCCCAACTTGTGTGGGTTATCATCCCTTTGTTTTGCTGAAGAGACTATTCTTCAAAACATAAAGAGACTGCGCTTGACTATCACCATAAGAATGGAGAAAGTCAAGCGCAGTCACTTTGCTTTCTTATTGCGGCAAATTACTTACTTCACAACCAAAGCACGATCGATCATATCAGCCAAAGCCGCGAAATGAGCATTCGCCTGACGAGCATTGCACAAGCGCTGAATAGTTCTGAGCTGCTGCAACACTACGCCCGTTGCGGGACGATTGGGATTACTCTTGAAATAAGAAATCAAGCCTTCTACTGCTGTACGCTGTAATGCTTGGCTATAAGAATCGTTGGCATCCGTTGAAGCAAATATATGCTTCACGAGAGCTGGCAGATAGTCGCTGGCAGGATAAGTGCGAGTCAAGCGATCAATCAGGTCGTCAGATACCATTCCCGAAACCAAACGTGAGCCAATACGATTGAGGTAAGACTGACTATCGGGCACAAGGCGATTGAGATAAGATGGTTCGATGAGCCACTTCGGCTGCTTCACCACATTCTCTACAAGGAACTGTAGAGCGCGTTCTTGCTTCTCACGCGGTTCGTCAGTATAGACAGCACCAGCTTGGTCTACCGTCTTATAATCGTAATAAAGTCCTCCCAAGTTGCGCATTACGTGGTTGCAGTAACGGAAGAATTGGTTGACTACCTGCGTATACATACTTGATAGGTTACTACCATAGATATCACCGCTTTGATAAGTCCAAGTAGGGAGCTGAGGAAGTTCACGCTTCAGATTCATAATGCCATAAGTGCTCGCTTTCATGGCGTCATCGCCCAAGTCTTCCGTTTGGCAACGCGCATCGTTTGTACGATTAGTTTCACCATCGCCAAACCACAGACGGCGGTTGCCCTTGAGGCGCTCAGTAGTAAGTTTTTCGAGTTCCCAATGGTCACTTACATCGTCGTAAGCATTCCACATAGGCTTATATCCCCACTCTATTGCCCAACAGTCATAGTCACCAATGCGAGGGAATATGCCTGCATGCGTAATGCTGTCTTCAGGTTGAGCCACATAATTGAAGCGGGCATAATCCATAATGCTAGGGGTATGGCCATGAGCTTCTACAAAAGCGCGAGAGCGAAGACTATCTACAGGCACCGTCGATGAAGAACCGAAATTATGACGAAGACCAAGCGTATGGCCCACTTCGTGAGAAGAGACAAAACGGATGAGCTGTCCCATCAAGTCGGTATCGTACTTCATCTTCTGTGCAGCTTCATCTAGATTACCTGCTTGGATCATGTACCAATCGTGCACAAGTGTCATCACGTTGTGATACCAACAAATGTGGCTTTCAAGGATTTCACCAGTACGCGGGTCGTGCACATTAGGTCCGTAGGCATTCTCTATGGGCGAAGCCAAATAGCGGATGCATGAATAGCGAGCATCCTCCATTGACATGGTGGAATCATTTTCTGGCCACTCCTTAGCCATAATAGCATTCTTAAATCCTGCTTTCTCAAATGCCTTCTGCCAATCGTTTACACCCTGAATGAGATACGGACGCCATTGCTTCGGTGTGGCGGGGTCAATATAGTAGATGATAGGCTTCTTCGGTTCCACCAATTCGCCTCGTTTCATTTTCTCTGCATCAGCACTATCCTTAGGCTCCAAGCGCCAACGAGTAATGAAACGCTTAGGCTCAATGCGTTGCTGATTGTCAGAAAAATACGTAAAATCATCCGTGAAATAGCCTACTCGAGGATCAAACAGACGACGAGGCATAGGATTAGAGGGAAGAAGTACAAAGGAAACATTGAGACCGAGCGTCACCTTGCCTGTGTTAGAAGCTGCAGCAGTTCTTGTTCCCGTAGACATCCACGTCTTCACAGTACGCACTTCCGTGTTCATCGGGAAAGTCTTGATACTTTCTATATAAGAACTTCCGACAATAGGTGCTTGCAATCCGAGCTGTTGCTTGAGCATAGAGTAGACACCTAAAGCAGCATTATCTTCAAGGAAGAGATTAGTAACCTTTACCTTGTTCATGCCATTAGCGTGCGACTCCACTTTGAGCGATGCAATAATAGGGTCTTCGTTGCTTATCACGATGGCACGATTGATTTTATCTACAGAGTCGGCCTTATTGATGAGCAAGCGCGAACGCATTTGGAGTTTTCCGTCAGGAGATTTTTCAAAATAGACGGTCTGTTCATTGGCCATTTCGCCTCCGTACTTTCCTGTACCAGCAGGAGTTGAGGTAAAACGTACCGTAACAAGCATCTCTCTGCCGAGCAAAGAGTCGGGAATAGAGAAATAATAGTCCGTACCAGTCTTTGTCACCGTGAATAGTCCTTTCTGAGTGACACTTGCTGGTTGGGCTGTGGCTGCAGGCGACTTAGGATTGGATTTTCTAGCTACCATAGGCATGGAAAGCAAGAAGGTCGCTGCAATTACAGGTAAAATTTGTTTCATTGTTATTGAGAGTATAGGCAATTTTAAATTGCGAATTGATAGTTCATATATTGATCGATCGCGTTCTTTCGAGTTTCACCGCTTAAGCATTTTGGCGAAAGATTCATACCCTTGATCTAACCGACTGAGTTCATAGTCGTTGACCTGCAAGGAGAATGTGCCTGGCACGTTGGGTAAATCAAAGTATCTCTTCACAAGACTTGCCATATTAAATGATAGTGCATCATTATGCTTCATAAGCGAAATCACGCACGAGCGAACCTTTTGCGCATCAACCTTCTTCATTCGCTGAAAGAGTTGATAGTAAGTCTGCGGAGTATGAGCTTTGATAAGATAGATAAGCGAAGCGTCGGTCTCTTCTGGACAAAACACATTGATAAGCGTAGCCACCTCTTCTGAAGAGCGCATTACGGGCAAGAGCGTTTCGAGCAACTTCTTGCGATCTATAGGCGTGCACTGCATAGCGAACTTCTGCAAAGCCTCAACAGAAAGCGACAGCAGCTGCTTACGATACATGCTGACAGCGGCTTTTAAGAATGTACCCAAATAAGCTTTAGGATGCAAAGGAACGATCTGTACGAAGAAAGCCCAGTAAGTACGTTCCGATGCTGCGGGAAGGACTTCCTCCGATAGCAAATAGCCCGCGCTTCGAAAATCGGACACAGAGAGTTCTGATAGGAATCGAGCCATAGCATGAGCATCACCCGACTGCTGAAACGCCATCAATTTGCCTCGTAGCAAAGGATTGTGCCGATGTACCGTGATCATGCCTGAAAGTTTTATTTCTGTCTGCGTTCGAGCAGCACCACATTTTCTACATGGTGAGTCTGTGGAAACATATCAACGGGCTGCACGGCCATGACCTTATAGTCTGCATCGAGCAACTGTAGATCACGCGCTTGAGTGGCGGGATTACAACTGACGTAGACAATTCGCTTTGGAGCAGCAAAAAGTATGGTATTAATTACATCGGTATGCATACCTGCACGAGGAGGATCCGTAATTATTACATCAGGACGTCCATGAGTTTCGATGAAGTCTTGATTAAGAATATCCTTCATATCGCCCGCATAGAATAGCGTATTATCCAAATGATTGATTTGCGAATTGACTTTCGCATCTTCTATAGCTTCGGGCACATATTCTATACCGATCACTTGCTTGGCTTGATGAGCTACAAAGTTAGCAATAGTTCCTGTGCCAGTGTAGAGGTCGTATACTAGTTCAGTACCAGTTAGACCAGCAAAATGGCGTGCTACTTTATAAAGTTCGTAAGCTTGCTCCGTATTGGTCTGATAGAAACTCTTGGGGCCGACTTTAAAGCGCAAATCTTCCATTGTTTCATAGATAAAATCCGTGCCGTGATAAGTCTGAATGTCAAGATCACCTATCGTATCGTTACACTTTAGATTATTTACCCAAAGCAAAGAGGTTACCTCAGGGAAAGAGGTCTTGATATATTCCATCACCGACATGGCTTGTTCCCGCTCTTCCTCTGAATGGATGCAGAATTGCATAAGAAGCATAATCTCATGAGTGGCCGACGTGCGTATCATCATATTGCGCAGTAATCCGTGACCACCTCTGATATCGTAGAAACTGAGATGATGATCCAAAGCAAACGCTCTAATACCATTACGAAGGCGATTATTGATATCGTCCATCAAGTGACAACACTCTATGTCAAGAATCTTATCAAATGCGCCAGGTATGTGAAATCCTACTGCATCCATCACATCGAACTTCTTGCCCGATGCTACTTCTTCTGCGGTAAGCCAACGCTTATTTGAAAAGCCAAACTCCAGTTTGTTGCGGTAATGCGTCTGATGCTTACTTCCTAATATGGGACTGATTTCGGGCAATTCTACCTTTCCTATGCGTGTCAGATTGTCCACAATCTGCTTTTGCTTATAGTGTATCTGATCTTCGTATGAAAGACATTGCCATTTACATCCACCACACACACCAAAGTGCTGGCAGAATGGCTTTACTCGCTTCTCCGAATACTTATGAAAGCGTATGGCTTCTGCCTCAGCATAGCTGTGCTTCTTACGACGTATTTGCAAGTCAACTACATCACCCGGAACTACATAGGGGACGAAAATTACAAGATTATCTATTTTAGCTATAGCCTTTCCTTCTGCTGCAACATCCGTGATGGTCACATTCTCCAGAATGGGTAAGGGTTTGCGTTTACGAGCCATATTGATTGGTTATTGAGTATTGTTATGCTATTTTTTTGATTCGATAGAAAGAAGATTTTCTGTATTTATGCCTTATATGCCTGTGCCTCTCTAATATCTATTTTGAAGCAACTGCGGCATAGCATAATCAGCTAATTGATCTTCCTTTACTAATATATATGGAGGGAATAAAGGGATATTCTCACTATAATCCAACTGATAGAAATCCGTCCATAACACCTGATGAGTCAGTACATGGCGCACCTTTTCTTTGACAACGGACCACGTACCTCCTTTGGGCAGATGATGCGCTAAAGCCGCCTTTTCCAATTGTAAGAAATTCGGCGCTTGCTGGAATTCTAACAGCACATATTCATACAGACCACGCCATATGTCATTATTCGTTCGCTTATGAATCCACACGCCATTGGGAGTAACGACTTTGACGGAGACGAAGAAGCGCTCACGCACTTTCACTCGATGCGTTTTCACAGGACGCTCTTCCACCACATCATGAGCCAATGCTGCACACGATTCCACTAATGGACAATGCTCACAATCTGGATTGGTGGGCACACATTGAGTAGCTCCAAAATCCATCAGTCCTTGATTATAATCATGAGCATTGTGTTTAGGAAGCAAGGACTGTGCAAGCTCTGCATAATATTTTTTTCCTTTAGTGGTGTCGATTGGGACATCAATATCGAAATATCTGCTCAGCACTCTGTACACGTTTCCGTCGACTACTGCATAGGGCAAGTGATAGGCAAAAGAACATATGGCTGCTGCCGTATAGTCTCCCACACCCTTTAAAGCTCTTACACCTTGATACGTCGTAGGAAACCCTTCTGCATCCACAATCTGTTTGGCTGCCGCATGCATATTGCGAGCTCGACTATAATATCCCAATCCTTGCCAAAGGCGCATTACCTCATCCTCCTCTGCGTCTGCCAATGACTCTACAGTAGGAAAGGCTGTTATAAAACGCACATAGTAATCATACCCTTGAATAATACGAGTCTGTTGCAAAATAATCTCCGACACCCATATTTTATATGGATCGGAGATATTTCGCCACGGCAAGTCACGCTTGTGCTGCGCATACCATGTTAAGATTGTACTTGAAAACATTCTTCCTCTCTATGTTGAGGTTTGAAATTCTGATATTATGGAGTTATAAAGTTTTCCCTGTATATGCTAACGAGATAGGTGACTAATAGTGGATTATCGGCTTTACATTATTCAAGCGATCTTCACGTTCTCTTCTTCACGACGGATCTACTTATAACCCCCTCAAGAATTTTCAACAGGCAAATTAATGAAACAACTTAATGCGCTGTTCTTCAGAGAGCTTGCAGATAAGCAGTTTGTCATCTTTCTCTGCCACTACGTAACCATCAAGGCCCTCTACTACGACGGCCTTTTTACCACAGGCGTGAACAATCGTGTTGTAAGTATCAAAGAGCTTTATATTATCACCTATGCTTACATTGCCATATTGATCCTTTTCCGACTGCTCTCTAAGAGAGTTCCATGTGCCTAAATCACTCCATGCGAAGGATGCTGGGAATACGAATATTTCTTCTGCTTTCTCAAGAATGGCATAATCCACCGAAATGTTCTCACACTTAGGATAAGCCTCATCTATGGCCTTTTGCTCCTGCTCTGTATCATATACCGGAAGCAAATCCTCAAAGATTTCGGAAATCTGAGGCTCGTATACACGGAAAGCATTGATAATGGTATTAACATTCCATATAAATATGCCAGAATTCCATAAATAATTGGAATGCTTCACATACTCCTCTGCCACTTCAAGTGTCGGTTTCTCCTTAAATTCATCCACACGGAAGATATTTTGCTTACGCGAAGAAGAGTAACTCAGATCAGCTTTGATATATCCATAGCCGGTCTCAGGGCGAGTTGGCTTTAGGCCTATCGTCACCACAGCATCCGTCTCAGCAGCAAACGATAAGGAGTCATCTACCGCTTCTTGGAAACTTTGCTTATCCATTACTACATGGTCGGCAGGCGACACTACAATGTTAGCTTTTGCATTTTGCTTCTTTATTTTCCAACTTACGTAGCAAATGCACGGAGCAGTGTTCCGACGACAAGGTTCGCACAATATGTTCTGCTTAGGCATATCGGGGAGTTGTTGTTCCACGATATGCCTATAATCTTCTGAGGTAACCACCCAAACGTTTTCAATCGGAATGAGGCCCTTGAAGCGATCCAAAGTAAGCTGAATCAAAGTGCGTCCACAGCCCAATATATCAAGAAACTGCTTGGGTAAAGACTCACTACTAACTGGCCAGAATCTACTTCCGACTCCTCCAGCCAAAACGACAAGATAGTTATTGCTATTCATATACTGTACGTATAATAATGGAAATGGTTCTATTTATTTTATCCCGTACTGAAAAGGGATAAGTGGATTGGAGGCGTCCTCTACTACTCATCTACAAGCATATTGCCCTGCAGATAGACACGTACGATAGAGTTAGATGCATTTGAACGGACTGTTATGGCTTTTTTGAAGAAGCCTTTAAACTTTCCTTTGCCGTTGTATGACACCTTTATTACACCCTTTGCACCTGGAGCAATAGGATCCTTAGGAGGAGTAGCAACAGTGCATCCACACGACCCATAAGCCTGTTGGATTACCAAAGGCTTATCACCTGTGTTGGTAAATACAAAACTTCCTACCTGCACTTTATTCTCATTGAAAGTACCAAAATCGATAGTAGTCTTTTCGAATTTGATTACAGCTTGAGCCATCATGATCGTACTGACCATTGCGACAAAGAGGAAAGATAATAAACGTTTCATTGCTTTGTTAGTTTATTGTGTAAGCGTAAATCTTCAATTTGCAAATTACTGCATGATGCAAATATACAAGTTAATATTAGAATAGGAAAATTTTGCAGAAATAAATGCTTAGATTTGCTCTTCATTGTGTATTTTTGCACTATGACAATCCCTGAAAAGATAATTCTCGGCATTGACCCTGGCACAAACGTGCTTGGATATGGTGTCATCAAAATCAGTGGTCGCAAGGTTTCCATGGAAGCAATGGGCGTGATAGATCTGAGGAAATGTAAGGACGTGTACCTCAAGCTCGGGCGCATCTATGAGCGTGTTCTTGGCATCATCGAATCATTCAAACCCGATGAGATGGCCATCGAGGCACCCTTCTTTGGAAAGAATGTACAGAGCATGCTAAAGTTGGGGCGTGCTCAAGGAGTAGCGATTGCCGCGGCTATTAGTCGTGATGTTCCGATCCACGAATACGCACCTCTAAAGATAAAGCAAGCCATTACGGGCAATGGGCAAGCGAGCAAAGAGCAAGTGGCTGCCATGCTACAGCGCATGCTTCATATTCCCAATGAAAGCATGCTTCCGTTCTTCGATGCTACCGACGCCCTCGGCGCAGCTTATTGCCACTTCCTACAAAGTGGACGACCAGAACGAAATGAGAATGTACCTCACTCTTGGGCTTCCTTTGTAAAGCAAAATGCAGACAGAGTGCATTAGTCGCTGCGACAAATAGCCCTTCATTTACAAAACACCAATACTCAGACGCAGTATGAAGAACAAATTTTTCCTCGCAACCCTTGTCTTACTGTTAAGCTGCTTCGCTACTGGGCGAGCACAAGACGTATATAATATAGTACTTGACAACGCCACACGCATAGTCAACTCTCCCACAAGTAGCTTTACACAGACCCAAATAGCACAATTTAAACGAACAGCCCTTATCTATATGAAGAAAAAGGCTTTCGAAGAGACTGACTCCGTCCCTTCTGCCTTTCTCGATACGCAGGCTTATTATCTTTCAGAGTTCATTACGCTCTTTTTCGACGAAATTCTTAAGAGCAAAAAGATGAACGAAGATAAACGAAAGGAAAAAATTATGCTATTTATGGACGCGTCGGTATCAAATCCTATGTTTGACGACAAAGACCAAGAAACCACGATGTCCTACATCAACGAAGGTGGAGAACTCACACCTTTCTGTCTTAATACAGACTGGCAGAAAGCCTATGCGGCAGCCAAATCACAAACAAAAAAATAATTTTTTACTACTTTATAATCCATCTATCATGTACGACATTCAACTCAACGAGAGTGGCACACGCCACATGAACGTAACCGACCAGAATATGAACACCATTCGTAAATACGACCTATTCAACGGACTTATTAATTCTACTGGCTACGTTACAGAAGCAGAGCTTGACAAGCTCAAGCTCAACATTCGCTCACTCATTGCTTCAAGTTCTGATAATACAAAGGACTTGCTCGACCTTTGCATCGACGTGATTTACCACGACAAGATGAAAGCCTTTGGTCTGAAGAACCTTATTCAAGCTTATCACGAGTGGGAAGTGTCTCACCCTGTATTGTCCGAAGAAGTTCAACATGAAGCATAACACTATTTCTCTGCATTCTTACAGAGCTATAGTACAACTAAAAGAAGGAGAAGGACAAGCAGTTCGTTTCTTACAAGAGGCAGCAAAATGCTTGTCTTCCTCTTTTATTGTAGAATCGTTCCTTTTGATGAACGACTACCATTCATAAAGTTCTTTTGGCAGAACGAGCCACTATCGTAAAAATCAACAATCATCTCCCCATTCATAGCATGCAATTAACAGATTGGCTTCCTACAACACGTAAAGAAATGGACCTACGCGGTTGGGACGTCGCCGACATCATCCTCTTTTCAGCCGATGCTTACGTTGACCACCCTTCTTTTGGAGCAGCCGTAATAGGTAGGCTCCTCGAGGCGGAAGGATATCGTGTATGCATAGTTCCACAACCCGACTGGCACGGCGATTACCGCGACTTCAAGAAGTTAGGACGTCCAAGAATGTTCTTTGGCATAGCTCCAGGATGTATGGACTCGATGGTCAACAAGTATACGGCCAATCGACGACTGCGTTCGGAAGACGCCTACACTCCCGACGGCCGTCATGACATGCGTCCTGAATATCCCACTATCGTCTACTCTAAGATTCTTAAAGAACTTTATCCCGACGTGCCCATAGTATTGGGTGGCATTGAAGCTTCTTTGCGAAGAGTTACGCATTACGATTATTGGAAAGAGAAGCTATGTCCTTGCATCCTCACCAATAGTGGGGCCGACATGATTGTCTACGGCATGGGAGAACTGCCTATGACTGATATCTGTAAGAACATCAATCACTACATTCTCCACGACGTGGAAGAGGCCTTTTGTACTACAGAGCAGTTCAACGATTTGATGCGCAAGTTTCCCATAAAGCAAACTGTTACGCTGCAAAGTGAAGAAAACATTCCACGGGGCATCTGCGACGACGATATCATTCTGCACTCTCACGAAGACTGTCTTGCAAATAAGCGTCATTTTGCTGAAAACTTCCGACATATAGAGGAAGAGAGCAACAAGTTGCATCCACAACGAATATTGCAAAAAACGGGAAACATCTATGTAGTGGTCAACCCGCCTTATCCACCCATGACGACTAAGCAGATTGACCGTTCATTCGACTTCCCATACACCCGTCTGCCCCACCCCAAGTACAAGAACAAGCGCATTCCTGCTTACGAGATGATCAAATTCTCTGTCAACATCCATCGCGGATGTTTCGGTGGGTGCGCATTCTGTACAATATCTGCCCATCAAGGCAAATTCATCATGAGCCGTTCGAAGGAAAGCATTCTGCGCGAAGTCAAGCAAATTATAAATATGCCTGATTTTCGTGGCTACCTCTCCGACTTAGGCGGCCCATCAGCCAACATGTATCAGATGCACGGAAAGAATCGGGAACTCTGTGGAAAATGCAAGCGCCCATCATGCATCAATCCCTCTGTTTGCCCGAACTTGAATGCAGATCATGCCCCATTGCTCGACATCTACAAAGCCGTCGATGCTTTACCTGGCATAAAGAAAAGCTTCATTGGTAGCGGTGTGAGATACGACCTTTTGCTTAATCAGTACAAAGACCCAGAACTACGTAAAGCAGCAGAAGAATACACCAAGGAACTGATTATCCATCATGTATCTGGCCGACTTAAAGTAGCACCTGAGCATACTTCCGACCGTGTGCTCCGACTCATGCGTAAGCCTTCATTCCAACTCTTCCACGAGTTTAAGCGCATCTTCGACCGCATCAACCGAGAAGCAGGGCTTCGCCAACAAATCATTCCCTACTTCATTTCTTCACATCCAGGATGCACAGAAGAGGATATGGCTGAACTCGCAACAGAGACCCGCGATATGGACTTCCAACTCGAACAAGTGCAAGACTTCACGCCTACTCCTATGACTGTCTCTACCGACACATGGTATTCTGGTTACCATCCCTACACTCTTGAAGAAGTATTCTCAGCCCACACACCACAAGAGAAGCTAAAGCAACGAATGTTCTTCTTCTGGTACAAGCCAGAAGAAAGACAAAAGATTATAGCAGAGCTACGAAAAATGGGACGTCCTGACCTTATCAGACGGCTTTACCCATCCAACTCTGGAATAACATCTGCGAATGCATTTCCCATGCACAAGGGAGGAGACGGACGTAGGAAAAATACAGAAAAGAAGCAAAGCAAAAAGTATAAGACAGACGAATACAAGCAGAGCCACACATCCAATAACACCCGTAAAAGCCCCAATAAGAAAGGTCACTACTCACGCCCCGTTTCAGACTTCAAGCGCAGTAAGGGACATTCTAAATAGAGACGATTATGAGACTATCATCAAAGGCCCTCATTGCCCTACTTTACTTCATTCCACAAGGACGAAGTCATGCCCAAAATGCAGCTGAGAGAGCAATACACGATATAGATTATAGCATTTCGGCCGAGACAGGTCTATCTCATGGCAAGACTCCATTTTGGCTCACTGCCAATCGTTACGGACTCTCATCCGTAGATCGGTCCAACGGAATGTTCCGTATGGCCATATCTCGGCAGACTGAAAAGGACTCTTTAAGCAAATGGAGTATTGGCTATGGTGCCGACATAGCAGTAGGATACAATCAGGCAAGCGCCTTTATGGTGCAACAGCTTTACGCTGAACTAAAATACAAGCTAACAAGACTTACCATAGGGGCTAAGCAACAACCTTTGGCCTTAAAAAACGCAGAACTTAGTACAGGTGGACAAGCTTTGGGCATCAATGCACGCCCCGTTCCTGCCATTAGATTAGAACTTCCCGACTATTGGAATATTAGCAAAAAGGCCGATATCGTAGGCATCCGTGGACACATCAGCTACGGCATGATGACAGATGGCAATTTCCAAGAAAGCATAGCGAAACCCTACAGCCAACATTATATAAAGAAAGTCTTGCTTCATACCAAAGCGGGATACATGCGCATAGGTAATACACGCAAATTTCCCTTAGTATTTGAAGGAGGCATAGAAATGGCCACACAATTTGGCGGTACATCCTACAATTTAAATAGCAATGCAGGCGATTATAATGTTCCCACAAAATTGGGCACGAGTCTGAAGGATTTCATTCATGCCACATTTAGTGGAGGTGGCGACATCACCGATGGAGAAGGCTATGCCAACTCCACAGGCAATATGTTAGGCAGTTGGTTAGCACGCCTCAGCTGGACCACACCAGATTGGAGTATCAGCGCTTACTACGATCACTACTTCGAAGACCATTCAGAGATGTTTCTTCAATACGGATGGTTTGACGGCATGGTAGGAGTCGAGGCTCATTTACCCAAGAACAGATTTATAGACGCCATGACCTATGAGTATGTCAAGACCACATATCAGAGCGGCCCCGTCTATCATGACCATACTGACGCGATCCCCGACCAGATTAGCGGAGCCGACGGATATTATGTACACAACATCTACATAGGTTGGCAACATTGGGGACAAGCCATGGGCAATCCGCTTTACCTATCACCGCTTTACGGAAACAAGAATGATCTGACATTCTTCTCCACGCGATTTAAAGCTCATCATATAGGTATTAGTGGCAACCCCACTCGCGACATTCATTATCGTCTGCTTTACACTCATCAGCGCAGTCTCGGCACATACAGCAAAGTTTTCGATCACACTCGCACATCCAATAGTATGCTCATCGAGTGTGGTTACGCTCCCACTCGTATCGGAAAACTCAATCTTTCGGGATGGAGTGCAAGACTTGCTTTTGCTTTCGATCGAGGTGACCTTACCGGCAATAACACAGGTTTCCAATTCACACTCGCCAAGCAAGGACTTTTCGGTAAAAAATAAGGATCTTCACTTACGCACGCATTCACCTTACAACCTCACACACCGCATGAAACATTCTTCATTCTTTTCTATTATATGCATTATTCTCTTAGGAATGATCGGTTCTTGCTCAAAAGTCTCTCATAATGGAAATCTTGATGGTAGATGGCGCATGAAGGAATGTTATAGCAAAGCCTCTACAGACGATGCCCACTATACGCTCTATACCAACAAGATGGAGAATCAGATCTATTGGAATTTCCAGCTCAAACTGCTTCAGATCACGTCAGGTCTTCAGTATAATGGAAAAACCTGCGAGACCATATGCCGATTCGCCTACGAAGAAGACCGGCTCAGCATCACCAGTACCTACGTTCACTTCCGCGACAGAGATAGTCTGATTACCGATCCAAATACTACATCTCTTGTAGAACTTGGCATTCGAGGAAATGCTTCCAACTATCATATCAAGCGGCTCACATCTACCGAGATGATTCTCTGCTCCGACATGGATAGTCTAATCTTCTATCAATTACATTAAAGGCAGCCTTTTTTATCAAGAATGTCAGTATTCGATATAAAAATTCTCCGAAAGCAAGGCCGACTCCTCGAAGCTTACGACGAAGCTATTGAAGCTATCAAGTGCAGCAATGATTCGTGGAACAGAATGCGCATGTTCTGGGTTTTACGCGATATGTGTGAACAATGGAGCATTCCTTTGCAACAGACAGATTGTACAAAATCTATCATGAAGCAAATGGAATGGCTTCTGACCACTCCTATCGAGGACCGTCCCATCTTGCGACGAGCATACAGAGAAGTCGCCATGCAACTACTACCACAAGGCATAGAAATGGTGAAGTACTACAGACTTTCGAAGAAGAATGCTGCCGCAGCCTACCGACAAATCACAAGCGACAATAGTATCGTACCACAACGACTTCACTGGGCATTACAAGAACTCTACGGATGGATATTGCTATTCTTCTTAAAACAAAACCACAGCAGAATCAACATTCCACAGCAGAAACGCATCCTCTACCAATACCTGCTACTTCAAAACGAACGTCCTTCCCTACTCCACTCACAAATATTGCATTACGCGCTTAGTCTATATAAGCAGACGAAATCATTCTCGCTTTCTCAATTTGTCGCGCTTTGGAACACCGCTGCATTTCGCAAAGACGACTTTGACGAAATTCAAACCGAATATGCCTCTATCCCCTCACTTTTTTATCGTACATTTCGCGAATTGGCTAAAGAGAATAATTCTACACTTGCGTCCGAATTCCTTTCGAAAGTAAGCAATGCGCATAAGGGAGAGGCCGCGCATATACTGCAAGAGAGTGCATTTCCACAACTCGAGCGTACAATCCAGCAGGCGCAAACGGAGCAAGAGAAATGGGAAGCACTCTTACAATACATTCGCAGCTACAATCAAGGTGGTCCGTCAGAATGCCTGTCGCGCGTCTTAAGTTGGGCTATTTCCCTATTAGAGCATTCCGATAAGCCCGACAGCTACGATTTTTTAGCATTGATGGCCACATGGAATCTGAATAACTTTAGAACTAAGGATTGGTTTCCTCCATCTATATCTCGTCAGTCCACATATGCACTTGCCGAACGAGCACTCATCCAATGTCTCAAACAAGTATGCCCTCCCCACACCATAAATAAGCAAACGTGGGAGTGGATTATTGGCTTCTGCAATGAAGCACTCAAACAGAGCCCTACTCCCACACGCATTCTCCGCTATTTAGGGAAAGTATTCCTTTGGATGGAGGATGTCGTAAATGCAAGATATGTCTACACCCGATTGGCTCAAATGCTTCCACATGCCTACTACGCATGGGAAGGATTTGCTGAATGCTCCCTACACGACAGTTCGCTCCAACTCTCATTATTACTCAAAGCCCTTTCGTCTGACAATCTCAGTGCCATTGCACTCTCTCGACTACAAGTCAAAACTGCTCAAGCGCTTTATTCTTTAAACCTTTCAGAAGTTTCACTTCATATGCTCAATCAGATTGAAAAGCCTTCACTCGCTTCTCAGCCAGAAATGCTTAAGACATACAATCATCTTATTGCTTCAATTCCATCATCGACAATTCCTCATCCTCTCAGAAGTACTGACATAGAATACTACCATTGGAAAGCACGCACTTTCGCAGAAGAAATGGATATTGAAGGTCTTTTAGGCGAATGATAACTCAAACTTTATACTAATTGAATCTTAAGATGTGCAGCAATCACGTCCCTATAAGCCTCAATGCGATCCATCCTATTCTCACGTATCGCATTCTCTGTAGCCTCACGGAATTCCACGTAATCGTCAAAGCTCATCCGCTTCGCGTCATAATCCTCCTTAGCCTTCTTCAGCTCCTGGCGTAGCGCCTGTTCCTCACCCTTACTCTTCACAATGCCATCGTGATAGTTCTGCAAGATCCGATAAGCCTGGTAATCCACCTCAGCATTATGAGCAATCACACGATTATCATCACCCATGCGGTTTTGAGCATCAGCCAATAGCGACTGAGATAGTAAATATATTCAAGGTCATTAACATCCTTTCTTGACTTGAAACGATGATTAGATAGCTTCACGACCAAACAATATACTTCATCGTTCTTGTTCCTATTAAGATATGCGTTCCGTACTTGCAGAATGATTAGAAATACGGATCCCAATAGAGTTGTTTAAATCTTGATAGAATGATTTATCAAGATTATTCTTATCAAAGCCAAACGCTTTTGCGACATTATACAAGAACTCATGCGCCCCCATACCATGCTCTGTTATTTTTTTAAAAAATTCTGACAGATTCTTGGTATAGTATTGTTTTATGTCTAACTTTGCATTTGAACTGGGCAAGGCCTGAGCACTCCTGCTTGGATGGCCCGCCTCGGAAGCGACACCTATAGTGCCGCTTTCGTTATTTTTGGTCACCACCACAGCAGTGTCATAACTACCGCCAGCGTTCTTATTATTCGCTATTTCAACCGAATAACCTTCACCCAATTCTTTTTCACACCAATTCTTCAATTCCTGTTTCGTAAAGCCTTTCTGATATGCCTTAATGCTACCATCAGGACGCAATACAAGTATCTCCGAAGTATCATCCAGCGTAATGCGAGTCTCACCCTCCTTGCCTTGTTTACGAATTGACTCAGCACCTCGCACATTAATCACTAACTTGCCACCGACCTTCAGCTTGTCTGCCATATTGTGAAACAGATCCGCACACCAATCATCGGGTATCACGTTTAAGACCGCATTACTGATAATGTAATCGTACTTCTTTCTCACATCACCATAGCTCGTATAGGTAGGTGCAATTCTGTTTTCAGAAGGATATGGTTCTACATCTTCAGTATCGATACCATTCTCCCTCATCCATTCTGTACCAAGACCAAGACCACTGCTCGCGTCAAGCACATATACCTTCTGACCGCCACCTTCGCTTCTATTGCTCTCCAAGATCGGATCGCCAGCAAATCTTCCTTGCCATCTCTCTCGCAGCTGAGGCAGATTCTCCATGCTCCACTTCCAAGCACTATACGCATCCATAGGATTCACCAAGTTCCTTATCAAGTATATCGGATTCGCTTCGCTCAAGTAAGCTGGATACGACGTCAACTGCTTAAAAGCTGTAAAGATTCGAGCCGTCACCTTAGCACCTGTCACACCCTTAGCCACTGCCATAGCAAATTTATCCCTTCCCCTCGTATTTTTTCTATACACACCAGCAGCAATCTGACAAACCTCCTCAAACGCCTTCCACAACTCCTTACCGCTACCATACACGCTCGCCATATTCTCCACCTGTACACGAAATCTGTTATAAGAGA
>ERZ808270.649-NODE-649-length-18592-cov-2.936505_pt1 | contig 18592 bp, 9 predicted proteins | sample MGYA00521082_ERZ808270 | MGnify/ENA primary metagenome ERZ808270 (study PRJEB31516, sample SAMN03275594) | gut metagenome | biome: mammalia-associated habitat; material: feces | host: Papio cynocephalus | place: Kenya | collected 2012-07-27 ... | reverse complement strand
TGAATGTTCAGGCGTTTACCGATTTTTCTGATTCTTACTTCCACACCGCCGATATTAAGGCGTTTGTGCGGAGCTTTTAATGATACGAAAAGAGCTTCATTATCGTCCGTTCTGCTGTCAAGATACTGCTTCAAGTGCAGTTTTGTACGGGCATCAAAATAGACGATACGCTCTTTGTTGCCCTTGCCGAGAACAACGCATTCACGCTCCTCAAAATCAACAGCGGAACGGTTCAGCAATACAAGCTCTCCGACACGCATACCTGTTGAAGCAAGCATATCAATCATCGCTAAATCACGCAATTCCGTGCAATCATCACGCATTTGCTCTAATGCTTCATCGCTGTATGTATCCTTTATCGTGCTTGCGGTCTTGATCTTGTGTATCCTGCGGACAGGGCTTTTCATAATATGGTTTTCTTCTTCGAGCCATGAGAAAAAGCTCGATAATATACGCCGTATGTTATCTATTGTCACACGGCTTGAATTGTTATCTTCCTGATAGCTTGTCAGGTACTTTCTTAAATCATCAGTATCAATGTGCTTGACCTGCTTGCCGACAGCAACGAGCATATTTGTAATGGTCTTTTGATAGTATTTCAACGATTTCTCCGAACAGCCCTCTATCCGCTTAGACGAAATGAACGAGCCGACGATCTTATCGTTGCTATCTTCTTCTACCTTATCGCAAGATACCGCAGTAATGCCAAAGAAAGCAATGTCCAGCACTTCCGATAGCTGTTCGAGCTGAAAATTATCCAACACCGACAGCATTTTCTGCATGATTTCGTTTTTAATTTCCTGTATCATAGTCAATTCTCCTTAGAATAAAATTCAAGAGAACGACTCCCAACGGCAGTCCCTTTGTATAGCTTCCGCCGTTGGAGGAAGATAGGTGTAGTATTATAAACGATAATTTATCGTATCAATCGGATATTGTAGCCTGACCGTTCATCAGCATCGGCAAGAGCCAGTCACGGAGAGCAGTTAATCTTGCTGTTTCATTAGAATTGTTATTGATCTCAGCTAAAAGCGGTTTTATAACATCTGTAAAACCCTTACACACTTGTAAGTCGGGAATAATCATTTGGGTATCAAGCAGAGTGTTTATGCGTATACCCTTGAAAATACTTCCTGTTGATGTGTTTGTTGCTTTCCGAATAAAGCTATCACTCTGAAGGAAAAGATATAAGTATTCAGGCGTAATCATATTCATTTTGCTTCTGATAGAAAATACAGATTCATTTATATCCCAGTCAGACGGTTTTTGCTGTATAAGAAAACATCTTCCTAAAGGAGCTATACTCGCAAAGAGAATGTCTCCTACACTAATATCCGATCTTCTATGGACGATACCTCTTGCTTCTTCGTCTATCATATCGCACCCCGAAAAATCCAAACTGCCTGTTGTAGTAAGATTTTTCACTGTGATGTATCTTATGCTACCATTGCCGAGTACGAAATTATCTCGTGGATTTAAGCCAGTTGATATTTTCTCTACGCAATCGCTTACCGTACCTATAATCCAATTTTGAGGAATATTGCATTTGAACTGCTCATTCCGCACCATAGCACCGCCTGACGAGCGATACGGATTGCCGTTTTCATCAGGAAAGTCGAACTGTGTGAACCAATAGTCGTACATCAGCTTGAGTTGGTGCTGTAAATTATCGTTTATCTTTTTGTTGCATTGTATCTTTTTCTCTATGTTGTAGAGAAAATCGCCTATTTTGACCTGTTCTTCATAGTCGGGAAGATACAAGTCGAGGAACGAAAATATATCCTCATTAAAACTCGCACGGAGTGTCATGATTGTTTTTGCATTGATTACTTTTCTGAAATATTCGCTCCTAAGAAAGAACGCCATGTATTTATCATAAGCAACACCAGTAGTTTTAGGTCTAAGCCTTTTAACAAAACCGCTGAATGTTGCTTTAGGATAATCCTTTAATACAACACAGCTCATTGCAAGCTCATCGACAGTTTCGCTTGTTCTTGTAATTAGTATATCTCCCTTTTTAACGGAGCATTTCTCTTGATCAACAGCAGAGGTGTCCATAAGGTCAGATAATTCATCAGGGAGAAAATAATTATTGAAAACGGTGCTGAAAGAAACAAACGGCGCACCATGTCCAGCCTGTTCCTTAGTTGAGGATATACCTGATGAAATATCATACAAGTCAGAAAAGGCGTATTTATGTAGTTTACTCATACTTCACCTTGCCTAACTGCTTCATAATCTCAGCTTGCAGAGCATTGCCTTCATCGAAGAATGACTGTAGCTCAGACTTGAATGCCGACATTTTAGCTTCAAACTCCTCCTGCGTAAGCTCCACATACTCTATCTTGACATCGAAATACTGTCCTGCTGCAAGAGAATACTTCTTTGCGATTATTTCCTCATAGGTGACTGCCACCGAGAAATCGTCCACAGCTTCTTTATTTCGGAATGTTGTGATGATCTTCTCTATTTCCTCCGGACGAAGTCTGCGCTTCTGTAAATTGCCGTCCTTGTATTCCTCTCCGAGCTTTGAAGCATCTATCAGTACAACCTTGTCAGCCGTCCGTAAATTATCAAAGAACAGAACAGAAACGTTAGTGCCGGTGTTTGCAAATACGTTAGACGGCATACTTACTGCACCATATACGATATGATCTTCAACGAGCTTCTTGAGGACAGCACCCTCAACACTGCTTTTTGCGGTCAGAAATCCCGTAGGAACAACGATAGCACCCTTGCCTGTCTTTTTCAGAGAGTTTACAACGTGCTGAATGAAGCAAGTGTAGATAGCCATACTCTCTTTTTTCTTTGCAGGGACTTTCGGAACACCAGCCCAAAAGCGAGCCGAGTATTTTTTCTCAATATCATCTCTGGTATCCGAAAAATCCATCTTGAACGGCGGATTCGATACCACATAATCAAACTGTCTGAGATGTGTGCCGTCATCACTTTTGTGATACGGAGCAAGGAGCGTATCGCCCTGAATAGCATGATCGAGAGAAGATACAAGACCATTCAGTATCAGGTTCAATTTCAGCATCTTGTTACTACGCTGGGAAATATCCTGAGCGAAGATGGTGCACCTGTCTTCACCAATCTGATGACCGAGAGCCATTAACAGTGTACCTGTTCCTGCAGACGGATCATAGCACTCTATGTTATGTAAGTCGGCATCATCACCGACCAAAAGCCTTGCCATAATGGTTGCGATAGCATGGGGAGTATAGTATTCTGCATACTTACCGCCGCCTGCTGTATTGTAATCCTTGATAAGATACTCAAAGATAGCGGCAAAGAAGTCATAATGCTCCGAGAATGTTTCCTCAAAGGAGAAGTTTACGAGCTTGTCCACCAAAGCACGGGCAAACGGCGCTCTCTGTGCTTCATCGGTAACATACTGCGTGAGCTTCTCAAACAGCGGAATTTTCGTATTCTGCGTGGTCTGTGTGGAGAATATATCTATATTCTTATCAGCAATGTCGATCATAGTCTGATCGAATATAAGGTCAAAATCGCCCTTAGCCTGCTGATTCCACAGGTGTGAGATAAGATGTTCTGGATTAAGCCGAGGAACATCGGGATTCATTGTATCGAACAAATCCTCTCTGTCATCTTCCGACAGCTCCGAATATGCGATCTCCCACTTTTCAGCCGAAGCGATACGCTTGTCGAGCTTCTTGATCTCATAGCCGAATTTATCATTCAGGTACTTATACAGGAACACCTGAGTGATGATCTTATATTCGTTACCGTCATTTCCCATACCATAGGTCTGGCAGGTCGATTTCAGTGAGTCGATAAGTGATATTGTTTTTTCTTTTATCTGCAAATCCATTGATTAAACTCCTTATTGCCAAGCACCCGGATATGTTGCGTTATACTGAGTGAGATACTGAGAGGATATACGGGACTGAATGAATACTCTGTCCTCTCTGGTACCCTTTATGCCCAATGTGTCCATACCTTGCTTGATCTGTGACATTACAGTCTGCTCAAAGTAAGCGTCTTTCTTCAAAATATCGTTCCGGTCAAAGACTTTCTGGTCTATATCGAACTTAATGGCTTTCAGAGCCTCCAAGATTTCTTCCTCATAGCCGGAGATTATGGGCGAAGCTCCTCTTGCTTTCCTCTGAGCGTTTTCTTCTCTTATCCTCTTATGTACTCTTGCAAATTTGGCATCACCGTTGTATTTTCGCATAAGAGCCTTATTTCTTTTCTGAAGCTCAGCCAGTTTTTTGAGGACTTCATCTAATACCTTTGAACGCTCAGTAAACTCATGGACGGTATCGGCAGCGAAGCCGAACTCCTTGAATCTCTGCATAAATGCTTCTCTTATGGAGATAAATTCAGGATCGTCCTGGTCTATATTCTCCGTAAAAGACTGTATCGTCCTGCGCCATTTTTCGTGGAACTCCTCTTTACTCATGAAGCCCATCTGCAATTCTTCATCAGCTATCTTTGAGAAATTAAAGGTTATGTCCTGCATAGCTTCATTGATAAGCTGTTTTGTAGAATCATCGCTGTCGAAGGCTTCTTTTTGATTTATCGTGTCGATCTGTCGCTGAACTTCTCGTATCATTTCGGGAAGTCTTGTGATTTCGAGCTTTGTAAAGGCTTGTTTCAGCTCATCATCACCAAAGGTGCGAACTACATTATAGCAGTCACGGGCAGCGATAAGCACTTTTTTCAGCTTGATAAGCTCCTGCTTGTCCTCAATCGTAGATATTTCGGAACTGAATTCCTCAACATTATCTGTTGTATAGTCAAAGAGGACTTGCCGTACCTCACGCATCTGCTGTACAAGAGCATCTTTATCCTCTATGACCTGAGTGAATGTATCAGTAGCGTTGCCTGCACCGACTTCATTAGGATCATTGAATCTGTTCAGCTCTTTCAGGTATGCTTCATTGGTCTGCTCAAAATTGCTTTTAATATCGGCAAAATCAATGATAAAGCCGTATTTGTTATCCTTATATGGTCTGTTTACACGGGTAATAGCCTGCAACAGATTATGATCTTTCAGCTTTCTACCGAAGTACAACCTTTTCAGGCGAGGGGCATCAAATCCTGTCAGGAGCATATTGAATACGATCAGTATGTCTATGGTCATATTCTTCTTGAAATCTTTGACGATCTGCTTTCTGGTGTCCTTATCATCACTATCGTGCAGTATAAGCCCTGCCTTGAAATGCGACTTCTGCGAGGAATCGGCATTCAACTCACGCTGGACCTCATCGAAGAAAGCGTATATCTTTCGTGCCTGCTCACTTGTTTCACAGATAACCATACCTCCGAGCGTATCATCGCCCTGAATAGTACGAAATCTTTTCAGGTCACTGATAATGTATCTTGTAAGCTCCTTGACATAGGAATCATGTTCAACGATCTGGTCACGCTTTATATCCTTTTTCTGCACAAGTGTTTCGAGCTTCTCATAGATAGCAGAGAGCTTTTCCTTATACTTTGTTTCAATATCCTCACGGATAATTTTCAAAGTATAGCCGTCCTGAATGGATTTATCATAATAATAGGTATGAAAATAGCTGCCGAATACTTTCCAAGACTCACGCTCATCAGCTAACAGCGGAGTACCTGTCAATGCGATCTTTATAGAGTTTTCATCGGCATCAAAAAGGTTAGCAAGGAAACTGCCTTTGGGATTATATCCTCTATGTGCTTCGTCAATGATGAAGATACGCTGTAAATTCGTAGCATAGGACGGCAGAGTTACTCTTTCCTTATCCTCAGCAAAACGCTGGATATTGACTACTGTGATCTCTTGCTGTCCGCTGTTGCCCTCCTGAGCCTGATTGTTGCGGAACTGCTCCATAAGCTCCGCACGGCTGTTAGCAGTCTTTACCACAAGCCCACGGGCTTCAAACTCCTGTGAAGCCTGTTCAAGCAGATCGAGACGGTCAACTATGAAATAGAACTTAGCAACCTTATTGCTACGGGCAAAATAGTCAGAGAGATAATAGCTCAGATAATATGACAGGGCTGTTTTTCCGCTGCCCTGTGTATGCCATACGACACCCGATTTGACACCTTCGGAGAGCTTCTCACGAATAGCAAAGGCAGCGAACATCTGCTGATACCGCATGATATGCTTCTGATTGATAGTCTCAATCTTGCCGTCAACCTCACGCTCCATGTTTACATAAGCTATGCCGTATTTGAGGATAAACAGCAGTCGTTCCGGCGAACACATGGAAGTGATGATACGATTTGTAGGCGTATTGACATTCAGATTGGTCTGATATTCGGGAGAAGTATGGATAACCTGATTATTGAAGTCTTTCAGTATATTCTTCTCTGTTTCCGTATCAATCGCTTTATAGGGGTATTCCTTGATAAATGGTGCAATATCATCATTCAGAGGGTTTTCCTCACGGAAACAGTTAAACGGCGCACTCTTTTTAGCGACGGTGCAGTAAAACGCACCCTGAATAGGCACAATACCGCCCTCTGCATCATACTCCATATTATTGGAGAATATCATAAGCTGAGTTATGTTGATAAATCTGCGGAACTTCTTATTTGGGAACCGCTTTCTGTTCATACGGTCACTCTCAGCGACCATACCGCCGTGATTATTCGGCTTCTTGACCTCAATAAATACCAAAGGCAGACCGTTCACGAACAGCGTAATATCGGGACGAAATTCGTCCTGACCGTTTTTGCAAGTAAACTCCGCCGTGCAGTGATAAACATTATTATTCGGATTTTCAAAATCTATCAGCTTTACAGGCGAAACAGCAGTAAGCCGAGCATAAAAGCTCTTGCCAAGATCGTCGTTGTCAAGCTCCTGTCTGATAGCTTTCAGCGTTTGTTCCGCTTCACCCTCATGATCGGGATTGAGCTTCTTGAACTGAGATATAAAAACATCTTTTAATATATTTGTATCGGGATCATAGACCTTATCAGCCATATCCTCGAATAATCGACCATAGTATGTATATCCGAGCCTTGTCAGATGAACAAGTGCAGGCATCTGGACACGAGTCATCTCGTTAAAAAGGCTTTTGCCGTTACTTGCTTTTGCCATAAGAATACTCCTTTCGATATATATTTATTTACTGTACAAGCAGTATCTATACTCCATATAATTATAGCACAATTTGCACAAATAGTCAATTACTCCGCTGAACAAAATCTATGTTTTTCACTGGGGATTTTATGAGCATTGAGACTTTTTTAAGTAAAAAAGGGGATATGACTTCCGCACACGGAGGACATATCCCTAATGCCTATGTTTTGTTGTTTTATAGTATAATCGTTACTCCTGAACTTCCTTCATCAATGCAACGCCGTCCTTGAAGCCTGCCTTGTATGCTGCCCTCATCTCATCAGCGGCAGTCTCGCTTTGCAGATTGCAGAGCTTATGGAAAATGGTTTCCTGTTCCTCAGTAAGCGACTCCTCAAACTGGATAGCGGTCTTTTCCCACTCATCAGAGCCGTGATAGGTCTTAATAGCACCAAGTCGGTTGTTGTAAATCTCATCAAGCATGGTATTCTCGTCCTTTCAGTCTCTCCGCAACGCAGAGATTAGCCATTTACCTGTCTTTTTCAATCTATCGGCAAGATCACTTTGAACGAGTCCATAAGTAGTCAGTGACAGGTTTCAAGGAACGCACCCGTATCGCCAATTATACAGGTCTGCCCGAACTTATGAGTATGTTTAAGCAGGTGGCTGACATTCGTACTGCGGATACGCTGAAACTTGATGTACCTGACTGTGAATATCAGGTGGTTCAGGTCGAAGCCACTCCGTTCCAGCAGGAGCTTGTTCAGGAGCTTGCCGACAGAGCCGATGCTATCAATGCAGGCAATGTTGATCCCACGATCGACAATATGCTCAAGATCACGTCGGACGGAAGAAAGCTTGGTCTTGATCCTCGTCTGATTGATCCGTCATTTGAAGATAACCCCGAAACAAAGCTCAACCGCTGTGTTGAGAATGTAGCTCGTATCCACGCTGAAACGGCTGAGGACAAGCTTACGCAGATCATCTTCTGTGATTTGGGCGTTCCGCATAAGGCAGCAGGGGAAGCAGAGGTTGAGAGCGAAAATGTCGACGATGCTAAAGATAAGAAATCCATTGCTGATGTAGAATCTCTTGAAGAAGAATGTGACTTCTGCGTATATGATGATATTCGTGAAAAACTGATCGCTAAAGGTATCCCTGCGGAAGAAATTGCATATATCCATGATGCGAAAACCGAACAGCAGAAATCTGACCTCTTTGATAAAGTTCGTAGCGGTGAGATCCGTGTTTTGCTCGGTTCTACGGCGAAAATGGGTACGGGTACAAACGTACAGAAACGGCTGATTGCCGTCCATGATCTTGATATACCGTGGCGACCAGCAGATCTGGAGCAGCGTGCCGGACGTATCATCAGACAGGGGAACGAGAATAAGAATGTTCAGATTTTCCGATATGTAACGAAAGGAACGTTTGATGCATACAGTTATCAGACTTTGGAGAATAAGCAGAAGTTTATCTCTCAGATCATGACAAGCAAAACTCCGGCAAGAAAGTGTGAAGATGTGGACCAGCAGGCTCTTACATATTCGGAGATCAAGGCACTTTGTACAGGAGATGAGCGTATCAAGGAAAAGCTGATGCTTGAAAACGATGTGAAGGAGCTGAGGGTTCTCGCTGCGGAACATAGAAACACGGTTTTTGAGATGGAGGACAGGGTTGCTCGTTTTCCTGAACAGGAACAGAGACTGACCACTATTCTCAATGATCTGCACACCGACCGTGAAGCACTCCGCAAGCTCCCGATTGATCCTGAACGCAAACTCCCCGTATTCAAGATCACTGTTGGTGAGACAGAATACACCGACAGAAAAGAAGCGGCTAAGGCTCTTGAAGATGCTGTACTGGCTATAAAGTATGCCGATACGCCTGTTAAGGTCGGTTCGTTCCAGGGTTTTGACCTGACTGTTACAATCAACAGCAATATGATGGGCGGCGGTATGTCGGCTTGCCTGAAAGGATCAGCTTCGCATACTACAAAGTTGATTGAGAGCTTTGCTCATAATCTAAACCGCCTTGAATCTGCCCTATATAACATTGACGGCAGAATTGAGCGTACTCAGACTGACCTTGCAAAACTCCGGCTTGACCATGAAGAAGCCCAAAAGATCGTAGCAGAGCCGTTTCCTCAGCAGGAGGAGCTTGACAGCAAAGAGGAAAGGTTGAAAGTCCTGACCGATGAATTGAATCAGGCTGCTATTGAAGCCAAGAAGAACGTTCCGAGGCGAGAAAAGACATGTTACTTTGAGAGGGCTAAGATGAAGCGTGATGCGGCTCGACTTGCTAAAAAGCCGAGAACTGCAAATGATAAGGCTAAGAGTAAGGATAAGAAGCAAGAAATTGAATAATTAACTTTGAACCTATTGGATTCAAAGTTAAAGGCGGAGGTGACAGACCTCCGCTTTTTCTATACAAATGGAGAAAAAAGCCTGCAATTCTCTTGACTCAAATGAGATTTTGTGGTATGATTAATATAATTGGGGTTTTATATTCGGTTAAATTTGTATGTGCAAAACGATTATAAAGGAGGCTGCGACGTGATAAGTTATTTGTGCAAAAAGTGCAATATTGTAGTGTCAAAATCCGAATGTGATATTTGCGGAAGCAGAACGTCTTTGACCTCCAAACTATACTGGTGCGAACACTGCAATGTTCCTACGTATCATGAGATATGTCCTAAATGTGGTAATAAGGGATTTTACTTTACGACTGATGCCCGTCCAGTATTTCCCGAGGAACGTTTACTTGTTGAAGCTGTATTAGGTGAGCCAATGAAATACCGTTATAGTTCTGTTTGGAATTCTAATGGTACATACTATGTTGATGGCAAGAAAATCAAATTCAGTATTGAAAAACTCACAAGTGAAGATCCTAATAAGATTAGAAAAATTATAGACGAATACAAATCTGATAACTCATATGATTTCTTTAATGAGAACATCAAAATTTTTATAGAAGCAAATAAAATCCGATACAACGATATTGCGTCGGAAGCAATGAATTATATTATTAAAGCTGCCGAAGGATATGATTCAACATCAATGTTTGTTTCATTTTCAGGTGGTAAGGACTCAACCGTTACAAGTCATCTTGTAAGGACGTCGCTAAGTAATCCAAGTATTATACATATTTTTGGGGATACAACACTCGAACTTCCTGATACTATCGAATACATTAACCGCTTTAAGCAAGAGAATCGAAAAACACCTATGCTAACATCAAAGAATGATCAGCAAGACTTCTTTGAGCTATGTAAGGAGTTTGGACCGCCAAGCCGAATGCTTCGTTGGTGTTGCACAATATTCAAAACGGGATTTATTAGTAAACGAATAGACAGTACTTTCAAGAACAAGAAAGCAATCCGTACTTTCTACGGTATCAGAAGAAACGAGTCAAAGAGTAGAAGCAATTACAACCGTGAGGGGGATAGTCCTAAGATTAGTAAGCAAAAGGTCACTTCTCCTATAATAGACTGGCTTGATTATGATATTTGGTTATATATCCTATCTACTGGTATAGATTTCAATGATGCTTACAGATTGGGGTATTCACGAGTAGGTTGTTGGTGCTGTCCTAACAACAGCCGTTGGTCTCAGTTCCTACTTTCAGTTTACTATCCTGACCTTAACGGTAAATTTACAAAGATCATCTATGATTTTGCTGTGAAAATGGGAAAGACTGACCCTATGGAATATGTTACTAACGGCGGTTGGAAAGCAAGATCTGGTGGTGCGGGAATTGACCGCAGCAAAAATGTTGCTATTGAATTCAAGCCATGTGCTACAGACGAGAGCAGTTTCAACTATGAACTAAAAAAATCCATCACCGAACAGCTTTATGAATTTTTCAAACCATTTGGAATACTTAATTTTGATATGGGAAACAAGCGCTTAGGAGAAGTATTTGTTCTTGACTTCAAAACTAATGAACCTCTCCTTAAGCTACAAGGACGACTTGGATCAAATAATTTGAGAATAACTATTCTCAAAAGACCAATTGCTAAAAGGACGAAAACCGTAGAGATTGAATTAAAGTTCAAATCTCAGATAACAAAATATCAACTTTGTACAGGTTGTCATGCCTGTGAGACAGCTTGCAAGTATGGAGCTATCACACTTGAGAAAATTCCCAATACAGTAAGCGACTATATTTATCGAATTGACAGTAGCAAATGTGTAAGGTGTACAGAATGTATTACGCACTATCAAGGCGGCTGCTATATGCGTCGTGTCTTACTTCCAAGAGGAAAGGACTATAAAGGAAAATGAGCATTAATGAACTAAAATACAAGATAAAAGGCAACGAATCTTTCAGTATTCGTGAGGGATGGCTTGCCAAAGGTTTATTTGCACTTGAAGAAAACAAGTATGTGTTTTCTGAGAAAACGGCAATGGACAAGCTTGGAGTGGGTAGCAAAATGGTTAAATCAATAAAGTACTGGCTCCTTGCTTCTCATCTTGTGGAAGAAAAGAGAGAAAAAAATGCTAAGCACAGCCTTGTCCCGACACAGTATTTCGGAGAAATAGTAAAAAAATACGATCCATACTTTGAGGATATTTTCACTTTATGGATCATTCATTACTACATAACTGCTGATATTGAGTTCAACACCGTATGGAGCTTATTCTTCAATAGGTTTAACGTTACTGACTTTACTAAAGCCGCAATGGTAGACAAACTCGTTGACGAGTGTAATAAAATCTACGATAAAGGGAATAGTCTGTATAATTCAATCGACTCAGATTGTGGTGTACTGCTTAAAATGTACACTTCATCGGAAGAAACAGTCGTTGATCCTGAAGAAAACCTTACCTCTCCTTTTTCTGAGTTAGGTCTTGTTGCAAAAGGAACTGAAAGAAGTAGTTATATGAAAGTAAAACCATTATATAGCAAACTTGATAGACTTGCTATTCTCTATGTTATGACTACAAATCTTCCAGGTGATAAAATAAGCGTGGATATTGATACCTTACTTATTCAAGAAAATAATGTTGGCAAGGTTTTTAACCTTGATAGAAATATGATAAATGAGTACCTTGATAGATTACGACAAGAAGGTTTCATCGAACTTAACAGAACAGCAGGTCTTGATATGGTATATATCAGCAAGATTCTTTCCCCGGCTGAAATACTTGAAATTTATTATACGCAAAATGAAGCAGAGGTGTAATCAATGAAGTACAACAAATTTATTGGCTCAAATAATAATTTTCAGACTTCTGTCAATTTGCTGTATGACCTGAATAAGGAAGATAAAATTAGAGGATATATTCCGACTACGCAGTCGCTCTCTATACTCAAAAGGTATCTTAATGCTGTTTGCAACGATAATAACAATGAAGATAATGCCACTGTACTGATTGGTCCATACGGACGTGGTAAGTCGCATCTTCTCCTTGTATTTTCTGCTATCCTGTCCCATAATGCCGACAGTCCTGTAATCGCTGAAATAACAAATAAGCTTACAACTGCTGACAGTTCTGTTGGAGAGCTATTGAATGTTTTTTTTGCCAAAAATAAACCCTATCTCCCTATAATCATAAACAGCAACCATACTGATATCAATCAATCATTTATTATTGCACTTCGTGAAGCACTCGAAAGAAATGATTTGAACGACTTTTTCCCAGAAACATACTTTGACTCTGCTCTCAGAATGATAAAAACATGGGAAAAAGATTTTGAAAATGCTATAAAACTCTTTCAAAAAGAACTTCGTAGCAGAAAAATAAAGCTCTCAGATCTTAAAGATCAGCTTAATAAATGTTCTGCTTCCGCTTATCAAATCTTTTGTGACATCTATCCAGTAGTTAGCAATGGAGCAAGCTTTAATCCGTTACAAAATACCGACGTTGTAAAGATGTATGATCAGGTGTGCGATGCACTGATACAGCAGAAGTCTTTTGGTGGAGTATACATAATATTCGATGAGTTCAGTAAATTTCTTGAATCATCAGCTACTATGACAAATAAGCAGAACCTGAAACTTATTCAAGACTTCGCAGAAATGGCTGTACGAAGTAATAAGATGCATTTATGTTGCATTACGCATAAAGAAATACTTGATTATTCTCAAAGTGACAGTTTCCGGACAGTTGATGGCAGGTTCAAAAAAGTTTATTTTGTCGCTTCATCTGAGCAATCCTATGAACTTGTATCAAACGCAATAACTCATGGTGAAAAATTCGATAAAATCTACAAAAAGCATAAAGATGCCCTTTCTAGCGTGACACAGCTTTGTCAGATGACTGGAGTATTCAGCGAGCTTTCCGATGAAATGTTCACTGAGATACTTGAAAAAAAGTGCTTTCCCATACACCCGTTAAGCGTTTTTGCACTTATTCGTATCAGTGAACTTGTCGGACAAAATGAAAGAACCCTGTTTACGTTTCTGTCACAGTCAGAAGAGCATTCTTTCCAAAGCTTTTTGCAAAATTTCCCCGTTAAAAATGAATGCACACTTCTCACTCCGGAATGGATATACGATTATTTTTCAGAACTATTCCGTGTCGAAATATTTAACCCTAAGATACACAGCATTTGGGCAAAAACGCAATCTGCTGTTAGAAAATGCGAAAATGAAGAGCAAATCAAGCTTATCAAGATACTTGCTGTCTGCAAGATAATTGCGAGTGACACCTTCGAAGCTATCGACATTAATTTAAAAGCTGCCTCTAATTTCAGTGATGATGTTTACCGCAATACAATCGATTCACTTGCTTCACTGCATATTATTACAAGGCGCAGAGATGGTATTTATGAATTTCTGACCGCTAACGGTGTCGATATAAAGAAGAATATACAGAATCTTATCGAACAAGGGCTTGTTAAACTTGACCGCCCTCGTACACTAAAAGAAGCATATTCTACCCCATTTATTCTTCCGAGACAGCATAATGCAAAGATGCACATTCAGCGATACTTTATAACTGAATTTATGGAGGCATCCGATTTTTGGAAATACACTGGTGATTTCAGTGAGATCAAAGGAATTGCTGACGGACTTTTGATTTACCTCATTTCTGACACCGACAATGATACTCATAATATTGCAGGTCATCTGCATAAGCTTGGTCTGGAAGAAAATACTGTTGTTTGTGTAACTGAAGTATGGAAGCACAATGACCTGTTAATTGAATACCAGGCAGCTTGCCTCCTTGAAAAACAGAATACAGGCACAGATGATCATTTTAGGGAAGAACTTGCTGTTTACAAATATGACCTGTTCAAGACTATAAGAGAGATTGCTGATCGGCTTTACTCTCCGTCTAATCCGATTGCTGCTTACTATAATTCAGAAGAATGTCTTGATGAAATAACAAAGCCTCTTCTTTTGAACCGTGAACTTTCAAATATCTGTGATCGAGTATTTCCTGATACTCCTGATATTAACAATGAGATGATAAACAAAAACAGAATTTCTGCACAGATACGAAAGGCAAGAGCTAAAGCTATTGATTGGATTCTTTCACATAAAGATGATATTCCTGTTATGGACGGTTACGGACCGGAAGTCAGCATACTTCGCTCGACGATAATAGTTAAACACTTGAACAACAGCAATCACTCTGACGATGATAACCTCAACAAGGTAATAAGTGCAATCAACAAAACAATTGCTGAAGCTGAAAATGAACCAGCTTCGTTTAACAATATCTATAATACCCTTTGCAGCTCACCTTTTGGCATGAAAAAGGGAACTATTCCTGTTTATCTTGCTTGGTGTATGAGAAAAAATCAAGATGCAATTGTTTTGTTATTCAAGGGGAAAGAAATAACGATAAGTGGTGATACTTTATCACAGATAGAAGCAGAGCCTGAAAACTATAGTCTTTATGTTGAGAAAGGTACAAAAGAAAAAGAAGCATATCTTGAAGGAGTAATTTCTGCATTTTCAAAGGTTGATCCTGTGACTGTAAATAATAAATGTACCTTCGCTGCTGAACTCCTTCAAACATGGTTTAGAGGATTATCGAAGTTTACAAGAGATCACACGATGACCTATAGCGAAGAAACGGTAGCAGTTTCTCAAAAATTATTGAAATTCAAAGTACAGCTTTTACAGTACGACATTAACCCTCATGCTTTTCTTTTCGCAGATATTCCTAATTATTTTGGCTGCGAGAATGACTATGTTAACACACTCGAAAGCCTTCGTGCATTTGCAAGTGATTACAATTCGTTCATTACTAAAACCAAAAAACATCTTACAAGTAAAGTAAAACAAATGTTTAACAGATCTATAAAAGGAAGTCTTTCCTCTATCATGCAGGACTGGTATAACTCTTTACCAGATGCCACAAGAACACATATATTCTCTTCTGAAGTGAACGTATTTCTTCACTTCATCAAGGAAAACACATCGTTTGATGATAATGATGTTATTTCAGAACTTGCAAAGTGTGTTACTATGCTTGCGATAGAAGACTGGAATGATCAACTTGTTAATACATTTCTGAATAGCATAAAATCTTATATTGATGTTGTAAACAGCTTCTTTCTTGAAGAGGAGGACACTGACGCCGATGGAACGATAGTTTTATCTCTTGGTTATGGTGGGAAAGTTTATGAAAATAACATCACAGATACAGAGGTTTCAGGCATTGCTGAAACCGCAATGAACAATATTGAGTCTCATCTTGAAGAATATGGTGAAGCTATAACCGCTCAAGAGCGAGTGGCTGTACTTCTAAAACTTCTGAAAAAAGAACTGGAACAGTTATAATACGCACAAAACAATCGAAGTATACATATGTGCGTAGTAATAAATACATTTAGGAGTCAAATGCATAATGATTTACTTTGATAACGCAGCTACAACATATCCGAAGCCAGAATGTGTATATACAGCAGTAGATAAATGTCAACGTAATTTCGGTGTTAATGCCGGAAGAGGAACATATAAGACTGCAAGACAGGCTTCTGAAGTGATCCAAAGAACAAGAGTCACTCTTGCAGAACTCGTAAACATAAGTGATGAGAATAACATAATATTATCTCCGTCGGCGACTGTAGCCATGAACATTGTTTTGAACGGACTTGATTATAACTCAAATACTATTGTTTACATAACTCCGTTTGAGCATAATGCTGTAGCTCGTCCACTAAAAAGACTTTCAGATATTTACGGATTCAGTATTGAGATACTCCCGTTCGATGGAAGAACACAGGAACTCGACAAAGAGGCAATGCGAAACAAGTTCATTGTGAAGCACCCTGACATTGTTATTGTAAATCATGTAAGTAACGTTACTGGTAACATATTATCAGTTGATGAGATATTTAATGCTTCCAGAGAATACGGAGCTATAACCATACTAGATGCTTCACAATCACTGGGACTTGTACCTATTGATCTTTCATCACAGAAAACCGATTTTCTCATATTCGCTGGACATAAAAACCTTTATGGTAGCTTTGGCACAGGTGGTTTCGTATATAACAGTAACGTAAAATTGAAACCATTTTTTACAGGAGGTACTGGTTCAGATTCTCTTAATCTCAATATGCCTAGGCAATTACCTGACCTTTACGAGCCTGCAAGCCATGATATTGTATCTATTTCTGCACTGAACGCTTCTCTTTCATGGATAATCGAGCAAAGCGTAAAAAAAATATATATTCATAAGAAAGAGCTGACAGACTATGCAGTTCAAAGACTCTCAGAATTGTCTTCTGTTACACTTTTTCTGCCAGAAAACAGAAAAAATCATATAGCTATTATTTCCCTAACGCATACTAACTATCGACCTGAAGAACTGGCAGATATTCTTGATAATGATTTTGATATAGCTGTGAGAAGCGGCTATCACTGTGCTCCTTATGTTCATAAACTTATAGGCACTGAGGATAGTGGCGGTACCGTCCGCATAAGCATAGGCTATTATAATACGAAAAATGATATAGATTCTCTGATAAACGCATTAAGAGAATTGGATTAGGAGGGATAACTGATGAATCCATTTGTTGATTATCTGAACTCGATGAATAATGCAAGCAGCGACACTATAGCTGCTCTTGCTGAATCACAGGTTAATTCACCATTCTTTAGAAAAATACAGATAGAAAGAAATCTCGGCAGATATTTATCTGATCGTATCCGTTCAGGCGAACACCTTTCTGTTGTTCTTACAGGTCACGCAGGTGACGGTAAAACCAGTATTCTCGTTCAGATTTTACAGGATCTCGGTTTCCTTGACGAAAACTCTTCACTCGAACCTGAAAAGGAATATAATAATGATAGTATCAGTCTCTATGCTGTGAAAGACATGAGTGAGCTTCCGGAAAACAAGCAGATTGCATTTTGCCGTAAAGCTCTTGATGCACCTAAGAACGGTAAATCATCTATTATTATTTCTAACACAGGGCCGTTACTCAAATGTCTCGAACTTATAAGAGAAGAACAGTGTAAGGTTCACAGCATTGCTTTTGATGAAAGCGAAAAGATTGCTCTGCAAACACAGCTTCTTGATCAGCTCGATGAAAATAAAGATGAGATGATCTCACTTGGTGATTGTCAGTTCTTGATGATAAATATGGCAAGAGTCGATAATGTTAGCTTTGCAAGAGAAATTATGAACAAGCTTCTTTCGGAAGATCTCTGGAAAGAATGTAAGTCTTGTCCCAAATGTAGTAAATGTCCGATTTACTTCAATGCAGTTCAGATAAGAAAGTATCAGGACAGAGTGAGTTCGGCAGTAGAAGCTTTCTATCGGTATCTTTATGAGAATGATAAGCGAATGACTATACGTCAGATTTTATCGCAGTTAAGCTTTGCATTAACGGGCAACCTCACTTGCAAAGATATTAAGACAAGTTACAGGGAATCCGTAAAATTCAAATATCTGTTTTCAAATCTGTTCTTCGGATACAGTGGTCTAGAAGAAATAGACAATGCCGATCAGATACAGGGTATTGCTTACGCAAAGGAGCTAAAACTTGATACCAGAGGCTTGGACATTGACTATAAGCTGTTTGTAACAGGCGATTTCTCGGATTTTCCAGCTGATATAGGAAAACTTGTGAACGAACAGCACAAGATGTTTGCAAGGCGTCATCTTAACATAGACGATAGGGATAATGAATTCAACAATACTGATTTCGAGTACCGAAGATCTATAAGACGTGTATTCGTATTTTTTGGTGATCCGCAGAATGATAAACAGTCTAATAAATACCTCCCACTTTACGATGAACTCTTCGGAGTAGGCTACAATGCGTATATTAGAATACAGAACGGTGAAGCATCTAGCAAACTTCTCAATGAACTCCGCAACACAATTACAGATGCTCTGTATCTTGAAATGACAGGTACTTCATCAAAAATGGCAAGAGATATACCTTTAACGATCAAAAGAAACGATGATTATTTCCAAAGCGTTATGATAACGACTGGTAGCTTTAAAAAGACAAATTTCAAGGTAAAGGGCACTCTCAAAGAAACTGCTTTTGAAGACAGCGGCTCAAAGCGTGAAGTCGAGCTCCAGCTAAGTAATGATATTTCTTTCAGACTTTCTCTGCCTATGGTCATTTACTTCGGGGAGATAGCTA
>ERZ808270.645-NODE-645-length-18702-cov-8.411916_pt1 | contig 18702 bp, 23 predicted proteins | sample MGYA00521082_ERZ808270 | MGnify/ENA primary metagenome ERZ808270 (study PRJEB31516, sample SAMN03275594) | gut metagenome | biome: mammalia-associated habitat; material: feces | host: Papio cynocephalus | place: Kenya | collected 2012-07-27 ... | reverse complement strand
CGAGTGCTTTTACAAACAAATAAAGTAAATTTGCACTTGCTTGTTGAATTCACGATATAGACCCTGTTCCACGTAGTGTTATCAATCTTTATGGGAAGCCAGGCACAGGCAAGACAATGACAGCTCATGCCATAGCAAAAAGTCTAAACATGCCAATTCTGCTACTCAACTACTCAGAAATTGAATCTAAGTATGTAGGAGAGGCACCTAAAAATCTCCAAAAGGCTTTCTCTGTCGCAAAGGAAACCAATTCTGTACTGTTTTTTGACGAAGCAGATTCATTCCTTGGACGACGTATAGAGGATGTGCGTCATGGTTCAGACCAAGCATTGAACTCACTACGCAGCCAAATGCTTATCCTTTTAGAGGAATTTTCAGGTGTAGTTATCTTTGCAACCAACCTTGTTTCCAACTTTGATGCAGCTTTCAATTCTCGCATTCTAAAACATATCTACTTTGGACTTCCTAACGAGGAAGCTCGTGCTGCAATTCTTTGGCACACTATTCCTGCTTGCTTACCACATGATGAAACCATCAATAAAGAATCTGTTTTAGAAGAGAGTAAAATTATAGATGGATTTTCTGGAAGAGATATAAAAAATGCAATTCTTGATATGCTGTTAAGAAAAGCAGGAGAGAGTTCTGAAGATGCCTGTTTCTGCATAGCAGATTTGCACAATGCTCTTTTGGCAAAAGTAGAACAGAAAAGACTGCTTAAAGAAGAGGAGCAACGTGCATTGAAAAATAGAATAGCTCGTAAATTAAAAGAAAAGGTAGCAGAACAAGCGGCTTTAAAAGAACAAAATATGGCAAGTGAGATTTCAGATAGTAAAACGAAAGATTCGGAAGCATGAAACAGCAAACAGATAGTATCAAATATTTTAAGGTTTTCGACAAACGCAAAAACCTATTCGGTGTAAAAATCGAAGGTCAAGGGGGATGGCACATAAAACCTCAGTTTGAAGGAATCGGCATAAAAGACGAGGGTACAGCAGATGAAACGGTGTGGTTTAAACAGCAGGGAAAATACGGCTACTATCATATTTGCGAAGGACGCATCCTTATCCCGGCGATGTATGGTTGTCCACTTTTCTTTAATGCAAACGGTCAAGCTATTGCATGGAAAGATTATAAGACTGGCGTAATAAATCTGGAGAACCAGATTCTCATTCCGCTTATTTACGATAATTTAAACATCCGCCATAGATGTATCCCTATCCCCGAAGAGGAAAACAAGTACAAGAAAGATTTCATTGGCTATGTCTGCTTCACCAACGAGGGTGCGGCTCAAGCATACGACGAGAATTGTCAGCCAACGAAGTTTAAAGATTGGGAAATGGAGCTTCTGAACAAAGAAACAGAGTATGATAATCCAGATGTGGAGGGTATGAGTCTCACCGAACTGGAAGAACGTATCAAGAAGGAGTATGTCACACTCATTGAACTGGGCTACCCAAACTACACTGATAAAGTTTGGAGCCAAGAGCATTGTGACAAAGTGGATGCCCAAGAGAAAAAGGTAAGAAGCCTACTTGCAGACCGCCAACGGATGATGAACCGAAGTTTTGTACACAACATGGAGAATGCCAAACGTATAAAGCGGACAAACGACCTGCTGATGCGTGCCATACGCAAAGCTATCAAACTTGGGAAAAAGACGAGTAAGTCACTACAGTGGATGGAGAAAGTAAGCCATACCACACACTACGAGATTGGAATATATGTTTACCCCAAATGGAAGAACAGCAAAAGTGAACTGGGATATGAGCGGAAACACAAGTCGTCTACCAAAGAGAACCAACGTTTGAAGGCTGAATTTGACAATTATGAAGGTACACACATTTGGAATATTATTGCAGCCTTGGCGAGTGGTTCTAATTATTACGAGCCACACTCCTGTTGTGACTACTGGGTAAGCAAGTTTTCTCCTGACGATTGGGATGAGCACAAGATAACCATGGACGATGGAGTTTCATGGGACGAAGGTATGCACTATCCTGTCTATCAAGATGTATATTTTACCTATCCATGGTACTGCCTACACAATCATCATTTCCTCTATTCATTTGAAGACCTATGTAATATAAATGACTTCCTTGTGAATGTCGAAGTACAGTTTGTGGCAAGAGAGCAAGACCGTGTTGTGTAATGTTCTCATTATAGGTTGTTGGCATAAGCCATTAGGTAATTGGGATGCCAACAGAACTGTGTCAGTCTCAATAAAATAGAAAATACAGTGTCTGACCGCAGTTTAAATTACACTACCTTTAACAAACCACAAAAAAGGGAAGAAAGCCAATAAAAAGCCTTCTTCCCAATTTGATTAGTCATTATTGCAAACCTCAAACTCGTGGAATGAATAAAACAGATCTTCATTCTCTTCTTCGTGTTCTTCAACGTAAGCATCCAAAGCATTTTGTATTGCATTAACGCTTGGCTCTACATCAATCCCGACAATCTTAGAGACAAAATCTGCTGCTTCATCGAGAGTTTCAAAATATTCCCAATCCTCGTTTGAATCAAGGAAATATCGCTCTGGGAAATAATCTCCTGAAGCATCGTTAGTGTAAAAAACTCCACAGCCAGGTTCTTGTTCCACAAAGTAAACTTTAATGCTTGGATAGGTCTTTTCGATAATCTGTCTAACACCTTCCTGTTCGCACCATGCCGTTTCCTGGCTTATCGTCAGTACATTTCCGTCAAGTGAGAAGTCTGTGATCTCCCCACGGCAGCGTAGTTTTTCCCAATCACCACCGAGCTTGTGTACTAAGTTTCCGAGCCACATATTTCCAAAGCCATTCTTTAGGATAGATGTCTTACGTTTCTCCATATACTTCAAAACTTTATGCAGAGATTTTACTTCCTTCAAATCTCCTACGCACTTATAAGAGGTATCACACCAATTCGGCATTAGCTACCTCCTTTCCGTCTTTGTAGTGATAGATAGACAAAGTTTCTGTTGTCATCCACTGTGAATTACTTAGTCTGAAACCATACTTATCTTCGAGGGTTGAGAGGAAATCTGAAAAATCCTCATACTCTTCTGACGCTTTCAGTTCTACATCTGTCAGCTCTATAATATTCAAGCAACCGATAGTGAAGTCTAAAATCAATACATACTTTTCTTCCATAATTATTCTATTCTTGTTGTTTTGTAAAACATTAGCTTGCTTATAAATGGATTCTCACGAAATATCAAGTTTCTTGCTGCTCCTTGATTTTTCGCTTCTACCCATAATGTGATAGGCTTGGTAGATTCTTTAGTCCAAGCCCTAAAATACCAAAGGATTCTCATACCGTAATCCCTTTTGAAGTTGCATCCTCTGACTCAAAGACTTCTCTACTTTCAAAATCCAGTTCAAAGTCGTTGTTGTCAAATTCGATCTGGTCTGCCTTCTCGATAGCCTCTTCTTTTGAGTTGGCAAACACTGTTACATCTACAGTAGCATAGTAATTGTAGTGAACTATAAACTTTTTCATTTTAAGTTGTATCTTTTGATTAAGCGTTTTACAGTTGCAGGGACGAACCTACAACCTTGGGCAGTAACAAATCCCTCGTTATTGAGTATATTGGTCATTTCCTGTAAAGACTTATCTTGTGAAATCATAACTTTCAAAAATGCCACAGCTCGCTTATTGTTAGGATTGTTCTTAGCCTTGTCGCTGTTGGTTTGATTACTTTTGGCTATTGCTTGCTCGTGTTTATCGATTAGGTGCTCTGGATTACCCAACTTCTCACCTCTGGCTTTCTTTGCTTGCAATGCTGCTTTTGTTCTTGATGCTGTTAATTCTGCTTCATACTGAGATATTGCAGCCAGTATGTGAAGAACCATTTTGTTTGCCTGTGGAAAGTCGCAAAAGACAATATCCACATCTGACTCCAAAAGATTAGAGAGGAACGATACATTTCTTGCCAATCGGTCGAGTTTGGCTACTATAAGTGTCGCTCCTGTTGTTCTACATAAAGCCAACGCATCTTTTAGTTTGGGTCTATCTGTTTTGCGTCCGCTTTCAACTTCTATAAATTCAGCAATCGGAATTTTGGTGTGAAGGTAATTTTTGATAATCTCCTTCTGTGCCTCAAGTCCAAGTCCTGAGAATCCTTGTTTTTGTGTACTCACTCGAAGGTAAGCCACATATTTCTCGTTGTTCTTATCCATATTAGCAGTTATTAGATGTTCGTCTTGTTGGTGCTATTGGTGAATAAAAAATGAGGAATACCAGAGATTGTTAGTTTCCTGATATTCCCCTATACCTTATTATATAGGCACTCTTACACTGCCATTTTTTGTGTAAGTCCAAAGATAGAGCAAATGTAGTCGTAGTAGGATAATCCATACTTAACATTTACGTCTATAAGAGATACGATATTCTCACAAGATACATAATGATACACAACCTCACTTTCCATAGAATTGTCGGGTGTGACTGTTATCTTGTATCTGTTGGTGGTAGTGTCTTGCTGAATTTTTATCATACCACAAACCATGCCTTGAACATGAAAGGCAGTACCATCCTCAATAACTTTTACGCTATTGAAGTCAAGTCCCCATGATAAAGGGTTGGCGGAACATTGAAGATAATCATGCCATATCTTCTTTGCTGTCGATTGATTTTTATCCATTGTTCGGTACATTACATTTGTCTATCCAATGTTTAGCATCAGACAGATTGGTGAAAAACTTAAACTCAACATCATCGTCAGCGTTAAGGATAAAAGCTTCATAGCTGTGGTTGTTGAATTTGATGATATAACATTCGTTGTAGATGATGTGTTTAGCCATAATACTCTTTCATATAACAGTCCTCACAGAGAGAACCGTAATCATTAACATCACTACGGCTCATAGGTTTGCCACAATACTCACAATATCTTACAGTCTCTTCGTGAACGTAATGAGCCACTTCTAACAATGAAGCACCACGGTAAGACACAGAGACCTTACCTTTCTTTGTCGTTTTCTTATTTCTTGCCATTTGCTTTTAGTTTTAATTCGTACTTGCATCCAACATAGGCAGTAAGAATAGCCTTGATAACTCTGGCTCTGTCTGCTCTGTTGTAGTTGGCTGGTTTCTTGTGAGAATAACCATTTCTGAATGACTCTTCGATATGTCCCAGACACTGCTCTTCATATCTGTTGTCGAGAAAGTCTCTGAGTTTATAAGTAACATAGGTATCTGTATCGTCACCCTGGATGTAAACGGAGAGATATACTTCATCTTTCTTCCAGTTATAGATGTTTGTCACTTTGCTATTCCAGTTGTTGCCAGCATCAGAAAGGAATAATGTTTTATACTTGCATCTTGTTTTGTTGCTATCTCCACGACCTGCCTCCTTGATTATTCTGAGGATGGTCTTGTTTGTAATAGCTAAGAGTTCGTTTTCGGTAAGAGCTTTGATAATCTCCAATTTCTTCTTTGGAGCGTATCTTTTGAACAGCTCGATATTGATATTTGCTGCCATTGTTGTTTACTTTTTAATAAAATACTCAATAGCAGAGCAAACCAAGATATAGTAGTCCTGATTCACTCCACACTTATTCTCATAGGGATTATAGTAGTCAAGTGCTAATGTCTCGTATAGCTGAGGAATATGCTTCTTGATTTTATTTACCAACCACTTGTAATTGATGGGCTTAATCCCCTTCATCTTCTTCTGCCATTCCGAAAGGGTAATATCAGAACAGCAACATTCGTAAGTCATAGGCTAAATGAATGGTAAGTAAATGTCATCCAAAATGCCAGACTCAACTATCTTTACTGCGGCTTCATGTGCGCCACGATTTCTGTCATCATAGCCGTAATCTTCGCTTGCCATAACACGGATAGTTGCTACAAACGATTTCATAAGGGATTGCTGTAATGTCCTGTGTTGCATACTAACAGCGAGTCCAAACTTCTTAGGATTCCATGACATCGAGTTAATGGAATCTGTCAAAGCTTCAGCCGCTTTGTATTCTCGGCTTGCTCTAAGTGTTTCTGCTTCTTGATAATTCATATTTTTTGAGTTTTAATGTTGTGAAACAAAAAAGCCAGGGAGAAAATCTATTGTATTTGATAATCTCCCCAGCTCTGTAAATACTGGTTATATGGCAATGCTTAGAGACCCTGCCACATCTGAGGTCTTCATGTAGGCAGACAAATCTATATTAGGATTATCTGCCTTAAATGCTTTCAAGTCAAAACTGCTGCGAGTTGTCGGGAGTTTACGAGTGATTCTCATAGTCTCTGTAACCCAACTCTTCACATCCTTCTCTTCCATGTCAGAGAGGAGCTTGCCTTTGATAATATTCAACTGCTCTTCTGCTGATTTCTTGGTTTCGATAAGTTCACGGATTGTCTCTTCTTGTGATCGCCATTCAAAGGGGATAGCATAAGGATTCTTGAATTGCTCACCTCGAAGGTCAGTGTCGAGAAGTTCCTTGCAAATCTCAGAGGGAATACGACTGAGGAAGATGATTTCAGATATGTGGTCGAAAGTTCCATCTCTCTTCGGTTTGTTACGAAGATGAATAATGAAGAGTTTATCTACCTTTGCCTTCTTGTTCTGAAGCTCAAAGAGATAAGCATAAATTGAAAGTTGCCAGCGAGCCTTTTGAAGTTTGTCTGCTGTCATCTGTCCGTAGGTTTTTATATCACCCAAAGAAAAGGTATCGTCTGAAACACGATAAACTTTGTCTATATTGGATGACCATGATTTGCCATCTGTTACGTTGTATTCAGATGCCTCATGTGTCAATCCATAGTCCTTGCAGATTTGGATATAATCGTCAGTCTCTTGTGTACCATCATTTATCCAGTTCTTATCGAAGTCCTCTATCGAAGAATGAACTCCTGTACCATATTCAGCTGCTGCATTAAGAGTAGCCTCACTGATACCTTCAAACTCATTGGGGAATAGCTGTCTTTGAAGCATCCCTGTGATTCCACTCAGCTGTTTATCGCCAAGCCAATACTCGTGTGCTTCTTCATTGAAAAAGACACCAGAGTTCTTTAGTTCTATTCGTTTTGCCATAGTTATGCTGCTTGTTGAAGTTGAAGTTTACGTTGGGTAAATATAGCTTTGACCTCCTCATTACCTTTTACTTCATTCTGATGCTGATAGTAGAGATTGGTGAGTTGGTCTTGGCTAATGCAAGAGTTTACGGCTGCTCTAATCCCAGCATATTTGTCGAGGGATTTCTGTTGTGCCGTAGTAGTTGTCTTAGTAGTTCTTCTTGTTGCCGCTTTCTTTGTTGTGTTGGCAGTAGATGTTGTATTATCATTCTGACCGTCTGCTGTGTTGTCAGTTGGAATATCCTCACCAGCATAGACATAAAGTCCAAGTCCAAACATGGCAAGATTCTTCACTAAGCACCTCATGAGTGTTTTGTTGATGTCAAACATTGTAGCGGCTTGAACCGTCTTTTCGATGTAAGCCTTCTTATAGCTGTCCCATACTTGATATGTATAGGGGGTTAGCTTCATGGCTTTGTTTTTTGAATCCATTACCGGAAGCCACATGGAATGGGTTAGGTTATCAACAGTAACCTCAGTAAACACCATAATACCTACATTCGGATCTGTGAAGTAAGGTAAGTTGGTTTCGGGATTCTTGACAACTTGATAGGTTGCACTTGGGTATGCCGTTTTGAATTCAGCCCAAGCGTTAGCCCAGGATAAGTAACTGAGCTTGTCGTTATCTCTCTTCTCCAGTTTGTCGTTGAGGTCGAGAGAACTAAGAGCGTTGAACATAAGAGATCTACGCTCATCTGCCGTTATATTAGCAGAAATTTCTGGTTTCTTAAATTTACACATTGCGGTATTTTTTAAGTTGTTGTGAATACTAATGATAAACAAAAAGAGAGATACACAAATATCTTCTTTCGTTGATAAATGTATATCTCTCAAACATCCAGGTCTATTAGTTTCCAGACTTTTAGAGTGAAGGATGTTAGTTGATGAACCAAGAATAGCCCTCAGTATCTTTACCTGTTAGGGCTTTTTGGATTCCTAAAGCAAAATCAGTACAGTTCTGGTTTCGATCTAACCACTTATCTATATAAGCGGATTTTACAGATTCGTTAGCGAGCTGTAGTAGATTCCATGTAGTAATGTTCTCTCCCTCTTTCTTGCCGAAATTGGGATTAGACACATAGTTCTTAACCATAGCATTTACGGCTTGATCACCAATAGTTAGCTGTGGTAGTTGTTTCTGTTCAGATAGCGAAAGAAACTGGTAAAGTCTCATTCGACCGATAATCTTACAGAATAACTCTTCGGAGATAGCGGTTGATTGCAAATTCTCCAAGAGTTGTAATGTCTCTTCTTTGTGTGGGGTAAAACCATTGAATAGTTCAAATGACTTTTGCATTATGTCTGCTTCCGTCATGCAGTCTATGGTTCCAGAGTTCCCGTCACATGTTAGCATTAAGTTTGAACACACTCTCACTTGCCAACCTACAAAGATTTTGAATTTTAATGCGGTTGGTCTGTTATAGAGTTTGTCTTCGTTATAAGCTCTCACTCCACCAATACAAAGGTGAACCGATTGCCCATTGATAGTTTTTGTAAGGTTCTTGACGTGGCAGCAAAAAGCCAATCTCTGATAAAATACGGTCTTGTCTGCATCTGTCAATTCACTTGCTTTCTTATGTTGAGCTGATGGTATTCTCCCGATAATAGGATGTGATACACGACACTCAACAGGTGTAAGTTCTCCAAATACTTTCTCGGCAACACTTTTTACTGCACCAATAAAATTCTGGTGAGATAACGTTAATGTGCCATCTACGAAAGTAGGAATTACGTTCTTTGTTTGCAACTCTTCAAGCGTTATAGCCTGAGTGTTGCTTTCTATGAAGTTGGGATGGTTGTCTCCCCAATCTTCTTCAATAACTTCAGCCTCGATTATATCATCTGATTTTTCGAGACCCAAGGTTATGTCTGATGTGATAGTTCCAGTTGTAGGAACAATCACGGCTGTAGTTGCTTCTTTCTTCTTCATGTTGTTATTGTTTTGAAGTTGTTAGCAAACTGTAAAGTAACTTGGTCGTGGGAGCAAAGGAAAGCGTATAATCTTTGCCTTCATGTTTCTCACGAGCTTAACAGAGCCATTCTTATTAATTGCTCTGATGATAAGTTCTGATTTCGTTTTGTTCATATTTATTACATTTTGAACAGTTAGAACTATGGGAGCCACCAGATTTGATTTTACTGGTTGCTCCCGATAATTTTTTCCACCCTTTGAAGAAAAATGTTATTGCTTCTAATAGGGCGATAATTGTGTCAAGACTTTCGTTTTTAGTCACATACTGTCTTGACTTTAGTTGTTGTGTCGGTAGGCGTTGTTGTAGGCTTTACCGATTTCTTGTTTTTGTACTTGCCGTAGATGCTTTTCCCAAGGTCTGCGGCTTCGATTAAAGTGACAGCTACACAAAGTACACGGTAGCCAATCACAAGAGTTTTTTTGATGTTCATATTTTTGATATTTTACGTTAAAAAATTATATTGTTTTGTCTATTATTAGTAAGGCTTTGAGGCGATGATATAAAAGACAAAAAAGAGGTTCAAAAAACACTTTGTTTTTGACCTCATAAATAAAACTTCAAGCATCAGCCCGACCTGTAGAATAGTAGCTCCTTGAGTACCATAATCCCAGCCGAAGCCAAAGTTCATGTTGTTCCAAATTCATCATCTGGCAATCCCTTCTTTATGCTTTGAAGTTTGTCAAGAATTCTATCTTGACTTTATCTTCAACTATAAGGGTATTAAGTCTTTACAAACGGTGAAGAATAAAATGACGAAAAACGCTATAAAACTCACTTCCACGACCTTGATTATCTTAACTATGGATTTCAACACATTATGAGAAATGTTTAAGAATCTATTTCAAATAGTCACTGGGGAGCGAAGTATAGTAACTTCCAGTGAACAGGTTAAGACTACTGCCGAGGAACATAAAGTAGTCAAGTCAAAGTTCATGCACGATATACAGGCATTGAAAGATGCTGGCTGCTCGTTGGTTGCAGGAGAAGCTATCGTGTTGGACTTGAAATCTGCATTGGAGCTTATGCCTCGTGACCGAAAGAGGGTGGATGCGTACAAGAGCCTGGCAGACTATCTTAATAAAGAGTTCGATTGTACTCTTTATGTAACTTCACAAAAAACTAAAATAAAGGAGGACAAGCAATGAAACTTACGATTATGAATTACGACATTGATACGGATGTTGAGAATGACTATCAAGAATTGTCTGACAAATTATCATTCTTGGCGATTTCTTTATATCCCAAGATAGACATTAAGGGTGTTGCGTATGACTATAATCCATGCACCAATACAGCCACCATCCTATTCAAGAGAAATTCAGTAAGCTATCTGGATTGTGGTTGGATAAAGAACGAAGACTGCCAACTTATAACAGGACTGACGGAGGAGTGCTTCTTTCCGAAGGTATTTGGCGGATTGGATGATGGCTATTGGGGATTGATAGCATACAATGGAAGTTGGTATGCTGCTGATGACAACATTAAAAGGCACTTCCTTAAACGCCGGTCTGAGGGAGCTAAAGACATAAAGATAAACTTCGGCAAACATTATCTGGAGATTAAGATTATTGGAGCAAACTCATAATGCCTTTTACCTAAAAACAAAATAATGGTATATATGGGGTTTGAGTGATTTATAGGGGGTATGGCATTTTTTGAGAATAGGTGAAAGTGGTATAAAAAGCCTGAATATCAATAAGTTTTGCGTTTTACCTTTTTACAATAGGTAAATGATATAAGCACACTAAGTGACATAAGGTAAAACCACAAGAGATTAAGCAATATAGCTTGGTCTCTTTCTTCTTTGTCAAGGGTAAAAAGTCAAAAAACGCCATTTCTATCCGTCAAAATCTTTATAGTTGGAAGCTGATTTCCCTCTATGCTTCCAACTTAACAACATGAGGGACTTTAAATAATATGGAAAAAGTAAATAATACAATTATTCCTTTATCGGATAAGATAACAATAATCAATCCGAAAGACAACAAAGCTACAGAGACGGATATGTCAACCGTACTCTTTAACATTATGAATGGTGACGAATACAGAAACTACAAAGAGAAAGGGAAAAAGATGTCGGGTGTTGACAAATGGAATTATATGCATAACGATATACCAAAAGTCAACTACTCAGGTGCCGTCAAAAACAACTGCTTTCTGTCGTACTCGAATATGGTTGCAGTTAGAGTACCTAACTTCTGTAATGGCTACCTTACTGATGGCAATGAAACGAGAGACGAGTTCGCAAAGAAGATACCATTTGTGTATGCAGCTTATGCTGATATTTATAACGAATGTGCATTGCTTATTTGCAAGCACGACAATACAGACCCAAGCCAGCATAAGACACTTTGCACACATATTGAAAAAGAAATAGCAAATATGGCAGAGTCATATCGCTCTTGGGATATATGCGCATATAGTGAAAGTACCTATTGCTCTGCTACTATATCGTTTGATGACAAGCTGATTATAAATGACAAATGTAAAACTTTTCATTTCAGACCAGAGATCAACAATCTCAAAACAACAGTAAAACTAACTAAGGATTCTTATAATGAAATGAAGTCTGAACTTTCTGCGTTTACTACACTGGATGATTTGAAAGAAGATGTCATGCAGCATTTCAATTTAAGACGAAGTAACTCCATTATAGCGGCAGCAAGATTCTTTGCATACAGAGCCAAAGATAACGGAATAGAAGGACATGAGGCTTACAAGTCTTTTGTAGACTGCTTTAACTGGCATAGGTGCAATGAACAAGGTGCAAACATCTATTATGAATTTTATGAGGTATTTGATTTGGGCTTGTAAAGTAGCCCAAGTTTTTACCCAATGCAATGCAAAGGATGAAACTCTTATTATAGAACCATAAACGAAGAATATTATGATAAAAATTAGTACGATAAATAGAATATACCAACCAAATCAAATAAAAATGGTTGATATATGGGATATTTTGATAGCTATTAAAACTGGCGTATATAATGGTGAAAATCTTATATCCATAACCCAAAAGATACAACAAGAAACGAATCATGGCAAACAAAATGATTTAAAGTTCCATTATCTGCCTTGCGTTTTATACAATGGCGTGTTCTCAAAAAAATCAGATGTTGGATTGCTCAAATATTCACATATTACGGCAATGGATTTTGATAATTTTGATAACATTGAGACAATGCGTTATATCAGGGGAAGATTAGAAGCGACTCCATGTGTGATTGCCGTTTTTGTCACACCAAGCGGAAAAGGACTAAAGGCTTTGGTTATACATGACAACGATAATCCTGCGTTTCACAAAGAACTCTATAAGCAGCTTTTGAAGAAATTTCAAATACAGGATGCCGTCAATGATAGTTCTTGTTGTGATTTATCAAGAGGAAACTATATTTGTTATGACCCTACAATATGGATTAGGACAGAAAATGTTGTACCGTATCATTTTGAACATAACCCGAACTACATTATTCCAAACAAGGCAAAATCTGGAGTAGTGGATATGGTTGATGTTCGAAAAAGAGTTGAAGCTATTTTTGATTCTATGACTAAAGTAAAATCTGACAGCAGCATTATAAACATTATGAATTCTGCTTGGAGAAAAAAGCCTGAGATGTGGATGGAAGGAAATAGAGCAAATTCTGTTTTCTCTATGGCATCACAACTATGTAAGTTTGGAGTGGATATAGATGCTGCCATTGATTACCTTAAAACTGCGTTTATACCTGTCGGACTTAATGACTGTGAGATAGTGTATCAAGCAGGACGAGGTTATGCTTGTAATGCTGCTGCTTTTGGAAGTGAAAGAAGTAGATTAGACAACTACGGAAGCAAAGGCAAAAGTAAAAGGCGTAGGAGAAAGACCTGGATATAAAGAATTGCGGCTTACGCCTAAACTAACGACATCAATCTCTCCAAAACCGAAGTCAAGAGAAGTGATTGTCGTTAATCTAATGAGGAACTTTGTTCCGAATGCAATGCAATATTTTATACACTATAATTACTATATTATAGATAGATTAAGTTTTATGAGCAAAAAAGATTGCACCTTATACTCAAAAATATGGAAACAATAGATATACATATACCAAACGGAATCAGATATATGAGTGATTACCTTAAACTCACTGATATTCTTCCTCAACAAGGTAAATACATATTGAACAAACAACTTACAGGCTGTGGAGGGACTACGCTCTTCCTCCACAGTCAGAAGCCACTTGTGCTTGTATCTCCAAGAACAAACATACTAATCTCAAAGTATAAGCAAACTCCAGGAAGTCACTTGTTTAGGGATAAAAAGAGTGCTGATGTCAATACTTTAAAGGCTGAACTTAGAAACTATCTTATGTGGTGTCAGAATCCATTTGAACCAACCAAATCCAAAATACCAAAAATCCTTGTAACAGTGGATTCTTTCAAGTATGTCTTGGAAGTACTTGATGAAAATCACTACACAGATGACTTTTTGTTTTTGGTTGACGAGTTTCAAAATCTGGTATCTGACGCAACATTCAAAGGTAAGACGGACATGGAGTTTTTGAGCCTTATTGACAGCCATTGCAAGAATATTGTGTATATGTCTGCTACTCCTGTTCAAGCAGTTTATCTTGACCATGTTCAGCAGTTCAAAGGGTTAAGACACTTTATGCTCAAATGGAATCCAAATGTTCTTGAAACGCCTAACATTAAAGAGGTACAAATGAAATCGCCATATAACACCTTGAATATTTGTGCAAGCATAATAGCAGGGTTTAGAAAGAATGGGTATTTCGAGAAGAAGATATACAATGGTCAAGAATGTTACGCAAGAGAGATTTGTATCTTTCTAAATGAGGTAAAGACTATCAAGCAGATAATCGAACGCAATAATCTTCAACCATCTGAAGTTACAATTTTAGTATCTGAAAGTAATAAATACGCCAAAGCGTTAGAGCAAAATGGCTTTAGGATAGGAGGACTTAGCACAAACAAAAAGAATCCGAAGAACAAGCCATTTACATTCTGCTCAAAATCGTCATTTGAAGGAACGGACTTTTATAGTACAAATGCCGTTACTGTTATCTTCTTGGATGGCTCACGTACCAGTCAATCATTAAGTTTGGAAATAGACCTTCCTCAGATTATGGGCAGACAGAGACTTGACTGTAATCCGTTCAGGCGTGATGCTACCCTATACTATAAAGTTAAGGAAAATCCCCAAACAATGACTGAAGTAGAGCTTGAACAAAGTAATATGCTAAATGCTTCCAATACTCTTCTCAATTCCCTAAAAGGAATGAATGAAACCGCAAGAGATATTTGGGCAAATAAACTCAGAGCCATACCTGAGAGTGAACGATACAAAGATGACTATATTGATGTGTTTGACACACTCAATGGTTACGAATTCAATATAAACTGGCTTGCTTTTGTCGCAAAAATGGATATATGGCATAGGCAAAAGCATTTCTACAGTAATCCCATATACCTGTTGTCTGGAGTAGAGCAAGGACTATCCCAAACTTCTGCGTTAAAACCGACAAGCCTAATGAATTTTGAAAGAGATTTTTATCAGACAGCCTCATTCCAAGTCCGAATGAAACTGTTTGTGGACTTTATTACAAGTCATCCCGAACACTTGACTGATGTGTTGTGTAACCCATATATCCCCAATGAGTTCTATGAATACTATTGCGTGGTTGGAGCGCAATACATCAAAAGTGTTTCATATCGGGAAAAGGAAATAAAATCTCGATATGCCTTTTTGATGATGCAGCCACAAATACAAACCTTATGTACCCAATGTTTTATCTCTGGGCAATTTTATACAAATCCAGAAGTAAAAGAAATATTACAAGGGTTATATAACAAATTTGGATTCACAGAGACCGCCAAAGCTACAGACATAACTACATATATACCGACAGCCAAAGTCTGTATGCGTACAATAAACGGAAATCGAGTATCTGGATTTGAGATTCCATAACACAGATTACCACTTATCCATTATGGGTAGGTGGTTATATTTTTATCCATAAGGTCTATTGGTAAATTTAGTAATAACTATTAGAAGTTTTTTCATAGTTTTCATAATTCTCTTCATAGTTTTCACCAACCCAAATACGCCCTTCAAAAAAATATAACTTTGCAGCGATAATAAAAAAAATAGCAACAATAAAAAACAAAGAATATGAACATTACAAGACATGACAAAGCACAAGTTGCTTGCAAAGTATTAGGTGGAGCGATTACTATTGGTACGCTCCTTTTCAAGAATTATCTTGACAATAAAAAGCAAAAAAACAAGTACGCTTTTATTGACTATAAGAACGAAAAGGATTTGGAAACTTACAAGAAAAAGTTTGAGATTAAGAAGCAGTACGAGAAAGACCAAGAGGAAAAGACAGAGTATGATGACGACACATCTTTCTCTACTCCTACTGAAGAGAATCCGAATGACATTCGTTCTCGTGTTTTTACCGTCAAGAATGAAACTTTTTGGACTGAGAACATACTTCATAACAATGGGGTTAATTGGCTGACCAGTCGATCAGGTCAAGGGAAGTCAATCATCGCTGCTCAATTAGGTATTGAGGCTGCAACAGGAGGCGTTTCACTTCTTGTCCCTCATGGCAATGGCACTGCTTTTGAATCAATTCATGTTTTCTGGTATGATGTTGAACTTGACGATGATGACATTTATCGCCGCTATTTCCAGCACGACTTCGAATTTCCAGAGAGTTTTAAAAGGGTAACTGATTGTGGTTTCCCCAATGAAACTATGTTGTTAGAGGACATTAAAACACGAGTAATGACTAATAAAAAGAACTGCGCTGTAATCATTGACAATCTGACCAGTATTGTACCAACCATTCAGCCAGCCAAGATGAATGAGTTTCATTATGGTCTGAAACAAATTCAGAAAGATGCAAAACAGATGGGCTTTTCTGTTACATTCTTGGTCGTTGTTCACACAAAATCTGGGGAAATGTGGGAATCTATCACAGACAATTCTTTTGCAGGCTCTGTTCAAGTGGCACGCTGTGCAACCACTCTGACGGCTATTGAGCCAACAAGAATTACCGATGACATAAAGATAATCAAGAACATTAAAGACCGTAAGAATGCTAAAGACCCAATGGTGTCCTTGATAAAATTGGTTGAAACTCCATATCTGCACTACGAATATTTAGAGGATGCGAAAGAATTGGATGTGCTTGCTCTAAAGCCCAAAGCTGTAAAATCTGCTACTCCTAAAAAGATGAACAAGAAAACAAAAATAAGTGATGAAGAAGTTGAGCGTATAAAAGAAATGAAAGCTGGAGGAATCGCAGTTGAAGACATTGCCAAAAAATTCAATGTCACCGTGAAAACCATATATGCAAAACTTAAATAGCGAGAAAAGGAGGGGAATTCCCACATATAGGAGTTCCCCTTTTATCTTATAAGTTGTTCTTTAAGTCGTTCTATTCTAAGTTGTTCTTTTTCATAAAGGAATCCATACGTTGGGATGAAGTTTTTGCCTGATTGGTTACACCGTTTGTTTTAATAGTCTTTCCGTTAGCGAGAGCATAATACTTAGCTGTTTTTTCCCACTTTTTATAAACATGGTCACCAGCAAACCAATTAATGAAATAGTACAAATCTCTCGCTTCACCATACCATACAATTTGATTTGGTTCTTTTTCACCTATATAATCGTATGACATTCTTGACACGAAAGAATAGAACACATCCTCATCATAAGACAGGTAGCCTTCTTTTGCAAGCATATAATACAATTTTGTACAGGAATCCTTATCATAGAGCATTACAGACTCCAAAAATTCTTTCTGAGTTTTATTTTTGACAGCCTTGGGAAGCGTAAGTCTTGAAAGAAATTCTTCTTTGAATATAGCAAACTCTTGAATCGGTTTTGGAACATACTCATCAGGGGACACACCCTGTTTCAGAAAATCTGTAAATATTTCGAGACGCTCTGTCTTTTCATTTAAGAAGTGCTCCATTTGGGCAACTTCTTTTAAGTTTAAAGATGCACTGCAACAGACACAATGAATAAAAGGAAAATATATTTGTCCTTTTAGTTCGTTATACATCCAGTGTTCCCAATCTATATTTGTATCTTCAGGATGTTCAAGAGCATATACAATCTCTGCGTGTTCTGAGGCTTGCTTGCTGTTTATTGCGCCATATTTTCTAATTTTGCATAAAACATTTTTTATTCCTACTGTATTAACTTTGTCTTTTACATGTACCAACATTTCTTTCAAAGCCAAAATATGTTTCCAAAAAACCAAAGAATATGCAACATATTGATAATCAATATTTGATGTCATAAGGATTGTGACAAATTTATCCTCATCCTTTTTCAATATAGATTTCTTCAACTCTGTCAGTAGTAAAGAATCAGCATCAATGTAACTAAAGACCAAAGATATTTCTTTTAAACTACATTCTGAGAGTTGTTCAAAAAAAGTAATTTCAGAAATTTTACAAGAACTTGTATCCTGACTTGCTTTATAAAATAGCTCTAATAGCATTTTTAGAGAAATGCTTGATATTTCTTTCTCTGATAGAGAAATCATCTGTTGAACTGAATATCTTTTTTGTAACTCAAATTTATAAAGAAAGCAAGCTGTATTATAGAATTTATTGTATGAAATCAATCCGTCCTCAAAAAATAATTTTTCAAAATTCTCAATTTTAGAGGCAAGATACAGCATAGCAGGGACTAAAGTATCACGAAATTGTTCATACTCTTCTTCTGAAGCAGCATTTTTAATGGCCGCAACTTCATTTTTATACCCACTAAGATAGTCTGTGATGATTTGCTCTTCATCACAGGACATTTCAATATGCCTTTTACCTTTTATGACTTCCACGAATCTTTGAAAGCAGACATTAAATCCTTCAAGATTTAAATTTCTCATATCTTATCTTATAATTTGATGAGATGAGTCTGCTTATTATACTATCAGACCCAGTTATAGTTCTATATTCCGTTAGTAATTCCCCGTTGCAACCGTTATAATACAATCCACAACTCGCCGCCTTTTGGCTCATCAGGTAGGCTTCACCCGAATATAAAAAGCAGTACTGCCTTTCCATATAACTATAACAATACAAAATGTGTACCATTATAGGTATATGACAGAAAGGCAGAACTCAAATGTTTATCAGAATGTGTCAGCTATCTTATCCATCTGTTCACCTATCGCTTTATCAATCAATTTTGCGTAACGACTGGTCATGCGAGTATTGGTATGTCCCATCATTTTTGATATGACTTCAAGCGATATGTTGTTAGCGAGCGTAACGGTACTTGCGAAAGTATGGCGACTTCGATGCACAATTAAAGTAAAAGCAACGAAAAGAGAATATGAGAAGAATAAACTGCAAGTGGTTGAGAATGAACTATATTTCATAATTCTACCGAATAGCAACAACGCAAGACAGAGCAGGATATAGAGTTCTTTCAGTTACCAAACCGTTAGCGGTCAGTTACCGAAACCGATACTGCTAACGAGGTGAAGAATAAATAGTTTATCACCAGTGTTTGTTGCACTGTTCTGCACAACTTTCGATAACGGAGAATGCTTACTGATTGATTATTTTTGCAAACAAAAAAGTAAGCAGATGAAAGTTGAAAAATTCAAGGTGTTGCTCTACCTCAAAAAGAGCGGATTGGACA
>ERZ808270.643-NODE-643-length-18760-cov-4.123657_pt1 | contig 18760 bp, 19 predicted proteins | sample MGYA00521082_ERZ808270 | MGnify/ENA primary metagenome ERZ808270 (study PRJEB31516, sample SAMN03275594) | gut metagenome | biome: mammalia-associated habitat; material: feces | host: Papio cynocephalus | place: Kenya | collected 2012-07-27 ... | reverse complement strand
ACAAATACTTTCATTTCTGCCATAAGCAATACCACACCATCAGAGTTTGAACATACCATTGTTGCAGACAGCATAACGTCCTTTTTCTTCCAGCTCATGGGCGTAGGCTTCCAGATTAAAATATTTCTTTCCCTTTTCAGAGAGAGCGGAAAATTCAATGTTATGTTCCAGACGGTAACGGGCAACGTCTTTCATACCGTAACACTCTGGATAAAACAGAAATTCTTCTGATTTCTGCAATAAATCCTCTACACCGCCACAGTAGGGAATCAACTCTTTATAAGCCTGCTGAACCTCTGGCGATAAATCCGTGTAAGCAAAGTACAGCTTGTTTAATCGTCTGACAGAAGTTGTCCTTACAATGTCGCCAGCAAAAGGGAGCTTCATATCTGTGATTTGATAATCTTTGCTGTCAGCTTCCACACCGAGCAGGTCACGGAACAGTTCATAATCAATGGGTAAATCAAACCAGCGAGAGGTTTTATCCTCTGCTGATTTTGTCGTTTCAATCAATACGCTACATTCTTCCATACGCTTTACGCTCCAATAATCTTATTGAATAACTGTAACAATACATCTTTTACGCCGGACGCATTGAATACAAGACCAACGGCTACTAAGGCAACTACCAAGAATCCGATAAGTTTGGAAAACTCACGCTTGAATCCCAAGTAGATACCGATAACAACAATCGCCATCAGCACAAGGCTCTGTGCGTTGCTTAAAAACCAGTTATAAAGGTTCTGTCCAAAATTCATGCTTTCTTTTCTCCTTTCAGTTCCATCATTTTTCTGTCAGACTGTCTGCCCGCCTGTAAAATACACATGGCAATCACGCCAACTGTTCCCCCTAAAGAGAAGAACAGGAAATCAAATAATAATCGTTGCATGTTTCAATTCTCCTTTTCCAAAATCACATCTTCGGTAGATGTGGTCTGTTGTTCGATTATCTTGTAGTGCTTTTCCGTCAGTTTTGTGGATTTACGGATTTCTTTCAGATAATCAACACCTGTTTTCGCTGTGATTTTTTCCAGCATTTTGAGTGTCGGGTCAACCTGCCGTTGAATCCAGCGTAAGGTTCTGTCCAGTGTGTAAGGTTCTGGTTTGGTCGTGAGCTTTAACGGCTCTCTGTTTTCCCCGATGAACCACGCCCATCGGACAGATAATTTCCAGTCGCTCCGTTTCTTGTCTGCTTCCTTGTCCACAAAGCGTACATAACGGTTGATAATAGAAAATGCCGTCCGTTCAGCGTCATAGTAAGTCAGCAGGTCACGGACGGCATAATAAGCACGTTCATTTTTCAACCGTATTTCAAATCTGTTTTTTATGGGTGCTTCCTCAATGGGAATCCCCAGTTTGATGTACTGTTCATAGCTTTTTTCATAGACACAGAAGTACACCTCACTTTTTAGCGAGCCGATATAAAGCGTATAACCCATGCCAGCTTTGTCCTGTTCCTCATGCCTGACCAGTTCGCCGGAAGCGTAGGACTTAAAGGAACGGAACACCGATACACATTCCTCATTCCGGCATTTTTCGGTCAGTTCTGGAATATCCAACATTCCCGTATGGTCATTGATGGCAAGGTCAAGGCGTTTCATCACACCACCGTCCACCAGAGCGTCCATAAGGAAGTCATACCAGCTCCGTTCCTGTGCCAGCAGATAACTTTCAAACTGGCGACAGCCTTTTCCTTTCAGTTCCAGCAGGACACCTTTTTCTTCATCGGGAGAAGTGTATACGAAAATATCTCCGATGTAGTAGTGTTCCGTGTAGCTGTAATGCCCGAAGTCCTCATGTATCATGTACTGGATATTGAGCTGTAAGATGTCCTTAATGATATGTCCAATATCCAGTGTCGGAAACCGTATCCTCACATAATCAAACAGCATGGTAAGCGGTGCTTCTGGATTGAATTTTTCCAGAGCTTCCAAAAGTTTCACTTTCATTTCTTCTGTGACCGCCACCTTGCCGGATTCGATACGGCTTAAATGTTCACGGCTGATTCCAGCCATGACCGCAAGTTTCGTCTGGGATACACCGTACTGCAAACGTCTGTCTGCAAAATGCTGTATCCACTCTGTATCATTCAGTGCGATACCCCCTTTACGAAAAAACTGTGACATTTTTTATCCGATGTCACAGCAGTAAAAAAAGCTACCAAACACTTGATTTTAGCCAAGAATCGGTAACTTTTGTGTATGTTTCCTTGTGATTTGTGCCCCTCTGTTAGATACCGAGGGGCTTGATATATGCTGGCGTGGCTACCGCCACACCAGCAAGGCTAGTCCGTACCTGTGGCTTTCGCTTCGCACGCCACCTGTCCGTCCTGCCTTATGTGTGCAAGTTCTCCAATCGTACCTAAGAAATCATATCCTTTGGGTACAAGGGGAGTGTAAAATTCTGATATGACGCTTGTTCCCACATCACAGTATCCACGACCTTTGATTCGCTTCTGGAAAAACTGCTTTTTCACATCACTTCCAAAGAGCATACCGTAACCGAGTTCACTCATGCGACCAAGCCCCACACGGAAGTTGAAGTTATCTCTGATACCGTCCCCGAAATACTTTGCGTCTGGACGCTGGCAAGCCACAATCAGAAAGTATCCAGCCTGTCTGCCGAGCATGACGATTTTCTTTAGCTGGCTTAACAGGGCGGTGCTTTCCTTTGTCGTGAGCATTTCCAAGAACGCCACATATTCATCAAAGATAAGGAACTGTGGAGCAAGCCCCAGATAGGCATAGTTTTCCCCTGTGCGGTAGTTCGGGTGCAGTTTCATTTCTTCCGAGCGTGTGACCATGCCCTCATAAAAGGCATTGACGCAGTCAATCATATCGTCTTTCGTGTGGTAGACATTTCCCATGACCGTTCCCAAGTCTGCAAGGTCAGCGTTCTTCGGGTCAAGAATGTATAAATCCGCATTGGTTCTAAGCAGGGCTTCAATGATGGTCAGCAGAAAATAGGTTTTTCCACCACCTGTACCACCGCAGATAAGGGCATGAGGAAGTGAATCATATTCCCACACCAGATTTTTCATTAACCGCAGACCACCGTTTTCGGCAATCACTTCATCAATCGAAATACGGTTCGCTATCATATCATAGAGCAGGGTGTATTCGATGTATCCGTCATGTAGTGTCTTGTCGGTCAGCTCACAGTACAGCCCCGATTCCAGCTTATCCTCTAAGGACAGAAGCTGTTCTTGATATTTTCCCATTGTGATTTCACACAGAATATGCAACAAACCATTGTCCATCTGGTAGTAGATTTTTGGAAACCACACGATTTTTTCTCTTGATCTGCTTTGCAGGTCAGTGAAAAAACCGCTGTCTTTGGTGTTTTCCGCTTCATACCATTTATTTTCCAGCACCATACGAGCCAGCTTTTGTCTATGAAACAACCTCTTGATACGGTCATATCCGTAACGGTAATAGAGAAAAGCGACCAATGCACAAACACCAGTCGCTATCAGAACCGTAATGGAATTGTAGGCAGTCCATGTAATTCCGGCATGGAGCAGGTTAAAATCTTTCCAGTCGGTAACAAGAAGCTGTCGCAGGTTCAGTAGCAGGAACACCGCAACGAACAGGAGCAACAGCCAGCCGATACAAAAGTGATAGACCAGCGATTTGTCACTGGCACGAATCCTGTTACCTTTCTTTTTCCACGTCATACGCTAACACCTCTTATTTCTTCGGCGGTTGCTGTGGAGCATTGTTCTGTGGATTTCCGGCATGAGTGCCTTTATTTTTCAAAACAATATCGTCTGCCTTTACATACCAGTCCACATCTGCACCACGGTAATTTGCATTGGCTACCGTATCCGCAACAGGGTTGATAAGTTCCACTTCGGCATTGTAATCATAGTCCTTTAACGGAACAGTCGCCGGAACGGATACCTGTATCATGCGTCCCTGTGTGTTACACTTCAAATCGTAGGTACGTTCTTTAATTTCTTCACTGACCGTCCCATCTTCATTCTGTACATGAACCTCACGGCGTAATGCGGAGAACTTCAACACTCCGAAAGTCTTTTCTTTATCAATGACGATTCCATTTGCTAATCTCATAATCTGAATACCCCCTTATTTACTTTCTGCTGGTAACATATCGTCTGCAAGTAAGATGTAATTGACAAATCCACGTTCCCCGATTTTATAGCCATCGGTAGTGATTCGTGGGTTGATAAGTTTGACTTTCTGCTCCGGCGAGAAATGTTTTTCGCCAGCTTTGGCAGGAAGCACAACGACAACATCATCGGCTCTCTGCACATCGGAATACAGGTTGTAGCTTCTGGTAATGACAGCCATACGCCCGTTGATTCTCTGCTGTTCCGTAGTATTTTCTCCGGCAAACTCCAAGTTTCCGAATGTCTTTTCCATGTTTGGTACGACAAATCTTAATTCCATAAATGATTGACCTCTTTTCTTTCTGTTTTATTTTCTTTCCTGCTGTACTTTGTGGGGAGCTACACTCCCCACGCCCCTAGTAGACTTCACGCTCCCGTAAATCAGAGCTTCACGGGAGCGTGAAGTTGCAAAAAGGGTGGCGACCTTGAACGCTCTACCAACCGCTACCTTACCGCCTTATGATTTCTTTCTACGACGTTTGAAGTAAAGCATACCGCCAAGCCCTACGCAGGAAAGACCGAGCATGGCAAGATAAGCATAGATATTGGTATTGTCGCCTGTTTTTGGGCTGTCATTTGTCTTAGTAACCGTAGATGGTGTATCCGGCGTGTCGGTATCCTTTGGTGTGTCTGGGACTTCCGGCACTTCCTTGATTGTCACAGTCTGTCCATCGTCTGTGATGTCCTTATGTTCTGTCACTTTCTTTGGTTCGTCTGGATTGGTCATATCGTATAATTCCTCAAAGGTAACAAGGCTCTTGCCACCAAGAGAAGAACCATCAAAGGTAAAAGCAATCTCAACCGTCATTTTTTCATTGTCGGCTGTAAACTCATAATCATTGGATACTTTCTTTCCATCAATCAGAAGTTCGGCATTTTCCTCTTTTAACATCTGCCAGCCGGAAAGTTTGTATTTTGTTCCAACTTCCAGACCATCTAATGTGACTTTATCCACAATCGTTACATCTTTTCCGGCTTCGATTTCTTTCTTGCCGTTCTTGTCCGTAGCGGTCGTATGGATTTTGATGATACGTTCCGTGATAAGAACGGTCTGTCCATCATCGTTGATGTCCTTATGTTCGGCAACCTTGACAGGCTCTTTCGGATTGCTCATATCGTACAATTCCTCAAAAGTAACAAGGTTCTGACCGCCAAGAGCTGAACCATCAAAACTATAAGTAATCTCAACCGTCATTTTTTCGCTGTCGGCAGTAAATGTGTAATCACTGTCTACACGTTTCCCGTCAATCAGAAGTTCGGCGTTTTCTTCCTTTAACATCTGCCAGCCGGAAAGTTTATATTTTGTTCCAACTTCCAAGCCATCAAGTGTGACTTTGTCCACGATCTTGATGGCTTTTCCGGCAACAATCATTTTTTCGCCTGTTTTCTTGTCGGTAGCTGTGGTATGGATTGTGATTTCTTTTTCGTATTCATCGGTCAGTGTCCCTAAATCTACGGTCACTTTATTTCTGGATACGACTACCTCAAAAGCTGGAATCAGCTTAAATCCGGCGTTGGAATCACACTTTAATTCCTCAATCACATAGGTATCATAAAGCAATGCACCTTTGCTGTCGTCTGGTTCAGATGTACCGAACCAGACACCGTCCTCACTGGATTTTCCGGCATTGGTATTGACCTTGTGGGAAGCCCAGCTTGAAGCAGTGGAGAACTGACCGTTTTTGTCAGTAACTACAATATGGGATTCTCCCGTTGTCTTGCTTGTAATTCTGAATGGAACACCTGCAAGACGTTTGTGTGTACCTGCACCGATTTTCACACCCTCAATATCGCCACGTTTAATCTGGTTGTAGACAGAGTGGGATTTGTCGGTCAAGTCCACGATTTTTCCATCTTCCGTGATAGAAAAGTCGATTGCTTTTGCACTGTCTGTTAAGTAGCCCTCTGGTGCTTTGCTTTCTTCTAATCTGTATTTTCCGTAAGGGAGTAAATCAGCAGAAGTAGAAGCAATTCCGTCAATTCCTGTCTGAATCTTCTTTACGGTTTCATTCTTGTTGTATAATTTTCCCTCAACCAGTACAGGACTGTCATTCAAGGAAATGATATTGAACTCTGTGTACTGTAAGGTTGCACTTCCCTGTGCTTTGGTATCCTTTGTTTCAAGGTCACGTTTCTGGATTTTTACACCGCCACGGATAACCTTGTCGGATACGGAATACTGGTTGCTTCCAGAAAGTATAGCAAGTTCGCCATCTTCGGAAATCTGTGTAAGGTATGTTCCCTTAATCTGTTCGGAACTTCCGTCAGCCTGCATATATGCACCATCTAATAAGTAGCCGTTTGGTGCTTTTGTTTCTGTGACAGTGAGTGTACCAAGTGGCAGTACATTTTTACCGTCCTGTGTATAGAAGCTGTCGCCGGATACTTTGTAGCTGTCGGCAAGTCTGGATACATAATGGATAGTTCCGTCACTGTCTTTTTCTGCAACGGTTTTGGTTGTCCATGTACGGGTAGCCTTTGCAGGAAGATTGTCTGCATTGTAGTAACCGTCATAATAGCTCCATGTGAACTCTGCACCCTCTAAAGAAGCATTTCCCTGTGGAGTGGATTTTCCTGTTTCCATGTCGATTTTGAATAAATCAATCAAAGTTTCTGTGACCTTTGGAGTGTCAGCAACAGTCAATGTCGCTGTTTTTCCAACTTCCACATTTAAGGCATGGACAGTCGAATCCAGCTTGTAACCCTTTGGAGCAGAAAGCTCTTTGATGTAAACTGTTCCGGCTTTTACCTCAACTTCTTTGGTATCGCCGTTTCCATCGGCAGTAAGTGTGGCAAGCTGGCTGTTACAGCCCTTATCAGAATAGACACCAAATGTCGCACCCTCAAAGGAATAGTTGGCATTGCCATCTGTGACCGTGGGATTGGAAGAAGTCTTTTTGACTTTTGCATTTCCTACATTTAACTTCGCCCAGAACTGTCCGATGTCCTGTCCTTCGCCAGTGTAGATGTAACCGCCACATTCATAGCGTCCCTTGTTTGCTTTCACAAATGCTTTCGCACCAGCGTACACTTCATTCTGTACCGCCTGTGAGATTTCATTATAGGAAGCTCTGACGTTGTCACACTGCCAGCCGAGCTGTTCACTCAATCTCTGCCAGACAACACATTGTTCCAGCAAGTATCCCTGTTTGTAATTCAAGTTCGTATGAGAAGCGGTATATTGCTTGACGTACTCTAAGGAAAGAGCAACGTCCGCAATCTGATCGCTACTCATACGGGAGCTTGCGTCAGAACGTGTTTTATATCCGTTCTTGAAATTGGTGTTGATGTCCACACAGTAGGCAGTTTCGCCCTCAACTTTCATGTGTCCCTCATTGAATGTGGATTTGATAGAACCATCATTCATAACGTGTTCAATGTAGCCGACACGTTCTGCTGATTCTGTCCAGTATTGATTGCCGGAAGCATGAACCGCCGTCACTGGTAATGCCGTGAGAATGGTTGCAAAAGCAAGCGTTCCTGTCAGCAATCGCTTTACTAGCTTATTCATAGTTTCTCTTTCTCCTTTCGATTTTGGGTATGAAAAAAGCCGTCCATTTCTGAACGACTGGAAATAGAAAAGGAACGCCAAAAGTGTACGTTCCATAGTCTATATAAGTATTCAATTTTTACTGATGTGCCATGCCATATCTTTGCATATCTGGGAAATAAGACGTATCAAGGCTCATTCATTAGTAGTAAATTCGTAGTAAAATCACGATTTATTCCCTATTGAATATGCTTGTAGACACTGTGTTTATGGGGATAATCAGATTTTTAGGGTGTTTTTTATATTTAAAAATCTATAAAATTACGGGAAAACCACTTGACGAATGGTGAAAAATATTGTAATATACAAATCGTGTTTTGCATAGGGGCTTATAGCTCAGCTGGTTAGAGCGCACGCCTGATAAGCGTGAGGTCGGTGGTTCGAGTCCACTTAAGCCCATACCATAAAAGATGTCTGGGAGACCGGGCATCTTTTTTGCTTTGTTTATGAAAACGGTTGTTCAAAATAAGGTGCAAAGCATACAATACCCATTTTTTGTATATTGACAAAATAATTTATGACGGTATAATACGAATTATCATTGTTATGATCCATTGAGGTAAATCGGTACGCAAATAATGTCAAAGGGGGCATGTTTACGTGCTTTTTTTTTGGAACACTTTAACGTGCTACAATGCTAATGAGGCAATGAGATGATACAGTGAAATTACAAAATACTTAACTAAGAGGTAGGAGAGAAGAACATGAGTAAATATCTAGTAAAACGTGTATTGTTAGCGATATTATCAATACTCATTGTAAGTGCCATTACGTTTTTCGTAATGAATCTGATTCCTGGTGGTCCGTTTAACAAGGAGAAAGCGACCAGCAAGGAAGCCCAGCAGGTCCTGGAGGAACGGTATAATCTGGACAAACCGATTCCGGAACAGTATGTATTGTATATGAATAATCTGCTGCATGGCGACTGGGGAGTTTCGCTTCACAGTGGTAGAAATATTGGAACAGAGATTTCCAGAAAGTTCGCGGTGTCCGCAAAATTAGGAGGAGTTGCAGCAATTGTAGCAATTATCATTGGTGTAATCCTGGGCAGTATCGCTGCACTCACAAGAAATAAATTGCCGGATCGTCTGATTGTATTTTTTACGACACTCGGCACAGCGATGCCATCGTTTGTGCTGGCAACATTGCTTTTACTTGTATTTTGTTTGAAACTCGGATGGGTTCCGGTATGGTCTTCGAGCAACCCGAACTATTTGCTTCCGATCATTGCATTAGCAGCGTATCCGATGGCATATATCACGCGTCTGACAAAGACAAGTATGTTGGATGCGTTGAATCAGGATTACATCCGTACAGCCAGGGCAAAGGGTGTGCACCGGTTAAAAGTTATCTTTAAGCACGCATTAAAAAATGCCCTGATTCCGGTTGTGACATATGTTGGACCAATGGTCGCATATATTCTGACCGGTTCTATGGTTGTTGAAAATATTTTCACAATTGGTGGTCTCGGAACCGAATTTGTAACAAGCATTGTAAACCGTGATTATACTATGATCATGGCAATCACAATTTTCCTTGCGGTTCTGATGGTAATTGCAAATCTGCTTACAGATATTGCATACAAACTGATTGATCCAAGAATCACATTTGAATAATTGCCGGAGGAAAAACGAAAAATGCAGGGAAATGAAGAATTAAAAAAGCGGCAGATATTGTCCGCACAGATTGATTTAAGCAAGTTTAATAAAAACGATTTTGTTAAGGCAACCGATGAAGAAAAGAAGCAGCAGGATGTCATGGGCGAGTCAACGACATTTTTTAAAGATGGTATGAAACGTCTGAAAAAGAACCCGCTGGCAATGGGAAGTATTGTAATCCTGGTTCTGATTCTGGCACTGATCATCATTGCACCGTTTTTTGTACCATACAGCTATTCGGACATCATTACAGTAGACGGTAAGCGTGATAAGACCGCTGCAAATATGGCACCGTTTGAGTATTCAAAGCTGGAGCAGCAGTATATGGATCGTACCGGTGAGAAGCTGTTTCCACACATTTTCGGAACCGATAACTTAAGCCGTGATTACTTTATCCGTGTTATTTACGGTACAAGAGTCAGTCTTTCTGTTGGTGTGATCGCTGCGATCATGGTACTTATTATCGGACTCATTTACGGTTCGATCGCGGGATATTTTGGTGGAAAAGTGGACCTGATCATGATGCGTATTGTGGATATTATTTATTCTTTGCCGGATATGCTCATCATCATTCTGCTTTCGGTTGTATTCCAGGAACGGTTAAAACCACTGATTGAGGGAACTGTGCTTGAAAAACTCGGAACCAATATGATCTCCATGTTTATTGTGTTTGGATTACTTTACTGGGTAAGTATGGCGCGCTTGATCCGTGGCCAGATCCTGACAATTAAAAATAACGAATATGTACTGGCGGCCCGTTGTATCGGTACCAAAAACAGCCGCATTTTGACACGTCATATTCTGCCAAACTGTTTATCTGTTATTATTATTACAACCGCGCTGCAGGTGCCAAGTGCAATCTTTACGGAGAGCTACTTAAGTTTCCTCGGATTGGGTGTAAGTGCTCCGCTGACTTCTCTGGGAAGTCTGGCAAACGATGCACGTTCGGCAATGCAATCCTATCCATACCGTCTGGTAATTCCGGCTGTACTGATCTGTCTGATCGTGCTGGCATTAAACCTTCTGGGCGATGGATTAAGAGATGCATTTGATTCAAAACTGAATTAAGGAGATAAGCAAATGAGTGAAGAAAATAAATATATATTACAGGTAAAAGATCTTCATACCAGCTTTGCTACCGATGCTGGGGAAGTCCGTGCCGTAAACGGTGTCTCCTTTAACCTGGAACCTGGTAAAACTCTGGGAATCGTAGGAGAGTCCGGTTCTGGTAAATCGGTAACGGCATATTCAATCATGCAGATTTTAGCAGAGACAGGAAAAATTACCGGAGGGGAAGTTTTATATAAGGGAACCGATATATCCAAATGGAATGAAAAGCAGATGCAGCAGTTCCGTGGAGAAAAATGCTCCATCATTTTCCAGGATCCGATGACAAGTTTAAATCCGGTATTTACGATTGGAAATCAGCTGATGGAAGCGATTTTGCTTCATACAGATAAGGATAAAAAACAGGCACGTGAGCGTGCAGTTGAGATGCTGACACTGGTTGGTGTCAATGAGCCGGAGAGCCGTTTGAAACAGTATCCGTATGAGTTATCCGGTGGTATGCGTCAGCGTGTGATGATCGCTATGGCACTGGCATGTGAACCGGATATTTTGATTGCGGATGAGCCAACGACTGCTTTGGATGTGACGATTCAGGCGCAGATTCTGGAACTGATGCAGGATCTGCAGAAAAAACTTGGAATGGCAATCATTATGGTTACCCATGATCTTGGAGTTATTGCAAGTATGTGTGATGAAATTCTGGTTATGTATGGTGGACGTGTCTGCGAGCGTGGAACCGCGGATGATATTTTCTATCGTCCGGCACATGAGTACACGAAAGGATTGCTCCGTTCAATTCCGAAGGCATCCAATATGAATGAGAAGTTGATTCCGATCGGAGGAACTCCAATCAATCTGTTGCAGATGCCGGAAGGATGTGCGTTCTGTCCGCGCTGTGAGTCTGCAATGAAAATATGTCTGAAACACAAACCGGAAGAACTTCGAATCAGTGATTCCCATCTGGCAAGCTGCTGGATGAATGTAAAAGAAATCTTTGAAGCACAGGAGGGCAGCAGCAATGAGCAGTGAGAATAAAAACAATGATTACCTGCTGAAAGTAGAACATTTAAAGCAGTATTTTCCGGTGCATCAGGGCTTTAGTACCATTCCGCTGAAAGCGGTGGACGATATTTCCTTTGCCATCCGTCCGGGGGAAACACTTGGTCTGGTTGGCGAGTCCGGCTGCGGAAAGACAACGGTAGGTCGTACACTGCTTCGCCTGTATCAGCCGACGGCAGGTAAGATCACATTTGATGGAAAAGTTCTCTTTGACAGTGGTGAGCAGTATGACGAAAACGGAAAAGTGATCGTCGATGCGAACGGAAAGCCGGTCATGGGCAAAAAAGTGGATGTCAATATGATGCCATACCGCAAGGAAATGCAGATGGTATTTCAGGACCCGTATTCGTCATTAAATCCACGTATGACGGTGGAAGATATTATCGGAGAACCTCTGGATGTACACAAGTTGTACAGAAATAAAAAAGAGCGTCGGGAAAAGATTCTTGATCTGATGGAACTGGTCGGACTGAATGCGGAGCATGCCATGCGTTATGCGCATGAGTTTTCCGGCGGACAGCGTCAGCGTATCGGAATTGCCCGTGCACTTGCGGTAAATCCGAAATTTATCGTCTGTGATGAGGCGGTATCTGCACTGGATGTTTCCATTCAGGCGCAGGTTGTCAATATGTTTGAAGAATTACAGGAAAAACTTGGCGTTGCATATCTGTTTATCGCACATGATCTGCTGGTTGTGCATCATATTTCAGACCGGATTGCAGTTATGTATCTGGGAAAGATGATGGAGATTGCAGATGCCGATGAATTAAATGCAAACCCGATTCATCCATATACATTGAGTCTGCTGTCAGCAGTTCCGATTCCGGACCCGGAGACAGCAAGAAAAAGCAAGAGAATTGTGTTAGAAGGAGATGTTCCGAGTCCATTGAAAATGCCAACCGGATGTCCGTTCCGCACAAGATGTAAGTATGCAACAGAAAAATGTGGTCAGGAGATGCCACAGCTGACCGATCGGGGGAATGGTCATATGGTTGCATGCTGGAACAAATAAGGTTTTTCCCCATAGCGGGTGAAACATATAAATAATTTTCAGGAGGAACAATTATGAAGAAGAAACTTGTATCAATCATGCTGGTTGCTGCAATGGCTCTTAGCGTAGTTGCATGTGGTTCATCAAAAGGAAACTCTGCAAAGACGGATGGAACCGAAGCAATGGCTTCCAGCGTAAGTAAGACACCGGACAAACAGTTAAGCATTAACCTTGCTTCTGAGCCACAGACCATTGATCCGGCACTGAACTCTTCCGTAGACGGTGGATGTCTTGCAGTGAACTCATTTGCAGGTCTTTACACCTATGACAAGGATGGAAAACTGATTCCACAGCTGGCAAAAGATATGCCAGAGGTATCAGACGACGGAACTGTTTATACGGTAAAGATGATCAAATCCAAATGGAGTAATGGAGAGGAAGTTACAGCAAAAGATTTCGTATACAGCTGGAACCGTGTCATTGATCCAAAGACAGCAGCCGATTATGCATATCTGTTTGATATTATTGCAAGAAATGATGATGGATCACTTGCAGTAGAAGCAACGGATGATTATACATTAAAAATTACACTGACAAATCCATGCCCATATTTCAATGACCTGATGGCATTCCCTACCTTCTTCCCGGTTTATCAGAAGGATGTAGAGAAGGCTGATCCGGATGGAAAAAATCCGGGTAAGTGGTGCCAGGAGGCCGGTTTTGTATCCAATGGTGCTTATACATTAAAATCATGGAAGCACAACGAGAGCATGGTTTATGTAAAGAACCCGAATTATTATGATGCAGACAATGTAACCATGGATGAACTGCATTTCATGCTCAGTGCAGATGATACCGCAACTTATGCGGCATACAACAGTGGAGATCTTGATTTTGTGGATACCGTTCCAAACGATGAGATTTCTTCTTTAAATGGAAAGAACTCTGATTTCCATATCATTCCAAACCTTGGAACTTATTATGTTGGTTTTAACGTAAATGATCCGATTTTCGATGGAAAGACAGTAGAGCAGGCGGAATCTATGCGTAAAGCAATGAATCTGCTGATCGACCGTGAATTTATCGTAGAGAATGTAGGACAGACCGGACAGGTTGTAGCAGATTCTTTTGTACCTGCAGGCATGTCAGATGGTAACGGCGGAGTTTTCAAGACAGACGATACCAGCTACTATGATGCAACCAAGACAGGTGCAGATCAGGTAGAGAAAGCAAAGAAGATGCTTGAGAGTGCCGGTTATAAATTTACTGATAACGGAGATGGCACATACAAGTGTGATCCTGCGATTTCCATGACCTATCTGACCAACGATGACAGCGGACATGTTGCAGTTGGTGAATCTATGCAGCAGGATTTTGCATTACTTGGTATCAATCTGGAGATCAAGTCTGAGGACTGGAACGTATTTATTGAAGATCGTAAGTCGGGTAACTTTACGATTGCTCGTGAGGGTTGGCTGGCAGATTACAACGATCCGATCAATATGTTAGAGATCTTTACAAGCGATTCCGGTAACAACGATATGCAGCTTGGAAAGGGTGACAAGCCTTCTGATTCTGCACCAGACTGGACAGATTATAACAAGCTGATCAAAGAGATCCGTACAACTTCTGATTTCTCCAAGCGTGTGGATCTGATGCATCAGGCAGAGGATATGCTGATGGATACCGGTGCGGTAATGCCAATTTACTATTACAATGATATTTATATGTTAAAATCTAATATCAAGGGTATTTACTCTACTATTTATGGAATGAAGTACTTTATGTACGCAACAAAAGAAAAATAAAATCATCCGAGTGTAAATTCGATGAGAAACAGGAAAACTCCGGGAGATGTTCCCGGAGTTTTCGATGTTTATTCAGTACAAGTTTTTTCTTTCATGTGACCATTTTTCCGGATGCTTTTCGTATTGCGCATTGATCCAGTCAACGACCTGCTGTTTGCCTTCATTGGAAAACGGAGCGGTGAAATCGGTTTTCAGAGCGTCATCCGTCAGAGAAAAAATCAGCGGGCCGGGCCAGACCCAGGCATGGAAAAAGGCATCCCCTTCCTCAGGAGCTTCCCGTCGGATCAGAAAACGCATGCCGTTGATCCATCCGGTATAGCTTGTTTTTTTGTAATAATTTAAGTTTAATACTTCGTCAAAGGTTAACATGATATCTCCCGATTTCATTATTTTGTAATAATTGTAACACATTTCCAGTAATTTTGGTATAATGTCAGTTAGAGTGTTTGAACGAAGGTGAAAGAATATGTTTGGGAGAAATGATTTTATTGAAAATGTAAAAGATGCACTGGCAGCATCGGATTGTGATATGGGAGAATTCCGCAGCTGGCAGAAAATGTATGATAAACTGAAGAAGAAAAAAAGAGAGGAAGAGGAGCGTTATCAACGTTGCAGAAAACAGACGAAGCGCGTGCAGGAGGATGCACAGCTGATGGAACATATGCTTACTGCGGAGCAGCCGGTAGAGGAAAAAGCATTTGGCAGGCTTTTAAAAGATCTCCGGCAGATGCAGAATGGTTTTGATCATGAATTTCTGATCAGCAAAGAAGATCAGGAGTTTCATTCTACCTATGATACGATCCTGCGGCTGGGGGCCAGAGCATTGAAAGCACCGGATCAGAAACTCCTTTTGCAGAGTGAAATTGAAAATCTGCTGGAACTTCTTAAGGAAAATCTTGAGAAGGAGGAACCGGAAATTGCAGCACTTGCGTTTTATTACCAGTTTGGATCGGATCAGGAACTGGCACAGATGCCGCCGGCAGAAAAGTTATCAAAGATTACATACTTATATGAAAGTGAGTTTCGACGGCCAATTTTGCAACTTTTAGAATCTGGTATTTCTAGTGCCGGACAGCAAAAAAGTACATATGAAGCAGCAACAGACCGTGGCAGCAGAAAAAAATATGAAACGCTGCAGATCTTTTTTGATGCACAGCCGGAACATATTTTAGAACAGATCATGGAAGAATAAAGAAACAGGAGGATTCCTATGGAACGCAGACCATTGCCGGGAGAAAAATATCGGCACTTTAAAAATAAACTATATCAGGTGATTACCATTGCAAAACATTCCGAAACGGGAGAGGAACTGGTAATTTATCAGGCGTTATATGGAGATTTTGGTGTGTATGCAAGACCGCTCTCCATGTTTGTGAGCGAAGTGGATCATGTCAAGTATCCGGATGTGTGCCAGAAATACCGGTTTGAACGTGTGGATGAGCCGATGGAAAGAACAGGGGAAACTTTAAACAAAGTAGCCGGAGAGGCAGCGCCAGTTGTTCAGGAAAAGATGCCAAAAGAGGAAACAGAACCGGAGCAGATGCAGCCGGAAGTAGAACCAAAACTGATGGAGTTTTTAGAAGCGGACAGCTTTGAAGAAAAATATAACATTCTGACGTCTATGAGGGATGTGATCACAGACAGCATGATTGATACGATGGCCGTTGTAATGGATACGGTGATTCCGGAAGGAGATCTGGATAAGAGATATGATGATTTGAAGTATGTGATCCGGACAAGACAGCAGTATGAATTTGCCAACCGGCTGCGTTAATTAACGCAGCCCGTGCTGGCTTAAATAACTGTTGTGATATTTTCCGGAATTTGTCACGTCTTCTCCAAACCAGTCCGGGGCGGTGAAGTGATCGGCTTCTTCAACGGAAGCAAATTCTACTTCCACCAGAGTCAGCGGAGCGAGATCTTTTTCAAAAATATCGAGTTCTGCGGTCAGATGATCGTTTAAAGGAATCAGATAGCGGGTTTTGGCAATTAAAAGCCCGTCAATTTTCGGAAGAAGATGTTCGTAAGACTCTTTGGTAAGAGGAAGATTGTATTCTTCCCGCACCATAAGGCCATTGCCTTTGTAGGTGAGATAATAATCGTCATTGGAGCGGCGGATGCGAACAACCGGCGCAGTGCACAGGTATCCCTGTGCTATTTTTTTGCTTTGATACTGATCTAAATGATCCGGTAATGTTTTTACAAGATATTTTCGTTCGATTTCCATAGGATGTTCCTTTACTTAAAATAAGTCAGCAGTTTCTGTACAGCGATGCTCTGTGGTTTTCCACTGTCTTCCACAATGGTGATCTGGCGCTCCGGAATTTCTTCTTCAAGCTCGATCTCGAAAACTTCTTTGCGCTCAATGGCAGGTCTTGCAATGCCTTCCGGGCAGAAACCGATGCCAAGATTACAGCGGACCATCGGAAGAATCTGATCGGTAGTGGCAACTTCCATATCCGGAGAAAACCGGAGATGGTTTTCGTAGAAAAACCGGACATACAGATCGTTGGTTCCGGTTCCGGCAGAAAGAGAAACAAAGGAAAAATCCGCAAGTTCCTTTAAACTGCGTTTGCGGCTTGCCGTTGTTTTATAGGCATTTCCTCCGATCAGAATGTCACGATAACTGCGAAGTGCGGTTTTTCGCAGAGGCTTTCGGATTTCTAAAGGAGAGGTGACCATGGCGATATCGACAAGTCCTTTTTCTAAGGCATCAATGGCCTGCGGGGTGGAATGATTGGAAATTTTCAGACGTACATGTGGATAATCTTTATGAAATTCCTGCAGTTTGTCTAAAAGATACATGCGCATGGCGGTTTCGCTGATGCCGATATTGATCTGACCGCTTTCGAGACTTTTATTTTTAATAATCTCTTTTTCTCCATACGTAAGCTGCTCGATTGCAATGGCAACGTGACGGAACAGGTGCTCGCCTTCGGTTGTCAGTTGGATGCCTTTGTGTGAACGGATCAGCAGTTTGCAGTCAAGCTCATTTTCTAAGATGTTCATGCAGCGGGTGATGTTGGGCTGGTTGCTTCCAAGCATTTCTGCCGCGTTGGAAAAACTCTTATAACGGGCAACATAATAGAAAATGCGGTAATAATCTAAAGTCATGGTATTCCCTCCTAATAAACTATCGAAAGTATAATACAAAAATGGCAGGTGAGTCAAATGAAAATCCTCCAATTGTGTGCTTGTTGTTTTTGTGAGAAATTGCTACAATATGTTATAGCGATTACGGAAAAGGAGAATGATAAATATGAGCAGACTTGGAATTTTTATTGCAGACGGATGTGAAGAAGTAGAAGCGCTGACGGTTGTAGATATTGTGCGCCGAGCAAAACTTGAGATTGATATGATTTCTATCAACGGAACAAAGCAGGTGACGAGTTCCCGCAATGTGACATTTATGACGGATACGACAAAAGAAGAGGCTGATTTTTCCTCTTATGATGGGATCATTCTGCCAGGCGGCATGCCGGGAACAATTCATCTGGGAGAAGATGCTACGGTCAATCAGGTGATCCGTGAATTCGCAAAAGAAGGAAAACTTGTTGCGGCAATCTGTGCAGCACCGAGTGTGCTGGGACAGGCCGGTATTTTGAATGGGAAGAAAGCCACCTGTCATCCGGGATTTGAAGAAAAACTGACCGGGGCAGAAGTGTTCTTTTCTCCGGTGGTATGTGATAAAAATGTGATCACCAGCCGTGGTATGGGAACAGCTGTACCGTTTGGTCTTGCAGTTGCCCGTTATTTTACAGATGATGCAACCATCGAACATGTAAAAGCCGGACTGGTATACGCATAAAAGGTTCCAAAAATTGTCAGCTTTTTGTTCTCATAATTCCTCTGGTTCTGGTCACACTATACTCAGGCACATGAGAACAGCAAGTTGACCCAAAAGCCGACCTGCAGTCTTGTGTGCAGGCCGGCATTTTTTATGCAGGCATATAAAATACAGGAGGTGAAAAACGATGGCAAGTAACGACAATTCATCAACTGGTACAAACCGTATGGCAGTACCGGAGGCAAAGGACGCAATGAAGCGTTTCAAGGAAGAGGTTGCAAGCGAGCTTGGAGTACCTTTAAAAGATGGATACAATGGAGATCTGACTTCTAGACAGGCAGGTTCTATTGGCGGAGAAATGGTCAAGAAGATGATCATGAAGCAGGAAGAGCAGATGAAATAAGAATCGCAGGATTCTTTGCTCGAAAAGAAAACAGCGTATGGCTTTTGAGAGGCCATGCGCTGTTTTTATTATGGGAAATAAAAAAACACTTGGCAAATGTGTATTTCGTATGCTATAATGCTTAAATGACTGTGGTTGACGTAGTGTGCCTATTTGTGTCATCACGGAAAAAGAAAGATCGTACATGGAATTGATATATATAAGGAGGAAACAATTAAGATGAGTGTACAGGTTGAAAATTTAGAGAAGAATATGGCAAAACTTACCATCGAGGTTCCTGCTGAGGATCTGGAAAAGGCAATTGT
>ERZ808270.640-NODE-640-length-18834-cov-5.995048_pt1 | contig 18834 bp, 12 predicted proteins | sample MGYA00521082_ERZ808270 | MGnify/ENA primary metagenome ERZ808270 (study PRJEB31516, sample SAMN03275594) | gut metagenome | biome: mammalia-associated habitat; material: feces | host: Papio cynocephalus | place: Kenya | collected 2012-07-27 ... | reverse complement strand
TGCATTCGACTTGCACGATGATTCAGCCCGCCCATTCTAAATCCGAAACTTGAATCACTGATTACAAAGGTAATGTTATGTCATTTAACAATTAGAACGAGAGTATATTTACAAAGCTACGAGGCAAGCATACATTGTCTAATGCAAGCGCTCTGGCAAAGAGTGGAGCTATTTGCTCATCACGAAAGCCTGCGATACCACAGCCAATTCGTGTAACATAGAAGAACATATTTTGATGCTCACGTGCAAACTCAATAAATTCATCTACGTATGGCTTAATTGTTTCTACGCCACCCTGCATGGTAGGAATGGCATAACTTTGACCTTGCAGACCTACGCCTTGTCCCATAATTGCTCCGAAACGATTACGCGCTACACGCGCTGCCCCTCCACCATGCATACCTTCAAGATTGCTTCCAAAGACAAAAACTTCATTGGGCTGAAGAGATGTGATGTGCTCTGGGGTAAACTTTAAATATTCTTTTTGATTGTAAACGCGTCTGCAAGATACAGCCTTGTCAAATTCATCGTTGATTTTAAGCATCCATTCTGGTAACTTCTTTTTGGCATTGTCAATTAATACCTGCGGCATATATTTGAAATGTGCGTACGCCATAGGACCAGCAATAGCTGCCAAGGTATCTGCGTCTCCTCCTAAAGAAATGGCCAATTTTAAGCAGTCTACGTAACTTCTGCTTTCTAAGAAGCAAATAATAGCCGCTGGTACAGTTTCCTGGCAAGTCTCATTGAATTGATATGTAGTTTTTATGTCAGAATATGCTAAGAAAGTCCAGGAAGGATAATACTTTTGCAGCACGTGTTGACGGATAAAGCTTTTGGGTTTGCTTTGCTTAGCGTAAAAGATTGTAAGCGCTGTAGCAACAGCGCCTTTAATACCCTCAGGATGATCGTGCGTAGGAAGAGCCGTCTGCGTGGCTAATTCGATGCATTCAGTTTCTGAAGTTGCCATAAATCCTGCAGCAGAGCAACGCATGGCACTTCCGTTGCCAAAAGAGTGGTAAGAGGGCTGAAGTGTTGAAGCGCAAAGCCACTGCGCAAAGCGTTCACCAAATCCACGATGGAAATCCTCACGTCCACGTTTACGAAGAGTCTGTGCCATGTCTTTATGGAGAAGCAGGGATTCAGCACAAGCAAACGTACAGACGGTGTCGTCTGTATACGTATTTTGTGGCAGAAGCATGTTGATGGAATCATAGTTTTTTGTTCTTCCTTGGAATTCATAAGGCATACCGGAAATGTCGCCAATAGCGGCGCTTAATAGGAGATTGTTCATAACGAAAATGTATTATAAAGGTGTTGATTATCGTATATTGTTATTATTCTTGCGTAATAGATACAATACAAAGGTAAGAAGTATTTATAAATCACGCAAGCACTTTGTGTAAAAAATACACTGTGATAGTCGTTCACCTATCATTTCACTATAAAGAAAAGGCTTTATCGTTGTACGATGGACTATACTGAATGAAAGAATACATGCTTCTTATATCTTCAAAAAGTAAAAGAAATACACTTTATTAGTACAACTTGTAAATAGAATGAATATTTTTTATTACTTTTGTATGATGTTTTAGATTTCTCTATTATAAGTAGAGAATGATTCTGTATATCATACTAAAGGAATGAAGAATTGAGAGTTTCGTGCCCTCGTAGAAAATCATAAAAACGAAGATTATGCTTAACACGTTGACGCTTGATATGTTGCAATCGGCTGGAGTAGGTGCTTTGGCCTTAGTGGTCGGAATGATTTTAACACATAAGATAGGATGGCTTCAAAAGTTCTGCATTCCGTCTCCTGTATCAGGTGGTATTATTTTTTCCTTAATTACTTTAGCACTCTATTCCTTTTGTGGCATAGAGATAACATTTGATGGTACTCTTAAGGAGGCTTTTATGTTAGCTTTTTTTACTTCGGTTGGTTTTCAGTCAAACCTGAGAGTGTTGCGTCAAGGGGGTAAGACATTGGTCATGATGTTGATACTTCTTGTCGTAGTAATCCTTTCGCAAAATATTCTTCCGCTTTGCATAACGAAAGCAATGGATGTAAATCCGTTGGTGGGCATGGCTGTAGGTTCAATTTCTATGGCTGGAGGTCATGGTACTGCGGGCGGATTCAGCCATGTGCTCGAAAGTATGGGGTTATCGGGAGCGGATACAGTGGCAATGGCTGCTGCTACGTTTGGATTGATTGCGGGTTCTGTAATTGGTGGACCTATTGCGGAGAGATTGATTCAAAAGAAACTCGTATCGGAACAGATGGAACCGAAGGACTATACGATAGATCCAGCTATGGCAGGCTTTGAGAGTGATGAAGCTTCACCCGCAGGTCATGCTCAACACGTAAGTAGCAACGAACAAGAATTCCAGCAATACGCGCGTGCTACATATGCTTTGCTCCTCGTAATGGCTTTGGGCACTCTGATGAGCAAACTATTAGCGATGACGGGAATTACATTCCCCACGTATTTTGGAGCGCTCGTTACTGCAGCTATCATAAGGAATATAGCGGAAGCCGTGCATATGGCGGACAAGATGGAACTTGATAAGATTGTAAGCGTAGGTAATATATGCCTCTCTATTTTCTTAGGCATGGCCATGGCTTCCCTAAAACTTTGGGAACTACAAAGCCTTGCTCTTCCTATGATTGCTATCCTTGTATCTCAAGTGGTTCTGATTGCTTTGATTACCTACTTTATAGCTTTCCGCCTCTTGGGGAAGGACTACGATGCTGCGATATTAGTAGCTGGCATTTGTGGCTTTGGATTGGGAGCCACGCCTAATGCGATGGCCAACATGAGCGCCGTATGCTATAAATATCATTATTCAGTAAAGCCCTTCTTGATTGTGCCAATCATCGGAGCTATGTTTGTCGATTTAATCAACACTGCCATTATTACCCTGTTTTTGAATTGTGTGATATAAGAGGTTCTGTACGAGTTAAAGAGCAATTATATACACATCAGCGGATCACAAATTCAAAATTAATATCCCTATAAAGAAGAACTTCCCCAATGCTTCTGAGTGAGGCATTAGGGAAGTTCTTTGCTTTAATTGAAGTGGTAAATGAATTATACTTATTGACCAATATTATTCTTTAGGCGCTTTTGCCAACGTATGAACCATAGAAGCGATATCAATACTGCAAGTCCTCCTACGATGTAACCTACATATGCTGGACGTCCGAGTGCAATGGGCGAAACAACTATGAACGATGTACATACGGCAGTCATAAAGAAAGCAGGAATGAGTGTGATAATAAAAGCTTTCTTATGTAAAGCCAAGTAGACGGTAATTGTCCATAGAGTAAATATAGAAAGCGTTTGATTAGCCCATCCAAAGTATTGCCAAACGGTGTTGAATCCGTCAGGATTATCAATTTGCCACAATAGAGCGAGGAAAGCTACTACAAATAGCGGAATACAGATGTATAAGCGATGTGCTATTGGCTTTTGATCGAGCTTAATAGCTTGGGCAATGATGAGGCGAGCGGAACGTAAAGCAGTATCGCCACTTGTAATAGGAGCAGCTACAACGCCGAGCATAGCAAGAATTCCACCGAAAGTGCCCAGCCAATCGTGGCAAACCAACTTTACTACCATTGGGGCAGAAGTGCTATAGGCAGAAGAGGAAGCTTCGGCTATTTGCTCATAACCGGGAGATGGTGCATCGTAAAAGAACCACATTGAAACTGTAGCCCACACCAATGCTACAATACCCTCTGTAATCATTGCACCATAGAAAATAGGGCGTCCTTTGCGTTCAGAAGCCATACAACGAGCCATGAGCGGACTTTGCGTAGCATGAAATCCACTGATAGCGCCGCATGCAATCGTAATAAACAGGGCTGGGAAAATGTCGCTTTTGAATACTCCTGGATGAGTTTGTTTACCCATATTGCTGATGCCATCCCACAACTCAGGCAGAGTCGGCATTTTAATAAAGAGAACAGCCGTCAAGGCTATAGCCATAAAGAGTAGAGAAAACGAGAAGATTGGATAAATCTTTCCAATAATCTTGTCAATGGGAAGCAAAGTCGCAATGATATAATATATAAAGATTATAGCCATCCACATCACCTTCGAACCAACAATATTACCCAATATCTCAGCTGGACTGTATACAAAGACGATGCCCACCATGACAAGCAGTAAAATGGTGAAAACGAGTAGTACTTGAGCCGTAGTACCTCCCAAATATTTGCGCACAAGTGATGGTAAATCGCGGCCTTCATTGCGAATGGAAAGCATGCCTGATAAATAGTCGTGAACAGCTCCTGCAAACACGCAACCAAAGATAATCCAAAGGTAAGCTACGGGGCCAAACTTAGCGCCCATAATGGCACCAAAGATTGGTCCTGTACCAGCGATGTTAAGGAATTGAATCATAAAGATTTTCCAATAAGGCATCTTTACAAAGTCAAGACCATCGGCACGCGTTATAGCGGGGGTAGGGCGATCATCGGGTCCGAAGACCTTTTCTATAAAGCGTCCATAGAACAGATAGCCCAAGACAAGGGCTACTAAGCAGATAGAAAATGTAATCATTATGTCGTTTAGTTAATATCTGTGTATCATCGTAAGAAAACAATGGCTTGCAACTACACAATAGTTATGACAGGCTTGCCACGTGATTCGCGGTCTGCTTGCTGTACGTGCAGAAGATACCTTTTGTTTGATTCTTGAGTCATATAAGTGACTTTCGTTTCTTGCGGCTTGCAAATGTAAAACAAAAATCTGTAAAAGCTTTATCAATTTCAAAAAGAAGCGCTTTACATCCTCTATTTTTGCTGACTTATGGTTAACTTTGCGCACTTATGAAAGAATTTGAACTGCAATCGAAATATAGCCCTATGGGCGATCAGCCCGAAGCTATTAAGCAACTTACGGAAGGTGTGCTTCACGGCACACCCGCACAGGTGTTGCTTGGTGTGACGGGATCGGGAAAGACTTTTACAGTGGCTAATGTGATTAAGAATGTCAACAAGCCTACATTGGTCTTGAGTCATAATAAGACATTAGCAGCACAGCTTTATTCGGAATTTAAAGGGTTCTTTCCTAACAATGCTGTGGAATACTACGTATCCTATTACGATTATTATCAGCCCGAAGCTTATATTGCATCGACCGACACTTATATTGAGAAAGACCTTGCTATTAACGAGGATATTGACAAACTCCGATTAGCAGCGACTTCTGCTTTGCTTTCAGGAAGAAAGGACGTGATCGTCGTGTCGTCAGTATCGTGCATTTATGGTATGGGCAATCCTGCAGCATTCTATGAGAATGTGGTTGAGCTCAAAGTAGGACGTACGATGACCATGCAGGCTTTGCTTAATGCTTTAATTGGTAGTCTCTATACGCGTAATGATGTTGCACCTAAGGCTGGAAACTTTAGAGTAAAGGGCGACACTGTCGACGTCTATTTGGCATATTCTGATGAGATTATTCGAATTTGTTTCTGGGGAGACGAAATAGATAGTATAGAGGAGGTTGACTCAATCAGCGGTACTCGCCTCAACACCTACGACGAATACAAAATATATCCAGCCAATCTCTTCCTTACCTCCAAGGAAACACAAGAGTTGGCCATACGGCAGATACAAGACGACCTCGTAGCTCAAGTCAGTTTATTTGAGGAAATGGGTAAAACGTTGGAGGCAAAGCGATTGAAAGAGCGCGTGGAATACGACATTGAAATGATACGAGAACTCGGCCATTGCGCGGGTATAGAAAATTATTCTCGTTATTTTGATGGTCGTGCAGCAGACACCCGCCCCTTCTGCTTGTTAGACTTTTTTCCAAAGGATTTCCTGATTGTAATAGATGAGAGTCACGTTACGATACCACAAATACGTGCTATGTATGGGGGTGATCGCTCGCGTAAAGAATCTCTGGTAAACTATGGTTTCCGTTTGCCTGCAGCTATGGATAATCGTCCGCTTAAGTTTGAGGAATTCCATGAATTAGCCAAACAGGTAATTTATATCAGTGCTACTCCTGCCGACTACGAACTACAAGAAAGTGAAGGCGTCGTCGTAGACCAAGTGATACGTCCTACGGGATTGCTCGACCCACCCATAGAAGTGCGAGATACAGACTATCCCGTCGACGATCTTATGGAGGAAATACGCAAGTGCCGGGAGCAAAACGAGCGTGTACTCGTTACCACTCTTACAAAGCGAATGGCAGAAGAGCTCACTGAATATTTGCTCAAGCATGATGTAAATACAGCCTATATTCATAGCGATGTCGACACTTTGGAACGTGTACAAATCATGGAAGATCTTCGCCGTGGTATTTATGATGTGCTTGTTGGCGTAAACTTACTTCGTGAGGGTCTTGACCTTCCTGAAGTGGCTTTGGTTGCTATTCTTGATGCAGACAAGGAGGGCTTCTTACGTTCTGCACGTTCACTGACGCAAACAGCTGGCCGTGCCGCGCGTAATGTCAACGGACGAGTGATCATGTATGCCAAAGAAATCACTCAATCAATGCAGCAAACTATTGATGAGACCAATCGTCGCAGAGCCAAGCAAATAGCTTATAACAAGGCTCACCATATGGTGCCTCGTCCGATTATTAAACCTATAGAGAGCAATGACCTCGTAGAAATGCAACGTCAGCGTCAAGCTGCCAAAGAGGGTGGGGAAGACCATCGCGTGCAAAATGGTTCTGCTTATACAACGCCTATGCCTGAGTCAATTCCTCAAGCTGCTGAACCTGCAACTGTTTATGGTAAAAGTGCTTCTGTAGATACAGCTGAGTCTGTCTCACAGAAACGTGAACGTCTGCAAAAGGCTATGAAGAAGGCTGCTGCAGCATTTGACTTCATCACTGCTGCTCAACTCCGTGATGAACTCTTGGCTTTAGATAAAAACTCATGATTATACTGAGTGTCAGTATATTTTCTATTTTATAAAAACATGATTTAGTTTTGGATAAGTTAGCGCGAGCACTTCAAGCGGAGTACTCGCGCATTTATTCAAAGTCGCTTTGATTATTATATACAGAGTCTATAAGTAGTTTGATTGGTTATAAAGTCTCGTAAACAAAAATGACAAGGAAGGAAAAGGAAAAAGAAAAAGAATCAGTCGGCCTATAAGCCGGGTTCTGTACTTACAGCAAGGACTTGCTGTAGCGCTTGTCATTTATCCGCGCTTGCTGTCACCAACAAGCTGTATCGTTCTACCCTCTAACGATATGAATAGTTATCATAATCGGACGAGCAGCCCTCAAACGTTAGTATACATGAACTTTCAACCTCTGATGTGCACAGCACATGTGTCACCACATGCCTGGTGAGCTCTTACCTCGCCTTCTCACCCTTACCTTTGTCTGTATGAAAAGAGACAAAGGCGGTTGTTTTCTTCTGCACGAATCCACCTTCACAGACGACTTCGAGTTAGGAAGCAGAGTGCTCTATGTTGCCCGGACTTTCCTCCTGCATTGTTCAAGCAGACAATGGGTAATGCGGCTCTTTCCAGGCACAAGACCTAACAGAAAGATTAAGATGTCGCATGCCCTTGTCTATGAAAATGCACACGACAAGCCAGCCAACTGATTCTATTTGCGCACAAAATTACAAAAAACTATGCAGTCCACGAGGAAAGTGTACGTAAAAAATAGTATTTTTGCTCATCATTTTAACTACCCTTTTCGTATGAAGATATTCTTGAAGTGCTGCCTGTGCACCGTATTTGCCATGTGTTCTGTAGATATGCACGCGCAGAGTACTCACGAGCAATTATATGTGCCCACTGCATCCAATCTGCAAGCTCGAGCTCAATTCGCTGACGATCGTTTTGGAATATTCCTCCATTGGGGCATCTATAGTATGTTTGCTCAAGGAGAGTGGTATATGCAGGACGATGACATCAATCGTGATGAATATGCTAAAGCCGCAAATGCTTTTTATCCGCATGACTTTGATGCTAAAGCATGGGTGAGTGCGATTAAAAATGCGGGTGCACGCTATATATGTTTCACCACTCGCCATCATGATGGCTTTTCTATGTGGAACACGCAGCAAAGTCCTTATAATATTATGCATACGCCCTATGGGAAGGACATCGTCAAGCAACTTGCTGATGAATGTCACCGTCAGGGCATTGGGCTTCATCTCTATTATTCACTAATAGATTGGACGCGTGATGACTATCCCACAGGATTTAGTGGAATTCATACGGGAAAAGACCCCGAAAAAGCTTCATGGCCAAGCTACTTCAACTTCATGAAGGCCCAACTCACTGAATTGCTCACGCAATATGGTAAGGTGGATTGCATATGGTTTGATGGTTGGTGGGATCATGAACGCGATAAGGAACCATTTAATTGGCAACTGAAGGAGTTGTACGAGTTGATTCACAAACTTCAGCCCGCATGCCTTATCGGCAACAATCATCATCAGACTCCCTTTGATGGTGAGGATATGCAAATGTTTGAGCGTGATATTCCTGGAGAAAATAAAGCTGGTCTTTCCGGACAAAGCGTTAGCACGCTGCCTCTTGAAACGTGTGAGACGATGAATGGCATGTGGGGCTACAAGGTAAAGGATCAGAATTACAAATCTACTTCTGATTTAATAAAATTATTGGTACGCACGTCAGCCAAAGGAGCTAATCTGCTACTCAATATAGGACCGCAACCAGATGGAAAATTGCCAGCTCTTTCGCTCGACAGATTGAAAGGCATAGGCCAGTGGCTTGGTGGAGTGGCAGGAAAGAGCATTTATGGCACTACAGCAGGTTGGGTGCGTGTGGGCAACGATATTGTAAGTACTTATAATAAAAAGGATCATACGCTTTATGTCCATATGCTCTCGAGTGAAAAACCTTCGTCAGTGGTTCTTCCTATTGCTTCTTCACAAATCAGTAAAGTAACTGCTCTGAATACGGGGAAACGGATAGAATTTCGGAAGGACAAAAAGGCAAAGGACGGGACATGCTTCATACTTAACGATGCATTTGTTAACGATACAATTGATTGCATTCTTGCGATCAAACTTCGTTAGGTATTCTCGTGATATAGTTCTATTAGAGCATATCATGAATGTTTCGAAAAGAAATCAAACCTACAATCGGTAAAGCGCTTATCATGCATACTTTCAAGTCTTATCTTATTCTTTTTTTCTTGCAATCACTTCTATTGCTCGGTTTGCAAGCGCAGCCAGGAAAAACTACGCTTCAAGCATCTAATATTAAGACTCTACTTACTGCCATAAATGGGAAGTATGAAGCCTTTCCTGTGCTTGATATGGATAAGAGCGATGTGTTGACACTCTCGTTTGACGACATGACGCATGAATACACTCGCTATACTTATCGAATAGAACATTGCGATGCGGATGGGATACCTTCGGACGAACTCTTTGAGAGTGATTATGTGAGAACGGATGCTGACGAAGAGGTCATTACTGATTATGAATATAGTCAGAATACCACCGTGCTTTATACGCATTATTCACTCTCTATTCCTAATGCTCATATGCGACCGCTCCTTTCTGGGAATTACCGCATTACGGTGAGTAGAGAAAATGATGAGGGAGATATGGAACCTGTAATCAAGACTTATTTTGGTGTTGTAAGTACAAAGGTAGGCATCTATCCTTCTTGTTCCACTGACACGGAGATTGATCACAATGAGTCGCATCAACAGATTTCACTCAGAATAGATGCGAGCAACCTAACATTGCGTGATGCAAGAAGCGAGTTAAAACTCTTTGTCCTTCAAAATCGCCGATGGGACAATGCCGTCCTCAATCCCTCATATACAGCACAAAATGGTGATAATCTGATCTGGGAACATACGCGTCAACTCACTTTCCCCGCAGGTAATGAATATCGCAAGATGGAGATCCTTTCCACTCGCTATCCTGGAATGCATGGAGATGGTATACGTTGGATAGATCCATTCTATCATTACACCTTGCAGCAAGATACTCCAAGGAAGAACTATCTCTATGATGAAGACCAAGATGGGCTTTACCTGACTCGTTATGAGGGTGGGGGAGATGCTTCGACCTTGGCGGATTATGTAGTGACACATTTTAGTTTGTCAATGCCACGATTAGACAGTGGAGAATCGATCTACGTGAATGGTCGTTGGGCCACAACAGGTCTCTCTAATGAGTACCAGATGAAATACAACGAACAAACACAGGCTTACGAAGCCAACCTTTTGCTAAAGTGTGGATACTATAATTATATGTATCTTTGCAAAGATGTTCCCGCTAAAAATGGTAGTGCTACTGCAATAGTAGAAGGAGACTATTATCAGACGGAGAATGAGTACGATTTTCTCGTGTACTATAAGCCCGTAGGAAGCCGATATTGGCAATTGGTGGGTTGCATCACTCCTATATATAGAAAGTAAAATCAGCGCGGGTGATTATTAATGATTACCCTTTATCAATAAAAGCATTATGAATATTGTATTTTTAGACGGATATACGCTTCAAACGTCGGACTCTACTCTTGATCCCATTAAAGCATTGGGCAAATTCCGAGTGTTCGATCGCACAGAAATCCAGCAAGTAGTGGAGAGAAGCTATGATGCCGAAGTAATCATCGTAAATAAAACTTCTATTACAGCCGAACATATAGCAAAACTACCCAATCTGCGATTAATCTGCGTGGCAGCTACGGGCTATGACAAAATTGACATCAAAGCCGCTCGTCAGCGAGGCATTCCTGTGTGCAACTGTGCTGACTATTCTACGCAAGCTGTAGCACAAATGGCTCTTTCGCTTTTGCTCGAAGCAGCCAATGATGTAGGCTTCTATACCGAAAAGAATCGAAACGGAGAATGGTGTAGTTGTGAAGACTTCTGCTATACGATGCACTCACGTCTTGACTTGGAAGGAAAACGCGCAGCTATCGTTGGCTTTGGTCATATAGGAAGAGCTTTTGCTAACTTTTTGCATCCGATGGGCATAGAGATATATGCCGTAACAAGCAAACAAAAGAGTGAACTTCCTGAATATGTAACTCCTATTTCTTTGGAGCAAGCTTTCCAAACATGCGACATTGTCAGTCTGAACTGCCCACTTACGGAAAGGAATCGAGAGTTTGTAAACGCATCTCTACTTTCGCACGCCAAAAAAGGAATGTTCCTTGTCAACACAGCACGTGGTGCTTTAATCAACGAACAAGATGTGGCACAAGCTCTGCACGAAGGAACGCTTGGAGCTTACTGCACGGATGTGCTTACACAAGAGCCACCTTCTGCGAATTGTCCTCTTCTGAAAGCCCCCAATGCTTATATCACTCCACACATCGCGTGGAAGACCCCTCTGACAGTTCAGCGTATCGTAGACATCGTGACTCGTAACATTCAAGCTTTTGCGGATGGAAATCCCCAAAGCGTGGTCAATTAAGGAAAAATCAATTGATTGTCAGTCTACAGCTATAATCCTACAAAAAAATCGCAACTCATATACGGCCAGACATCTCTCATCATCTCATACACATATGTTCGTACAAATACTTGATTTTATAGGAACACTTGCTTTTGCTATATCAGGCATTCGCTTGGCATCAGCTAAGCACTTTGATCTCTTCGGTGCTTACGTTGTAGGTCTTACTACAGCAATTGGGGGTGGAACAATGCGCGATCTCCTGCTGAGTCAGCCTCCCTTCTGGATGACCAATGCTTTCTATCTTATCTGCACAGCCTTTGGCTTGGTGTGGGTAATCGCTTTCCGCAAGTTCTTAGTGAAGCAAAATAATACTTGGTTTCTCTTCGATACGATTGGTTTGGCTCTCTTTGCCGTAACAGGTATAGAGAAGACTTTGGCTGCAGGTTTCCCCTTCTGGACTGCCATTATAATGGGCACGCTGACAGGAGCTGGTGGAGGTGTGTTCCGTGATGTCTTTATCAATGAAGTGCCACTTATCTTCCGAAAAGAGATTTATGCTTTAGCATGCGTGGTAGGTGGTGTGGCTTACTTTGTTTGTTATAAAATGGGACTTGGCAATGTGTCTTCAGGCTTAATATGTGGTGCATTCGTGGTCTTGGCAAGAATCCTTGCTGTGCATTACAAGATCCACCTCCCGACTCTTAAAAGCGAAGATTGATGACTGATAGCAACAAGGCAAGCGATAAGGGAATGATCTATATTCACGTCCCTTTTTGCGTAAGTCGCTGCATCTATTGTGATTTCTATTCTACTACGCAGACTGACGAATGGAAGGATCAATACGTGCGTGCAGTGTGTCAAGAACTTGTGACTCGCGCGGACGAGATACCCTCTCATGCTATTTCAAGCATCTACTTCGGCGGAGGAACTCCCTCACGCCTTAGAGTGGATCAGATAAATGCGATACTTGAGCAAATTCACGAACAATACATAGTAGATACGGATGCCGAGATTACGCTTGAAGCCAATCCTGACGACATAACGTCTGCTTTAGTGAGAGACTTAAGGAGCATTGGAATTAATCGAGTGAGTCTGGGCGTTCAGAGTTTTGATGACCAAGTACTGCGAATGCTCAATCGGCGTCATGATGCTTTAGGAGCAATTCATGCAGTTGAAACGCTTGCTAAGGAGGGTCTTGACAATGTGAGCATAGACCTTATCTATGGCCTTCCTCGTCAGACAGAGCAAATGTTTTCTGCCGATTTGGATAAAGCCTTCTCGCTTCCTATTCGCCATCTCTCGTCATATGCGCTCAGTGTAGAACCTGGCACTGCCATCTCTCGTATGCTTCAACGGGGAGATTTTGCTCTACCAACTGAAGAGACAAGCGTCAATGAATACGAGCGATTAATGAAAATGGCCCAATTGAGCGGCTTTGAACATTACGAAATCTCCAACTTTGCTCTTCCTGGTTATCATTCTCGTCACAACTCTGGCTATTGGAATTGTACACCTTATATAGGAGTCGGACCAGGTGCGCACTCCTTCCATGGCAACTTACGTCGTTACAATCTGCCCGACCTCGCTCATTATGTCAAATCTGCTGGACAGCCTTCACACGAAATGGAATCACTTTCGATTGATGAGCAATATGACGAATTAGTATTTACGTCCCTTCGCACACAGAGAGGGCTCTCTGTGGGACGAGTATTGAGTAAGTTTGGGAAAGAACGATACGATTACTTGATGAAGAGTGCTACTCCACATCTTCATAGTGGCAGATTAATTCTGGCGGACGGCTATCTACGAATATCTAAAGAAAGCATCATGATAAGTGACGATATTATGAGCGACCTCATGATGGGATAAAGCGATTTCACTCTCAGAATCCCTTGAAACAAAATATGCAAAAGATTGGGCTGCGCCTAAGTAATTAAATTCCTTTGATTACTAAAGCGTAGCCCTTGTTTTTTGCATTAAAGAAAGGCGATATTTGTTACTTACTGTCTGATGTCAGCATTTCTGTAGTATCATCGTCAATGAAAATGCGGTTTTCCAAGTCACCGAGTTTTTTCTTTTTACTGCTCTCTTTAGCTCCCGCAGCAACGAGTTTCTTGGCAGCAGTGATAATGCTGATGCCTCGATCGGCTGTGATAATCTTAAGAGAATCCATCTTCTTAATTACATCGTGCATGCTCGACTCCACATCCAAATAACGTTTGCCAAACTCCTGTACGCGTTCGATTATCTGATTGGCAGCATCAATCATGTTTTGCTGATTATTGAGCTGGCGTACTTGCGTCCACATCATTTCGAGCACTCGTAGGTTCATATACATCGTCTGTGGACCGAGGATTAATACCCCTTCGTCATATGCTTCACGCCACAAAGAAGCATCATTGAGTAGAGCGAGATTGAGTGCGCCCTCGATGGGTACGTACATGATAGCGAAGTTGAGTCGATTGTATCCTTCTGGCAGATACTTGGAATATTCCTTTTTCGCCAATCGCTTCACTTGCATTCTTACGCTATTGATGTGCGCTTTTAAGTGCTCGCTGCGTTCAACGCTATTTTCGGGAGCATTCATATAAAGTTCGAAATCAGTAAGCGACATTTTGGAGTCAACTACTACGTGACGGTTGTTGGGAAAATGGAGTATGAAGTCGGGTATGAGCCCCTTACCATCGTCTCCCTTAAGTACTTTCCCATAGCGATCTCTTAGTGTTTGCTGTGTGTCGTATTGTTCACCTTCTTTAAGGGCAAGGTCTTCGAAAAGCTGCTTCAGTTTTAATTCTCCAAAGTTTCCTTGTATTTTTACTTCACCTGTGAGTGCACGTGTAAGCCGGTCAGCTGTTTCGCCCAAGGTAGCGCTTTGCTTCATATTTTGCTGAATGCTTTCGTCCAATCGTGTGAGTGCATCCTTCTGCTGCTCTTTGCTCTTGCTGAATGCCTCTTCCATCTCTTTCAAACTGCGTTGCAATGGATCTATGATTTTGCTTACTTGCTCTTGGTTGCGCTCGTTGAGTTCATTCTGTCGTTCCTTAAGTACCGACTCTGAAGTGGCTTTCATCTGCTCTCTAATCAAGCCCAACTGGGTCTCCACTTGCTTTTGATTCATCTCGCGCAGCGTCTGAAGCTGCTGAGTCATTTGTTTCTCGTAAATATCTTTCAACTGAGCCAATTGTTGGTCGCAGTCTGCTTGTTTCTGTTGCAGCTGTTGGCTGAGGTCAGCAACTTTAGCTTTATTCACTTCACACTGAGCTGTAAGCTGCTTAATCTCTTCCGCTTGCTTGACATTGACCTCTTCTTTGCTTTGAAGTTGATGCTGCAAGTCAGCGAGTTTATTCTGAATTTCACTTGATGTAGAATCGCTCTGCCTGCTTGATTTCTTACCGACAATAAATGAAAGCGCAGAAATGAGGATAAATCCTACAATGCTTGTGATAAGGTAAGTCATATATATATATTATATATTGATGGTTGTCTTTTAATGAAGCTGAATTCAGCCTATATAAATCTCAGCATTCACTATCTCTTTTCTCTCATAATTATATAATGTCTATTAATCTAATGTAGTAAGTAGAGAGGGCGTGCGGCGAGCTAATACTTGGAGGTCGATATTTTTTTCTTCTCCTTCAAGAACAAAACCTGCTTGCAATAGAGCCTCAGCACACGTATTATAGGCTATTCTTGGAAGATTGTTCTCTGCGCTAAGATGGCATAGCCAAACCTTGCGTATGAGATCCTTGTTGAGATTTTTGGCAAGAAAATCAGCTGTTTCTGCATTACTTATATGTCCGTTCGGACTACTGATACGATTCTGCAAGCGCAGAGGATAATGCCCAGCACGGAGCATCTTCTCATCATAGTTCGACTCAATCACCAGATGGGTGGCTTGGTGAATAATGTTAGGCATTTCTTCTGTGAAATGCCCTACGTCAGTAAGTATAACAAAACATTTTCCTTCCACTCGGATGATGTATCCATTATTATCGGCACTATCGTGAGGCACACCAAACGAGGTGACGCTGAATGGTCCTATCTCGAAAGTCTCCCCGCGTGTTATGACATGCTGAAGTGTCAATGGAATCTTCTTCGACACGTAATGGTTGCGCATGATCGAATCGTGCACTTTTTGAGAGGTGTATACGGGGATGTGGAAGTCACGTGAAAGTGCACCTATAGCTTTTACGTGGTCGGTGTGGTCGTGTGTAATGAGTGCTGCTTGTATTTGTGCTATTTTGAGCCCATAGTCTGAGAACAATTTCTTAAAGGATCGAATGCCTATTCCAAGGTCGATGATCAGACCATGTCCATCAGAGTTGATATAGTAACAGTTTCCACAACTGCCAGAACCTAATGATATAAATTGAAGCATGAATGCGATTGTATTATATTTCTATTATTTTGAGAGGGATATAAGAGTATTTTGCTTCTTCCACTCTTACCAAACAAAGAGCATCATGAATCTCACGATTTCCCTATTGAAGTGCGGAAGAGCTATGTGCTATCGGCTTAGAAAGGAAGACCTACAGCGAAGTGCAACGTAAAGTCTCGTCCGAAGTTGGGCTTACTGATGGGATAGTGAAGTCGCCCTGAAGGTACAGCTGGATTGATAGCTTTCATACCTCCGTCAAGGCGAAGTATGAAATAGTTGAAGTTGAAGCGAATACCCAAGCCATAGGAAACGGCTATTTGCTTGTAGAAACTATTAAATTTGAATAGTGCACCATCCATATCGGGATAAGAACGGGTATTCCATATGTTGCCCGCATCAATAAAGAAGGCACCATGAAGTTTCCAAAAGAGAAAAGTGCGCCACTCAATGTTGAGGTCAAGTTTCAAATTGCCCGTTTGGTTGACAAAATCTACTTTACTATCTTTCCCTTTGTACGATCCTGGGCCCAACTCTCTGACACTCCAACCTCTCACACTGTTGGCTCCCCCTGCAAAGTATCGCTTTTCGTAAGGCAGAATAGTGGAGTTGCCATAGGGTAGGCCTATGCCGAATCCCACATGAAAAGCCAAGGAATTCTTCTCACTAAGCACTACACTTTTAGCAAAGTCGAAGTCCATCTTGGCATATTGTGAATAGGCGATGCCAAACAGACTATAGGGGTCGTTGCTATTTCTCTTGCCATGAATAGCCCTTGAGAGTCCGTATAGCACGTTGCCAGCCAATTCTATTCCGAACTTCACTTGAAAGCCATTTGTCTGGTAAAGTCCCGTAGGCATATTGGCAGCATCGCGCAGTGAATTATAGGTGAAGTTGTAGCCAGTACGTACTATAAAGAGGTTATCATAACTATAGCGCAATACGGAATAATGTGGATCATTTCCTTCCAAATAATCACGTTTGAAAGTATCTGATATCCAAGGCATATATACGTAGTTGATCGAGAGCATATCGAAATGATGCTGAAGTCGAGACTTGCCAGAATGATTCCATGCATACGACCATGCAGCGGTGAGCACACGGCGGTGAAATTCAGGGCGGTCTTGCGTATCAAACATGATTTTTGCCTCAGACGCAGCCTTAAGTTCTCTTTTCTTCTCTATGCTCACAAAAGGTAGCAACAGAGTGGGGAGGCGCAGGTTGGCTTCAGCGCTCCACTCCATGTAGTTCTGATTAGAGTAACCTTCAAGTCCTGTAATAGCTTCGTAGGCACCTCGTACCTTAAGAGTAAGGAGTTCACTACTTCGGAAAAGATTACGATTGCTATAAGTTAAAGCCAAAGCAGCGCCAAGGTCGCCCGAAGTATTGGTGCCCTCAAGCTCAAGTCCGATGCTATGAGGCTTGTTACGTTGCACGTGGATGTTGCAGTCGAGTAAAGAGTCTGTTCCTGGCACGGGTTCTATGTGTATAGTAGTATAGCTCGTGATAGGCAACGCATTGAGTGCACTATACGTGTTTTGTACTTGCGTTTCCCGATAAGTACTGTCCGGTCGAAGTCCTATGTGTGAGACAAACAGACGCTTAAAGAATCTTTGCTTGTCGCGATATACGAAGTTGAGCCCACGATAGTATAGCGTGTCTGGATTCTTTCCTTCAGACATCGAGGTAATATCGTCGGCCGAGATGTTGACTCTTCTAAATTTCTGTTGCACATAGACTTTGCTGGGAAGTGCATTTTCTGGTCTGCGGAAACGTAGCGTTACATCGCTTTCAAGCGATCCAGAGATCGTATCGATATCATATGAGATATAGTCATTGTTGAGAAAGTAGTAGCCACGTTCATGGAGTGCTTTGATGATTCTTGAGCGCTCTTCAGCCAGTTTGTTGAGATCTAATGGCATACCCTTGCGTATCAACGTGGCAGCTGAGTCGAGGCTGAATTGCTTATGAAGGCTTTCATCGTCAAATTGGAATCGTAGCGTATGTATATAGTGACGCATGCCCGGTTTGAGTAGATAAGTCACGCTAACTTTGTGTTTGTTGATGGTCACAGCCGTGTCAACCTCGGCATGTAGATATCCCTTGCTATTGAGCGCTTGTCTGATACTTGCTTGACTGTAAATGGTCTGCGCTGTATCATAGATTACTGGCGCTTCGCCTATATTCTTTAAGAGTTTAGAAAATCCCTTATTCCCTTTTACAGAATCAGCCCTCGACAGACAGTAGATGCCCAAGGGCACTTTAAAAAGCGTAAACCACTTAGCATTAGGTAGTTGACGCACATAGTTCTTATATTCGCTTGTAGAGAAATGTTTGCTTGAAGCCTTCACCTTGACATCAGAAAGCGTATACTCTCCTGTGTGAAGGAACTTTTTACTACTACAAGAAGCAAAGAATAATACGAAGCATAGGCTTACTACCCACAGAGAGATCAATCTATGAGAGTATGCCTTGAAATAACGGGCTATTATATTTGTGTAGTGTGATATGCGGTCCATTTCAGTATGCAAAGATAGTGCAAACTGAGTGCAATACAAAACAAGCTTGCTTGTTTTTATTGCCGAAGTGCCGCCTATCTTGCGCGAAGCGAAAGTGCAAACTGAGTGCAATACAATGAACAAGTTCGCTTGAATGTTATGCTATACCGATAACTATCTTAAAGTTCCGGATTTAGTATTGGCGGGCTGAAAGCCCAATGAATTCCATAGCCCAAGGCAACGCCTTGGGTATCCTGTTGACTGTGTAGTTACGCCCTGTAAGGGCAAAAGTACTAATACATTGTCCTTACTTTTGCCCTTACAGGGCGTATCATTACCGCTTAATTCCTACCCAAGGCTTTGCCTTGGGCTATGGATTTCATTGGGCTTTCAGCCCGCTCATCCTAAATCCAAAACTTTAGTAACTATCTTACAGAAAGCAGTAGAAGCATGTTTCATCCAATGAAGTTTCCGTCTCTACATGTACGTTATACCGTTTGCAAATGAGCATCTTGCCGTTTGAAAATGTACACAGGGCAGACGCATCAAAATGCGTTCGTCTGTAAAAGCCTAGTCAAGTAGTCC
>ERZ808270.637-NODE-637-length-18882-cov-4.016838_pt1 | contig 18882 bp, 14 predicted proteins | sample MGYA00521082_ERZ808270 | MGnify/ENA primary metagenome ERZ808270 (study PRJEB31516, sample SAMN03275594) | gut metagenome | biome: mammalia-associated habitat; material: feces | host: Papio cynocephalus | place: Kenya | collected 2012-07-27 ... | reverse complement strand
TTCCCTTTCAATCAACCTTACCGTAGGGGTTAATCCCCCTGTCAGCTTACGCTGACATCCCCCTTTTCAAGGGGGACTATCTTAAAAATTGGTTTGTTTGCTTAAAAAGCGTCACTGTAGGGGCGAACATTGTTCGCCCGTCAATCTTTTCCCATTCCGAGAAACACTGCCCTGGGGAAAACTCGTTTAACCCGCCCGGCGGAATCGCTCGTTCCTCGCTGTCCGCCTTAGGCTTGCAAACGCCTTTGTTTGTCCTTTCCTGTATTTGCAACGTGGCTTTCTGACTGTTGCTTGTGCAGACGGTTAACATGATTCTTAGGCGTTTGCCACGCAAATTGTAGGGGCGAACATTGTTCGCCCGAGACTCCGACCGCACTGCGTGCCACCTCCTCTGTAGAGGAGGCTTTTCTAAATAGTCTCCTCTCATAGAGGAGATTCCCCACGGGATGGGGAAATGTCACTGTAGGTGACAAAAGGGACCGCTCAGTACGAGATGCCCGGTAGGGCAGAGGAGTATTCAGTCCCCCTTGAAAAGGGGGATGTCAGCATAGCTGACAGGGGGATTCAAAAAATTCCCCTTCTTTTTTTCTTTACTGAAAAGAAAAAAGAAGCAAAAAAAGAAAAGCTTATCGCCTACCCTTTTATAAAAAGGCAGTGTATCACACAACTGGCAGTGAAAATGAGGAACTTTCCAGCAGTGCAAAATCGTTATAATGTCCAATTTGCTGCAACATGATACCGCCGCACCTCTCCCGTCACCGGATCCAAAAATTCCAGCGAATCACAATGCAGCATATGATGGGAAAACTCCCTGGTATCGCCGCCGTACAGATCATCCCCGGCGAGCGGATACCCCAGATGCGCCATATGCACCCGTATCTGATGCGTCCGTCCCGTTTCCAGCCGGAGCGAAAGCAGGGTATACCGGTCACTGTGCCGGAGCGGTACAAAGTGGGTGACCGCCGGCTTTCCGTCTGCCCGGACACACCGCCGGATAACAGAGCCGTCCTGCCTGCCGATGGGCGCATCGACCGTGCCGCTTTCGGTGAGGATGCCGCAGACCAGAGCCAGATAGGTTTTCCGGGTGCTGCCCTGGAGCTGCTTTGCGGCGTAGGCAGACTTTGCAGCCAGACAAATGCCGCTGGTGTCCCGGTCCAGCCGGTACACCGGGCGAAACGGCAGCTCCGGAAACTGTGCGGCAAACACATTCCCCAGGGTGTCGCTGTGGTGTCCCTGCGAGGGGTGCACCGGCATATGCGCCGGCTTGTTGTAAATGATATAGCTGTCCGTCTCGTCCAGCACCGGCACAGAAACCGCCGCCGGCTGAAGCGCCGAGGCGTTTTCCCGGTCGGTGAGAACGATCTCATCCCCGTATCGTACCGGGTCAATGGTGCGGATAGGCGCTCCGTTGCAGCAGATGCCGCCGGGGATCCGCTTGAGCCGTACCAGCATCCGGTGCGAAACACCCTTGTGCCGCCGGAGAAATTGTTCCAGGGTCATGGGGTCGGGACAGTCCATTCGAAAATGCAGTTCTGCCAGAAAAAACACGTCCTTTCGTATAAAATTATGCAGCGCAGGGAAAGATAGGAGCAGAAGAGATCGGAGGGGAATGCCATGCAGATACGTCAGAACCAGCAATTTTGCGCAGAAATGCTCCACGCCCACCGCCGGCTCGGACTGGCTTGCTGGGGATGGGTGCTGCTGGGCGGTCTGCTCTGGCTGCTGGAACTGCTTGCGGCGGCGCTGGTGCTGCGCATCCGGAACACGCTGCCCGTCTCCCTTTTGACAGAGCAGGCGCTGCTGTGGCGGCTGGTGCAGCTTTTCTGGCTGGTTCCGGCATGGCTCGTCTGGAACTGGTGCAGCTGGTCGCTGTGGCGGCGCTGTACCGCTGTAGTGTCCATGCTGCCGCACCGCCGTCCTGCCGGGCGGAAAAAACAGCTGCGGCTGGCGCTGCAAAACACCCTGCTGCGTACCCTGCTGCTCCAGACCGTGACGCTCTGCCTGTTCGGCGCATACCAGCTGGGAAAAGCCGGGGCAGCCCATACGGAAAGCGCCCCGTATCTGTTCGCCGCTGTGCAGCTGCTGGTGCTGGGGACGCTCTGCCTTCTGGGGTGGTGCTATGTCTGTCTGGGGCTGTGGTGCGTGCCGTTCATCTGTTTTGCCCGTCCGGAACTGCCGTCGTGGAAAGTACCCCTTGCGGCAATGCGTGCCATGCACGGCGGCAGAAAGGAACTGCTGGCACTGCTGGGCTGGTATGGCTTGCAGATGCTGCCCGTGGTGACCATCCCTTGGGTGTTGCCTCAGGCGGTGCTGTCGGTGACGGTGTTCTGTAATCTCCGGGTGCAGATGACGGCGGAGCGGACAGCAGACGGCGCATACCGGTCGTTGCCCCGATATGCGCCGTCTGACAATTGAAAGGTGGAGAAGTTGTCACATCAGTCTATGAAGATCAATTTTTATAATATTGCCTTCTTTGAAAAGGGATATTTCTTATGAGATAACGAAGTAACTTGATATAGGCTCCCCTAACAGGGCACCCGAAGGGCGTGCCTTGTGCTGAGCTGGCAAGCCGTAGGCTTGACTGAGGGGTTACCTCCCAGCACAAGGTATATCTTACAGACGCCTTTTCAAGGGAGACTCAATTAGAAATTAACTTCAGTCCCTGTTGTGCAGGTTCGCCTGTTCCAAAAGTGTGTTCAGCTTTTCCACAAGTGCCTTGCATTCCGCAATGGAGACCGTTCCGCCGCCAAAGGAGAGCAGGCCGCGAACCGGCATATATCGCATCATGGCTTCCATCATATCTGCGGTGCTTTCGCCCATGGAGTCCGATTCCGAAGAATCGTTCATGCCAAATGCCCCGGCATATTTCATGATCTCCTGATCTGCGCCGGGGATGCGCAGGATGTCGCCGATGGTGGTATTCAAAGTGATCTCCGCAGGCAGCGCCCGTTCTCCGTGGATGAGAATGGTCTTTTCTGCGGTGAGGTTGTCCGAAGAGTTGCCGGCAGCCAGCTGATATGCGCCGGTCTCTACGACCCAGCGCTTTTTCTGGGCGCAGTAGTACGAAAAGGCGCTGGAACCGTGCAGGGTAAAGGTGACGGTTTTGGTCTCGCCCGGCTGGAGTTCCACCTTTTCAAAGCCACGCAGTTCCTGTACCGGACGCTGTACCGAGTCGGTCTTGGTCTTCGGCAGCACATACAGCTGCACTACTTCCTTGCCTGTCCGATTGCCGGTGTTGGTCACGTCTACCGAAACCGTCATCACATCGTGAGACTGATACTCGTCCTGTTCGGTGCGCAGGTTGGAAATTGCAAAGGTGGTATAACTCAGCCCGTAGCCGAAGGGGAACAGCACCGGCATCTTTTTGGTGATATAATAGCGGTAGCCCACGAAAACGCCTTCCCGGTATTCTGTCACATCGCCCTCGCCCTGGTATGCCACATAGGACGGATTGTCCTCCAGCTTGACCGGGAACGTCTCTGCCAGGTGACCGCTGGGGTTCACGTCGCCGTACAGGATCTGTACCGTTGCGCCGCCCACAGCCTGACCGCAGAGGTATGCCTCCAGCACGCCCTTGACCTGTTCCAGCCAGGGCATCTCCACCGGAGAACCGCCGTGGAGAACGACAACCGTGTTGGGATTCGCTGCGGCGACTGCCTCGATCAGCACATTCTGACAGTCCGGCAGACGCATATGCTCCCGGTCATAGCCCTCGGATTCAAAGGTATCCGGCAGTCCGGCAAATACCACAGCCACCTTCGCCGCCTTTGCCGCTGCCACAGCCTCTGCGATCAGATCGTCCCGGATCACATCGTCCGAGGTCTCATAGCCCTGGGCATAGGTGACCGGATAATCCTTTGCCATTTCCAGCGCAGACTCCACCTTGTGGCAGTTGATGTGAGAGCTGCCGCCGCCCTGGAACCGGGGCGACTGCGCAAATTTTCCGATAAACGCTGCCGGAACCGTCTTGTCCAGCGGCAGGATGTGATCTTCATTTTTCAGCAGCACCATGCACTGGGATGCGATCTCCCGTGCCAGCTCGTGGTCTGCGTCCCGGTCGAACACAGCACCCGGCCGTCTGCCGTCCAGATAGCGCTGGACGATGCGCAGGATGCGTGTGACGGCTCTGTCCAGGACAGATTCCGGCAGTCTGCCGCAGCGCACTGCCTTGACGATCTCCGCATCACGCATACCGCAGGAAGAGGGCATTTCCAGATCCATGCCTGCCTCCAGGTCTGCCACACGGTCGTTGACTGCGCCCCAGTCGCTGACTACATAGCCGTGGAAATTCCACTCGCCCCGGAGAATATCCGTGAGCGCCTCCTTGTTCTCAGCGGCATAGACGCCGTTGATCCGGTTATAGGCACACATCACCGTCCAGGGCTTTGCCTTGCGGATGGGACGCTCGAACGCCGCCAGATAGATCTCCCGTGCAGTGCGCTCACTCATCTCCGAGGAACTGCTCATGCGGCGGTGTTCCTGGTTGTTGGCATAAAAGTGCTTGATGCTGGTTCCCACATCCTGGCTCTGTACGCCACGGATGAAATAGGTCGCCATTTCGCCGGCAACGTAGGGGTCTTCGGAGTAGTACTCGAAGTTTCTGCCGCAGAGCGGAGAACGCTTGATGTTGACCGCCGGTCCCAGCAGCACGCCCACATTTTCCGCCTGGCACTCGTTGCCCAGCGCCTTGCCCATGCGCTCTACCAGTTCCCGGTCAAAGGAAGAGGCTGTGGCGCAGCCGGCAGGAAAGCATACGGCTTTGATGCTGTCGTTTACGCCCATGTGGTCGCCCTGTTCATCCTGCTTGCGCAGTCCGTGAGGACCGTCGCTCATCATCATTGCAGGGATGCCCAGGCGCTCCACCGCCTTGGTGTGCCAGAAGTCGCCGCCGGAACAGAGACCGGCTTTTTCTTCCAGCGTCAGCTGCTGCAGTAATTCGGGAATATTCATTTCTGTGCTTACCTCCTATAAATCACAAATCTATATCTGCTTTGCCAATACCGCAAAGCCGTATTTTTCTATATTCAGACTGCCGGAGACAGTCTCTCCGGTGAGGACGTTTTCATAGGGCTGATCCATCTGTACTGCGGCTGCGCTGTCTCCGAAGTTCTGCACGAAGATCAGCTTTTCCGTGTCGCTCTGCCGCCAGGTCAGACTGACGCCGTCCGGCACAGCGGTGCGGATGGCATAGGTGAGGTCACACGCCGCCGCCAGCTTTGCATACAGCGCATGGAAGAAGTCCGTGTCGGCAGAGGCGCTGACGTGATATGCCACGCCCTTTCCGAACTGGTTTTTCGTCAGCACCGGCTTTCCGGCGTAGAAGTCCGTTTCATACACGGCGAGCGTTTCACAGGTAGTGGGGTGGCAGATCTCGCACAGCTCTTTCAGCGAATACGACTTGCCGTTCCAGGTGGTGCGGTTGGATTCGCAGTCATACAGACTGTCCACTTCCTCCACCCACAGCCCCAGCACATCGGAAAGCTTATCCTCGGTCGCCTCGCCCAGAAAGCTCAGGTCGGTGTCGTTGACCACGCCGGTGAAACAGGTGGTCACCAGCGTGCCGCCGTCCCGGACGAACCGGCGCAGCTTTTCCTGGATGCCGTCCCGGAACAGGTACAGCATGGGTGCGATCACCAGCTTGTAGCCGCTGAGGTCAAAGGTGCTGTCGATGATATCCACATTGATGCCGTTTTTCCAGAAATAGCTGTAGTTCCGGCGGATGTTCCCGAAATAGTCCAGCCCGATGTTTCTCGGTCCCTGGCATTTGTCCAGCGCCCACTTGTTTTCCGTGTCGAACAGGATCGCCGTTTCCGCCGGCGTGCCGCTGCCGTATACCCGGTCGGACAGCTGTTCCAGCACAGCGCCGATGTCGGTGACTTCCCGGAATGTCCGGGTGTTTTCCGTGCCGGTGTTGGAGATGACTGCCGAGTGGAACTTCTCACAGCTGCCCCGGCTCTGGCGCAGCTGGAAGTACTGCCCGGAATCTGCCCCGTGCGCCACCGCCTCAATGACGGAAAGCTGGTGCATCCCCGGCTTTTTCAGCTTGCTGACACCCTGCCAGTTGGTGGCGTTCGGGGTGCATTCCATGAGCAGGAACGGCTTTTTTTGCAGCGACCGCATCATATCGTGAGTCATGGCACAGTCCTTCGCCACTTCCTCGTTGCCCATATAGGGGTTGTGCCATTCCGGATAGTTGTCCCAGGAGATCACGTCCAGCGCATCCCGGAAGGCGAAATAGTTCAGCTCATAGGTGTACATGGTCATCATGTTGGTGGTGACCGGAATGTCCGGGTTCACTGCCTTTACCGCAGCAATCTCCGTTTTCATAAAGTCCACGGTCTGGTGGGTGACGAACCGCCGCCAGTCCAGATCCAGCCCGTGAACGGAGGTCTCACCCACCGGGCTGGGGCTGTGTACCTGTGACCAGTCCGTATAGGTGTGCGACCAGAAGTTTGCCCACCAGGCGTGGTTCAGCTTGTCCAGCGTGCCATATTTTTTCTGCACCCATTCCCGGAACGCCGCCTGGCACAGCTCGCAGTGGCATTCGCCGCCGAACTCGTTGGAGATATGCCACAGGATCACTGCCGGGTGGCTGGCGTAATGTTCTGCCAGCCGGGTGTCGATCCGGGTGACCTTTTCCCGGTACAGCGGCGAGGTGTAGCAGTGGTTCTGGGGGTGACCGTAGAAGTTCCGCAGCCCGTCCGGACGGACACGCAGCACCTCCGGATATTTCTGCGCCAGCCACTGGGGTCTTGCGCCGGAGGGCGTGGCGAGTACGGTGTAGATGCCGTTGGCATAGAGCCGGTCGATGATCTCGTCCAGCCAGCCGAAGTCATAGACGCCCTCTTCCGGCTCCAGCTTTGCCCAGGAGAAAATGCCCAGGCTCACACAGTTGATGTGGGCTTTCCGGAACAGCTGGATGTCCTCTTCCAGAACCTCCGGCTGATCCAGCCACTGTTCCGGGTTATAGTCGCCGCCGTGCAGCATATGGGGAAATTTCGGGGTCGCCGGTGCAAATCTCTGTGCCATGGCTCTGAACTCCTTTTTTCGTCTGAATGTACAAAAAGTGCATTCGAATCGTTTCGTTTTTTGATAGTTTTATTGTAACACATTTCAAAACAAATAGCAAGGGCAAATACAAAATTCTTTTTGGGAATCCCGGTGGAGCAGGCGATTTCAGCAGTTCGACGAAGTTTCGGCGCAATTTTTGGCGATTGTTCACAAATGCGGTGAATCTGCGCCGCAGAACGTCCGGTTTCGACGGAAAACGGGGGATACCGGGGAGAAGCGGCAAAATGTGAAAACGATTCCCTTGTGGTTTTCAGCCGCTTTTCAGCGTGATTTCACGAAACGAACACATTGACCCTGTATACTAAAACCATGCTCAAAGAGAGCATGTAACATCCTCTAAACCGTTCCGCATACACCCCGATGCGGAACGGAAAATCCCCAATAATCCCTATATCATAGCAAAAAACGTCCCTCACCCCGGGGCGTTTTTTGTTTTATCTGAAAAAGTCTCTCTAACAGTCCCCCCCCCTTGAAAAGGCGCCCGTAGGGTGTGCCTTGTGCTGAGCTGGCAAGCCGTAGGCTTGACTGAGGGGTGAATCCCCCTGTCAGCTTACGCTGACATCCCCCTTTTCAAGGGGGGACTGTGTTTCCCTTGACTGAGAGGTTATTTTCTTGTCAACCGTACCTATGGACTTTTCGCTTTCCATATGTTATAATAGATACATTCTACAGAAATACAGGGATGTCCTGTGTGTGAAAGGACTTATTTCATGAAACGTGTCGTTTTTCTCGGTGCAGCGGCGGCAACGCTGGTGCAGTTTACCAAATATGACTTGACCGCACTCCAGACGCTGGGCTGCGAGATCCACATGGTCTGCAATATGCAGAACGGCAATCTCTCAGAGGCAGCGCTCCACGAATACAACCAGACTTTTCCCCAGCTGCACTGGCATGACCTGCCGTTTGCGGACAGCGCCGCCGCACTGCGCCGCAACCACCAGGCATACCAAAAGCTCTTGCCCCTGCTGAAAGAGCTGAAACCCGATCTGCTCCACTGTCACGGCACGATCGCCGGACAGTACGGCCGCCGTGCAGCACAGGAACTGGGCATTCCCGTGTTTTACACTGCCCATGATTTCCGGGTGTTCCACGGCTGTCTGCTGGCAGAACGGGTGTATTTCTCGGCGGTGGAACGCAAATACCGGAAGGCGACAGAGGTGTTCTTTGCCGTATGTCCCGAAGATGCCGCCTATGCGAAAAAGCATCTGAACCAGGCGGAGGTGGTCTCTCTGCCGGATGCGGGGCTGGACTGCGACAAATACGCCATGCCGGTGCACAGCCGGGAAGCGGTGCGAAACGAACTGAATATTCCCCAGGATGCAGTGGTGCTGCTCTCGGTGGGAACGCTTCGGATGCAGAAACGTCTCCGGGTGATCCTCCAGGCGATGGCACGCCTGCGGAACCGGGAACAGCTGCACTATGTGATCTGCGGCGAAGGACCGGATATGCCCTTTTTGCAGAAACTGACCCGCCAGCTGCATCTGGAAGAGCGTGTCCACCTGCTGGGCTACCGGACGGATATCCCGGATATGCTGGGCGCTGCGGACATTTTCTGTATGCCGTCCCGGCGTGAGGGCTGCGGCATGGCGGCGCTGGAGGCAATGGCTGCCGGGCTGCCGCTGATTACCGTGCGCAGCCACGGCACAAAAACCTATGCGGAAAAGGGCGAAAGCGGCTTTTGCCTCAAGGGCGACCTGGTCACCAGCTGCGCCGATGCCATCGAACAGCTGGCGGAAAACAAGCTGCTCCGCCGGCAGATGGGCGCACACAACCGTGCCGCCGCCACCGCCTTTTCCGATGCAGACCGCATGATGCTGCTGCGTGGGTACTATCAAAAGGCGCTGGGGGATTAAAGGCAACACCGCACAAAGCCCCGTTTTCGAAAGCCGGACACATTCTCCTCACCGCTGCATACAATACAGTGAGGAGGAGAGACCCATGCAGTCAACCAAATCTGTCCGTCCGCTGTGCAGTCTGGCGTATGGAGAGACCGCAGTGATCGCCAGCGTCTATCTGCACGGAGCGATTCGGCGGCGGCTCCAGGATCTCGGCTGGATTCCCGGCACAGCGATCCGCTGTCTGCAAACTGCCGGCGGCGGAGACCCCACCGCTTATGCCGTGCGAGGCGGCGTGGTCGCCCTGCGCCGCCGGGATGCCAAAATGATTCTGGTACAATAGAATGAAAAAAAGCCCCGGAAAGGGGCTTTTTTGTTACAGTGAAAGTTGGTATGTTATGCCTGATGTACTGCGTCTGCCAGCGCCAGCAGTGCGGATTCGTCTCCCGGCTTTACCGCAGAGCGGATGGTGACGGTCTGTTCCAGGACGGTGAGGTCCTTCATGGTGTCCAGGAGCGTGCGCATTTTCTTTGCGGCACAGGGCGCCCACGAGCCGTTTTCCACCAGGGCAATGGTGCGTTTCTGGAATGCCTTGTATTGCAGGTGGAGCAGGAATTCTTCCATGGGCAGGAACACGCCGCCGTCATAGCTTGCCGCCGCCAGTACCGTCCGGTCAAACCGGAACGCCTGTGCCACAGCCTCTGCCATGTCGCACCGGGACAGATCCAGCAGTACCACAGTTTCGCCCAGGGCTTTCAGCTGCTCTGCCAGCAGGGCAGCCGCCTGTGCCGTGTTGCCGTGAATGGAGGCATACGCCACCAGCACGCCCTTTTCCTCCGGGGCATAGCTGCTCCAGGTCTGGTACTTTTCCAGATAGGGCGCAAGGTCGCCGGTCAGCACCGGACCGTGCAGGGGACAGATGGTGCGGATGTCCAGCTTTGTCGCCTTTTTCAGCAGCGTCTGCACCGGTGCGCCGTATTTGCCCACGATGTTAAGGTAATACCGCCGTGCCTCGTCTGTCCAGGGCTGGTCGGTGTCCAGCGCCCCGAACTTGCCGAAAGCGTCTGCGGAGAACAGCACCTTTTCGCCGGACTCATAGCACACCATGACTTCCGGCCAGTGTACCATGGGCGCCATGACGAAGTGCAGGGTGTGGCTGCCCAGTTCCAGCGTCTCGCCCTCTTTCACGGTACGGGTGGGATTGCCCGGCATATCGCCCAGGAACTGAGGCAGCATCCCCAGCGCCTTTGCAGAGCCTACCAGGGTCATGTCCGGATAGCGCTCTGTGACCGCCCGGATGCTGCCGGCGTGATCCGGCTCCATGTGGGAGATCACCAGATAGTCCGGCGCTGTGCCGTCCAGCACCTGGGTGACCTGTTCCAGCCACTGGTCTGTGGCACGGGGATCTACGGTGTCCAGCAGGGCTGTCTTTTCGTCCCGGATGACATAGGCGTTATAGGAGACGCCGTCCGGGACGGGATACTGGCTCTCGAACAGATCCAGGGTCTTGTCATCTGCGCCCACATAGAAGATCTGCTCCGAATGGGGAATCGTTTTCAGCATGGTAATACCTCCTCAAAAGCTGCTTAATAGGAATGATTCTCATTTATTTTAGTATAACAGGGAAATACAGGAATTGCATGAAGTTTTTTTGTGCATTTTAAGAATTCTTCGGGCGGGTGTTTGACGGTGGTAAATCCCCCTGTCAGCTAAGGCTGGTAGCAAACAATCCCTCCGTCTGCTCCTACGGAGCATCCACCTCCCTTTTCAAGGGAGGCTTATTATCACACATCATGTCCCCCCTTGAAAAGGGGGATGTCAGCTTTAGCTGACAGGGGAATTTATGTTTCAGTCAAACCTAGAGCCTCCTCTTATAGAGGCGGTGGCACACAGTGCCGGTGGAGTCTTTCGGCATCTTTCAAAAAGCCGGATTTCCGCAGCGTTCAAAAATAAGGCTTGCATTTTTCTGCGGAATACGGTATAATAAGATGAATCAATATGTTTGCATGAAGCAGAACCTGTGGAAAGCCGGCGCTCCAGGGCGATTTTCCGGGGAAATGGGTTCTGACAAACGGGAGGATTATTAAATATGCCAAAATATGTATTCGTCACCGGCGGCGTTGTGTCCGGTCTGGGTAAGGGAATCACTGCGGCTTCGCTGGGCCGCCTGCTGAAAGCCAGAGGCTATAAGGTCACCATGCAGAAGTTTGATCCGTATATCAATGTTGACCCCGGCACGATGAGTCCGTATCAGCACGGCGAAGTGTTCGTTACCGATGACGGCGCAGAGACGGATCTGGATCTGGGTCACTATGAGCGCTTTATTGACGAAAGCCTTTCCATCAACAACAATGTCACCACCGGTAAGATTTACTGGACCGTTCTGAACAAGGAGCGCCGGGGCGACTATCTGGGCGGTACAGTACAGGTAATTCCGCACATCACCAACGAGATCAAGGACCGCATTTATCGTGTCGGCAAGGAGTCCAATGCGGATGTGGTCATCACAGAGATCGGCGGCACAGTAGGCGATATCGAAAGCACACCGTTTCTGGAGGCGATTCGTCAGTTCGTGACCGAGGTGGGCAGAGGAAACGCCATGTACATCCATGTTACCCTGGTGCCGTATATTGCCGGTTCCAATGAGCTGAAATCCAAGCCGACCCAGCACTCCGTCAAGGAACTGCTGTCCATCGGCATCCAGCCCCACGTGGTCGTTTGCCGCACCGAGCAGGAAATCCCGGAGGATATGAAGCGGAAGATCAGCATGTTCTGCAACGTCCGGGAAGAAGACATCATCCAGAATATGACTGCGCCGTCTCTGTATGAAGTTCCCATGATGCTGGAGAACGAGGGACTGACTGACAGCGTCTGCCACCACCTGGGTCTGGAAAACCGTGAGCCGGATCTGACCGAGTGGACTGCAATGACCCAGCGCCAGCACAATGCGGACAAGGATGTGACCATCGGTCTGGTGGGCAAGTATGTGGCACTCCAGGATGCGTATCTGTCTGTGGCAGAGGCACTGCATCACGGCGGCATCGTCAATGATGCCAGAGTCAAGATCCTGTGGATCGACTCCGAGAAGATCACACGGGAGACTGCACCGGAAATGCTGAAGGAATGCGACGGCATTATCGTTCCCGGCGGTTTCGGCGACCGTGGCATCGAAGGCATGATCGAGGCGATCCGCTATGCACGTCTGAACAAGGTGCCGATGTTCGGCATCTGCCTGGGTATGCAGATGGCAGTGGTAGAATTTGCACGCAACGTGGCTGGATTTCCGGATGCCAACTCCTCTGAGTTTGAGCCGGACGGCGCACACAGCGTCATCCACATCATGGAGGATCAGAAGGACATCGAGAATATGGGCGGCACCATGCGTCTGGGACTGTATCCCTGCAAGCTGACACCGGGCAGCCTGGTACAGCAGATCTACGGCGAAGAGCTGATCTACGAGCGCCACCGCCACCGGTTCGAATTCAACAACAACTTCCGCAAGCAGCTCACCGAAAAGGGCTTGCAGATCGCAGGACTGTCTCCGGACGAGCGTCTGGTAGAGATCGTTTCCCTGCCGGATCACCCGTGGTTCATCGGCGTGCAGTTCCATCCGGAATTCAAGTCCCGTCCGAACAAGCCGCAGAAGCTGTTCGCATCCTTTATCGGCGCATCGCTGAAAAACCGGAACAAGAAATAAAAATACAGTATTGCCTTGACATCTCAGGGAGGTGTGATTCATGAGCAAAATGCTGATCGTAGACGACGAAGAGAAAATCCGTGCCGTGGTGCGGGAATACGCAGAGTTCGAGGACTTTGAGGTGACCGAGGCACGGGACGGCATGGAGGCGGTTGCACTCTGCCGGGAAAACGACTATGATATCATTATCATGGACGTGATGATGCCCCGGCTGGACGGATATTCCGCCTGCAAGGAGATCCGGAAGCAGAAGAGCATCCCGATCATTATGCTTTCTGCCCGTGGGGAAGAATACGACAAGCTGTTCGGCTTTGAGACCGGCATCGACGACTATGTGGTGAAACCCTTTTCACCGCGGGAACTGATGGCACGGGTGCGTGCTGTTCTGGCACGGAGCCATGCGGCACAGAAGAACAGCGCCGATGCACCCCAGCAGCGTCTGAAATTCGGCGGTCTGGAGATCGACCTTGCCGGACGGGAGGTCTATGTGGACGGCGTGCGTGCCTCCATGACACCGAAAGAGTATGATCTGCTGTTTTATCTGGTGAAAAATAAGGGACTGGCACTCTCCAGAGACAAACTTCTGGAAGAGGTCTGGGGATATGATTTCTTCGGGGACGACCGTACTGTGGATACCCATATCAAGATGCTGCGTGGCAGCCTTGGACCGTATCGCACAGATATTGTGACCTTGAGAGGAATGGGATATAAGTTTGATCCGGAAAATGACGCATCATCCGCATCACCGGCTCGGTGAGCGAAATCTTCGCATCGGCGTAAAGATCTGGCTGTTTTTCATGCTGTTCGTGTGCGTGGTCTTTCTGCTCATGTGGCTGTTTCAGGTCATCTTTCTGGAATGGTTCTATGAATCCATGAAGATCCGGGATACCGCAAAGCTGGCACAGCAGCTGGTCTCTGACTATGGCAGCGATGATTTTTCGCAGGATGCCCAGGAAATTTCTCTGCAAAACGAAATGTGCATTGAACTGCTCAACACAAACGGCAGAGAAGTCTATTATAATTGTGTATACAACGGCAAGTGTCTGCTGCACGGCGAGGGAAACGGGACGTTTTTCTATCTCATCGACCTCCAGAACAGCAGCACCGGCACGATCTGCCGCAAGGTCTCTAACCCGAATCTGCAAAATCAGATGCTGGTCTACGGCTGCACCATGTACAGCAAGGACGACGGCAGCGTGCTGGGTTATCTGCTGCTGAATTCGCCGCTGGTGCCGGTGGAGTCTACCGTTTCCATTCTGAAACGCCAGACCATGATGATCACCATTATGCTGGTATTCTTCGGCTTTCTCATTTCGTTCTATGCGGCGAACCACATCGCCACGCCTATCACACGCATCACCAAATCGGCAAAGCGTCTGGCGCACGGCGATTATGCGGCGAAGTTCGAAGGCGGCGGTTATGCGGAGGTAGACGATCTGGCGGAGACGCTGACCTATGCGGCGCATGAGCTGTCCAAGACGGATCAGATGCAGCGTGATCTGATCGCCAACGTTTCCCATGACCTGCGGACACCGCTGACCATGATGAAAGCGTATGCGGAGATGATCCGTGACCTTTCGGGAAACAATCCGGTGAAACGGGAGCAGCATCTGAATATTATCATCGAGGAGACCGACCGGCTGACCCAGCTGGTCAACGATATGCTGGATCTGTCAAAGCTGGAGAGCGGCGCACAAAAGCTGGACTACAGCACCTTTGACATTGCCCAGTGCATGGAAGAGATCGTCCACCGGTATGAGGGCGTGTCGGAGCGGATGGGATATCACATCCATCTGACGCTGGACAAGCCCTGCATGGTGCGCTGTGACGAGAGCAAGATCGACCGTGTTATCGGCAATCTCATCAACAACGCCATCAACTACACGTCCAAAGAGGACAAGCAGGTGTTTGTGACCCAGCGGAATCTGCCGCAGTGCGTGCGCATTGAGGTGCGTGATACCGGCGACGGCATCGAAGAGGACAAGATCAAGCTGATTTTCGACAAGTACTACCGTTCAGAGAACCACAAGCGTGAAGTGGTGGGAACGGGACTGGGGCTGTCCATCGTCAAAGAGATTTTGAAGATGCACAACTACAACTACGGCGTAAACAGCAAGCTGGGCGAAGGCTCGACCTTCTGGTTCGAGATCCGGGACATTGTGCCGCCGGAACAGCCGGAAGAGGACGAGACCCCGGATGCAGAGGTCAGACAGTTATAAGAATCACAAAGGAGCTGCGAGATTGTTTCGCAGCTCTTTTTGTCTGAGAAAGAAATAGTGAAATCGCACAAATATGTCTTGTGAAATTTGTGGAAAATAAATATTGAAAGGAAAAATGAATAATGGTATAATGAAAATGTAAAACCTTTATATTGAAAAGGAGACTATAAAATGGAAAAAATGAATTGCGTAAAGCGTAGTATTTCTTTGTTGGTTGCTATGTGTATGTTTGGTGGTTGTTCATTGAATGTTATAGCGGCACAAAAATATGAGAATGCACAAGATACTTATGCTAAAGAAATGGTAGGAGTCTATTTAAGTGGAACGGATTATGAAACATTGGAAGGCGTTTCATTAAGTGAAGCTGTAAATCTATACGATTTAGAAAGTGGAGCAAAATATGGAAGTGAGTATATCGCATTTTACGACGAATCTATCGTCGGTCTTTTATATGTTGCAAATAATGAGGGTGAATTTTATTCCTCATGGCGAAATGGACCGTTTGAAGGCTTGCAAAGATTGGTAAAAGACAGCAGCGAATTTGTAATTGGGTTTACAGACGAAGATGGTGTGGTTGCCTATAGTAATAACACTATTTACAATATGTATTCTGGTGAAGAGATTTGCAAAAATACTGATTTTTATAAATCAATAGAATCAGATAAAGTTTATCCAGTATATGATTCTTTATGTGAGTATGCTGTAACTGAGGACGCTGAATTAAGTAGTGACATTTACAATTTGAATAACGGAGTGCAAACTACAAGCGTCGGAATTGAAGATATTATTCTTGATGTAACACCAGTTGCAAATGAAACATATAACAATCAGGGCTTATGTTGGGCTGCTGCAATAGCAGCTAAGTATAACTATACTATTGATTTGGATGATGATAATGAATCTCCTTATGTAACAGCATCTCAAGTACGTACAGCAGCGGCACAAGAGACAGGCAACAATTATACAGCTGGTACACCGAAATTTATTACAGCAGGATTAAAGCACTATGGATTACTGCATTCATATATGTATAATACGATGAACGCAACTGAAATTTATAGAGAATTATATTGGAAAAATCCGATTTTGATGGATTTGTTTACAAGCACTGGAACGGGACACACGGTTCTTCTTTGTGGAATAAAATTTTTAAGTTCTAATACAGCAAAATACTATATTGCTGATTCAGATTATACTAAGAATGGGTTGGTTGAGGTATATGTAAATTCGTCGGTATTCGGAAATGGTGATGAATTTGTATATGTTTCAGATATGCTTCCAAGCAATTATGGAATGCTTTCTTCAAAGTGGGGAGGAACATATTCTTATAAATTTGAAAGTTGAGGTTGAGTCGTAATGAAAAAACATGGATTTATGGGACTGTTGCTTTGTATGGTATTTGCAATATTCATTTCTCCACTCTCTGTTTATGCGGCATATGGACAAAACGGAGACAATACCATTGCAGATACTGAGACATATTCTCGTGTGACAGAAAAGATCTCTGACTACGCCGCTGCGCATGAGATGCAGGTGGATAGTTCCCTCTTGACCTATGCCTATCGGTTGTTCGATATGGCACAGCTGAAAACCGAGGGCACGACTGCGGAAGGAGAATATACGACGTTTTTGATGGCGGCTGATGAATTTGCTGCTGTTGGTTATTTTACCTGTACCGATGGAGAAACACAGGATTGTACCTATACTGCCCTGCATTCTCAAGTATTTCTGGATGCAATGTATCATGAGAAAGTGTATCGGCTTTATTCGGCAAAAGATTGTCTGATCGAGGGAAAACAATATGACCTGGTCATGGATTGTGAGGGAAAGCTGTACGATTTGCGGGATGACACAGTCATCAGCGACCAGAGTCTGGACAGCCTGGATATTCAGCCGTTTTTGATCGGTGATGTAAATTTGGACGGCAAAATTTGTATCACAGATGCGGTGCTGCTGCAGCGAGCAGTCAATGGCTCAGTGGAACTGTCAGAAACACAGCGGAAAAAAGCGGACTGCAATGCAGATGGCGTGGTAGATGCAACGGATGCGTTATTGCTGATGCGCTTTTTGATACAGGATATCACACAATTGCCAGCATGATCTCGGAGAGCTGCGAAACCGTTTCGCAGCTCTTTTTTTTTCAAAAAGTGAAACCTTTTCCGGAGAAGTGGTGTCTATCTAAGTGAACGAGAAAAACACAGACCCACAGAAAGGAGGTCACATCATGCCGAATGCAACCACATTGGACAGCTGTCCGGCGGAATTCATCCTGTCGGCAGCTGCCCCGGAGAGTCCCGGAAAGGACGCACGCCTGCTGGAACAGCTGAAACACCAGAACCGCCGGGCGCTGGAACGTGTCATGCGGCGCTATACCGCTTATGTGGGAACGATCCTGCGGAACATTACCCGTGGGCAGGCTTCCTCGGAGGACATCGAAGAACTGACCGCAGATGTGTTCCTTGCCCTGTGGCACCACGCACCGGAAATGCGCACGGAACACCTCACCGGCTACCTTGCCAGCATTGCCCGTTCCAAGGGCTGCAACTGGCTGCGGAAACGCCAGCTGGACACCCAGCCCATTGACGATGTGGTCGTTGCCGCAGACACGGATGTTTCCGCACAGGCAGAGCAGGCGGAACTGGCGGAGATCGTCCGGGAAGTTATGGGACAGCTCCCGGAACAGGATCGGGAGATTCTGATGCGCTATTATTTCTATCGTCAGACTGTCTCGGAGATCGCCGGGGAACTGCATATGAAAGAATCCACCGTTAAAACCAGAATGTACCGGAGCAGAAAAAAACTGCGCCAGCTGTTTACAGAAAGGGGATATGGCTATGAGCAAATGGAACTTGTTTGAGATTTTTTCTCACTTGAATGTCACCGGAGAGGATATGCCGAAGATTCGCCGGACGGCGAAAATTTCCAGACGTGCTGTCCGCAGCCGTGTCCTGGCGTCTCTGGACGAGGAAACCGCTGAAACAGCACCGGCACACCGCCGTGCAGCACACTGGAAAATGGGACGGATTCCGGCGGTGCTAATCGCAGCGGCAGTGCTGGTCAGCGGCAGTGCGATCACTGCGGCGGCGGCAACCGGCGGCTTTTCCCAGCTGATGCAGCTGATGTTCGGAAAAGACGTTTCGTATCCGTCCACGCTGGAAGATCTGTACACCGTCCCCGAAGCGGAGATAACTGACACCTGTGACGGCATTGACTGTCAGGTGCTGGGCGTGTTCGGCGATGCGCGCAGCGTCAATGTGGTGCTGGAATTTTCCGGGGTGAATGGGTTCACTCTGCCGGAAAATGTACAGCTTTTCGGGGAATCCCCCTGGATCTCAGGAGACGGCGTCGGCGGCTCATCAGGCAGCACCGATTATACCTATGATGCCTCCGGCAGCGGACACCTGTATGTGACCAATCACTATGAGGTCGAGCGGACGGACCCCGATGCAGAGATGCAGTTCACCATGGAAGTGCAGAAGTTTCTGAGTATCCCGGAGAAAACCAATGATTATCTGGACTGGGCATGGTCGAATATGTATGATATGTGGGACATTCGGAACTGGCTGGGCTATTCTGTTGCCGATGTCAACACGAGAAAGCCGCTGTCTCAGCAGGATCAGCAGAAGGTTTCGGAGAACTTCGAACTGTTGGACGATATGTATGCTACGCAGAAAGGTTCGATCGGCGCCGGACACTGGGAAAAGGAAGAGGAACAGGTCTATCTGCGGAAATCGGACATTCTGACAGAGGGCAGCATCCGCATGACGTTCATGCTGGATTCGCTCAAGACCAAGACTGTAACAGACAAATTCACCTTCACAGACCCCCAGACCGGCAAAGACACGCCCATGACCATGGAACTATCCCCGTGGGGCGTATCCTTTACCTGGAAGCCGTCTGACCCCATGCCGCGGGTGTTCGGCTATGTGGTGCCGGTGAGCGATAAGGATATTCTGAACGGCTCTTGCTCCGGCTACGTCCGGACACCGGACGGCTTGACCAGGCAGGTGGAAAAGAATCAGGAAAACCTGGACAATTTGTTCTATCGCACCGGACACGA
>ERZ808270.636-NODE-636-length-18893-cov-2.936034_pt1 | contig 18893 bp, 27 predicted proteins | sample MGYA00521082_ERZ808270 | MGnify/ENA primary metagenome ERZ808270 (study PRJEB31516, sample SAMN03275594) | gut metagenome | biome: mammalia-associated habitat; material: feces | host: Papio cynocephalus | place: Kenya | collected 2012-07-27 ... | reverse complement strand
GTTCACAACTTTGAAACATACCTTGCATACAAGTAACGTTAGAAGTGTCAAATTTCTTCCCGAAAGAAAATCCTGAGGGCATTTCACACTCTTGAAACATTTCTTGCATGGCAGTCACATTTGAAGTATCAAATTTTTCTCCTAGGGTGAAACCAGCTGGTAGTTTACAACTCTGAAACATACGAAACATAGCAGTAACCCTAGAAGTATCAAATTTCTTCCCAAGAGAAAATCCTGGCGGCATTTTACACCCTTGAAACATCTGAAACATAGCAGTAACATTAGAAGTGTCAAATTTTTCTCCTAGAATGAAACCAGCTGGCATTTTACACTCTTGAAACATTTGAAACATATCAGTAACATTAGAAGTGTCAAATTTTTCCCCGAGAGAAAATCCATCTGCCATTTCACATCTTTGAAACATACCTTGCATGCAAGTGACATTAGAAGTGTTAAATTTTTCTCCTAGGGTAAAACCAGCTGGTAGTTTGCAATGTTGAAACATTTCTTCCATATTAGTAACATTGTTTGTACTAAATTTGTCTCCTAGTGTAAAACCAGCAGGTAGTTCACAACTTTGAAACATACCTTGCATACAAGTAACGTTAGAAGTGTCAAATTTATCCCCTAAAGTAAAACCAAATGGTAAGTTACACTGATAGAACATATACCTTGTATTAACACATCCCTCTGGTAAATTCACAACTTTGCCAAAACCAACATAGTGAAGGTATTGTCCATATACTGCATTAACTATCTCAAACTCCTTAGGATCAAACCAGAAATCTCCGAGCTCTCCTTGATAATGACACAAACCGTCATTATGCTCCTCACTATTTTTTCCAAACAAATTCATTGATTCCATATATCAAACCTCCTCATAATTACTTAGTAAACTCTCAATAGTCACACCTTTGGGCAACTTACAACCATAGAATATATAACTCATATTGCGTGCATTGCTAGTGTCAAATTTATCCTCTAACGAGAACCCTTTAGGTATTCATGAAGCTTAGAGATATCGAACTGTTCACCTAATGAAAACCCTTCCGGCAGTTTACAGTTTGAAAACACACCTTCCATAGAGGTAACTTTAGAAGTGTCAAATTTATCTCCTAAAGTAAATCCTTCTGGTAACTCACATCCCTCAAACACTCCTCTTGTGTTAATATATCCTTCTGGTAAACTTACTGATAAGTCATTACCCTTATAATGTAGTGTATCGTTCTTAGTATGTTCAATTTCAAACTCATTAGGATCATACCAGAAGTCTCCAAGTTCTCCTTGATAATGAACGAGTCCATCATCACGCTTCTCGTTATTTTTTCCAAATAAATTCATTGATTCCATATGCTAAGCCTCCTCGCAATTATTTAGTAAACTCTCGATAGTTTCACCTTCTGGCAATTTACAGTGATCAAACATGTTGGCTAAATTTGTTACATGCTCTGTAACAAATTTAGATCCTGTGACAAAGCCAAAAGGCAACTTGCAATAGCGAAACATACTTTCCATATTCAAAACCTTTGAAGTATCAAATTTATCTTCCAGCGTGAATTTTTCTGGTAGATTACACCAAGAAAACATTTCATGCATATCAAGAACGCTACATGTATTAAACTTTTTTCCCAACCAGAAGTTTTTCCCCATTACACAATAATAGAACATTTTTGACATACGCAATACATTAGAAGTATCAAATAAATCTCCCAATGTAAAACTATCTGCCATTTCACAATAGGCAAACATACATGACATAGAAACAACATGTATTGTGTTAAAATTACTTCCGAGAGAGAACCCTTCTGGTAATATACTATGTTCAAACATACTATCTAAACATACAGCGCTTGCCAATGAAAAATTATCACCCAAGGAAAAATTATCTGGTAGCTCACAATTCTGGAACATCCCAGTCATATTTATGACACGCTCTGTAACAAAATAATCTCCTAGCTGTAAGTCTTGTATCATTTTACAATTAGAAAACATAAAAGACATGTCTACAACATTGTGAGTCTTGAATTTATGACCCAATATAAATCCTGCAGGTAATTTACATCCCGAAAACATACCACTCATATTAATAACATTAGAAGTGTCAAAGCCAGTTCCTAGAGAGAATCCAGCAGGAAACTCACATTTGGAAAACATATGAGACATATCCTTCACCTTAGAAGTACCAAACTTATCCCCTAATGAGAAATTAGACGGTATCTTACATTTACTAAACATAAAAGACATATTTTTTACATTAGAGGTATTAAATCTAGCTCCTAATGAAAAGCCTTCATGAATCTTACAGCTACAGAACATATAAGACATATCAACAACTTCTGATGTATCAAAGTCAATCAACTTAAATCCTTCTGGTAGCTCACTTCTAAAAAACATATATCGCGTACTTACACAACCTTGCGGTAACCGAACCTCTTTTCTTGCTCCTATATAATGCAGACACTCTCTTCCAAAATGCTCAAGCTTAAACTCATTAGGATCATACCAGAAGTCTCCGAGTTCTCCTTGATAGTGAATTAGACCATTATACATTTGAACTAAGCCACCTTTAGTTCCAAGCTTTGCACTCACTGTTCTACACGAAAACCCTTCCTTTCCAAACATGTTCATTTCTTCCATCTTAGTAACCTCCTTGACAATTATTTTCATATTCGCTATACTTTGGTCATACCCATTTTGAGAATATCTCAAATTAAGCCATCTGAACCCCTTTTTAGTTACAGATGGCTTTTTTTCTTGCGCTACGAAACAACAATATTTAAGATAGAAAAGGCAGCGAGTTTTACCTCACTGCCATGATAGACAATTTTATTCACCTATCTATAATAAACAACTTTCCTATTTTTATTAAAGTAGGAAAGAGGGTACATGACCCCCTCCCAATGAAAAGTTGGTTGTTTACATTGTAAGGGGCACTTATTGATGCGCCCCCAACAAAAGAGAAAAGAGTGCATGATGATTTCCCATCACACTCACAAGGACATCAGGACTCCGCCTGATTACATTAATCGGGACTAAATCCCGCCAGCACTGAAGCAACGCTCCAGTTAATCACACGCGCCCAGTAGCTACCCGCGCAGTAACCCAAGGCACAGCAGACTCGACATCATAAGTCTGCTCACAAGAGACTACCCTTATAGGTATTCTCCAAAAAAGCAGATAAGCTTTTACACCTATCTGCCCTTACTTAGAGGAATTTTGTAATAATGAAAATCTTTCACATTACAAAAGTGATAAGGCGGTACACATGCTCGCAACCGGCAATGGCTATCTGCAACGCGTTTCTGGTGCTCATTGCCGATCTACTGTGTACCTATCATACTCATCACTTGTTTTTAGCAATGGCTATCTGTGATACATTTCCGGTGCTCATTGCTAATTTGCTGCATTATGCAACAGAAGCTAAAATCTAGGATGGAAGGATCATCCCAAGAATGAAAAATTAAGACAATCACAAACTCTCTTTGTTATTATCTTATAATTTATTATAAGTATGAATAACTCATAAACAGGTTTTTAAAACCATCAATTTTCATGTCGAAATCTATGACTTTTTTGTTGTAAATAATACCAAAATGTGTTATTCTGAAAGTGGGATTTTTTGTTTTTTCGAAAGGGGTGATATTTTTGGTAAACTACAATCAAATCAAAGATGTGGTTCATTCAATAAGTCATATTTATAATTATTTTATTCTACAAGTTCAACTCACACAGAAATTAAATGATGACACACTCCGTATGAATCTACTCAGTATTGACCTCTTCGAGATACAGGAAACTCTCACCGCTGTAGAAATGCCAGACAGAGAACTTTGCGATAAGCTCTCGGAGAACATCAATAAAATTTTAGAGTGTTTCAAAGATGTATCTCTGAATGACAGCTATACCCAGCTGGAACATGAGCTGAAAGCCATGTTAATTTTCTTAAACAGATTTGCTGTTTTTCATAACAATAACACAAATATGAATACAGCAATTGCAGCACACTTTCATGCACGTCTCATTACATGTAAAAACAGGCTTCTATCTATTATTGGAGATTTAGTAAGTTTTATTCACATTATCTATATTCCATATGAGGCTAAATGTTTTATCTGCTTTTGTGCAGCTATCCTGTTCTTTGCGCTGGGCGTGTGTGCAACTTGTTTACTTTGGGGTTTGCTTTAATAAGTCATATGCAGAAACTTCATCAAGAGCTCTTAAAACAGCAGAGTACGCTCCGCCAGAGTAAGCATCTATAGCTTGTATAGTTGCGGAGCGTAAAATTGCTGATGTTCTTCTTTTGTTCCTTGTACATGGTTTAGAACAGTATTTCTGCTTTCTACACTTTTCACAAATACCATTTGTAAGCCATTGTTCATTGTCAGCACTCATGATAGTATAACCTCCCAACCAATTATAGTGAACCCAACTAATGTTATGATTTCCGCTAAAACAGCTGCTATTATTATAACTATTGTAGCCACTTTAAAATTTTTCGCGGTGGCTTCCTCATTTTCAATAGGAACGTGAATCTCTGTAGGGTTGGACGGATTATAAAATAAAGTAACCAGCTGTCCTATACTGAAGTTCCTTGGATTAACACCTATCGTACTTTTAGCCTGTATCATTGCATTATTTACATAAAATTGGTAGACCAAATAATATACATATGTAGTTCTATCGTGATTCCTAAGGTGGTGCCTTTGTATATCCTGTATTGTAGCAATAGCACTGGCTGTACAACGCGCTCTCTTAGAAAATAAACGCTTTTCTGCCTGCTTTCTACATTGATTCATTATAAAAGCTAATAAGAAACACACACATAAAATGCCTATTGGTATAAAAATCATAATTTCCTCCTAATAATAGCTGCAGAATAATTACTTAGTCGTTCCCAGCGTCATCTTTCTCAAATTGTACATAGTACTACCTCTCTTTACAATTTTTAAATAAAAGAGGAAGACTATTCATCTTCCTCTCTCAAATGTGCTACGTTTTAATTACCTTCGTAATTATCACGTACCTTATTGTATAACTTCTCAAGTGCATTGCCCTCTATAACAATCATAAAGGAAGTTATAATTGAAAGTAACTGATCTTTTGAAAGTTTCTCGTAGTTTGACTGTAACCAAAAGTATTCATCCGGCTTCTTTCCAAGAATTTTTAGGAAATCATTGAGTAGTGTTTTGTTTTCGGATGCAGTAGACTGTGCATTTGAAACAATATTTGGACGCTTTTCTCGTAAATAGTCAATCTTAGCTTCTGTGTCCTCAATTTGTGCAAAAGTACTGTCTCCTGTAAGAACACACATCTTAAAAATGTCAAACATATTGGCAACACTAGAAATATCGAACTTGTCCCCTAAAGAAAATCCACTAGGCATTATGCATTCTTGAAACATGCAGCACATATTTTTTACACTAGAAGTATCAAATTTGTTTCCTAAAGAAAACCCACTAGGCATTATACACTGGCGAAACATACTACCCATATTTCTTACATTGCTTGTGCTAAATTTGTCTCCTAAAGTAAAACCACTAGGCATTACGCACTGGCGAAACATATCCTCCATATTAGTAACATTGCTCGTGCTAAATTTGTCTCCTAAAGTAAAACCATCGGGTAATTTACAACCTTGAAACATATAAGCCATGTCTTCCACTTCCCCTGTGTCAAAATTATTTCCTAGAGAGAAATCTTCTGACATTTTACATTCCCCAAACATATAATACATATCAGTAACATTACTCGTGCTAAATTTGTCTCCTAAAGTAAAACCATTGGGCAACTCACAACCTTGAAACATATAAGACATGCTAGTTACACTCGAAGTATCAAAATTATTTCCTAAAGAGAATCCTTTTGATAATTTACATTTACAAAACATATCTTCCATGTCCATCACATTGCTAGTGTCAAATTTATCTCCTAAAGTAAAACCAGATGGTAACTCACATTCAGTAAACATACTGCGCATATTTCTTACATTACTTGTATCAAATTTATCCCCTAAAGTAAAACCAGATGGTAATTCGCATCCAGTAAACATACAGCGCATATTTCTTACATTACTTGTATCAAATTTGTTCCCTAAAGTAAAACCAGATGGTAATTCACACTGATCAAACATACAGTGCATATTAGTAACATTAGAAGTATCAAATTTATCCCCTAAAGTAAAACCAGATGGTAATTCACACTGATCAAACATAGCTTCCATATTAGTAACACTAGAAGTATCAAATTTGTCTTCTAAAGAAAAGCCATAAGGCATTTCAGTACCGAAAAACATATAAGACATATCAATAACATTGGAAGTATCAAATTTATTACCAAGAGAGAAACATTCTGGTAACTCACAACCCTCAAACATGCCATGCATATAAACTACATTAGATGTATCAAACTTATCTCCCACAAAAATATTTCCCTTTAAACTGCACTCTGCAAACATATCATCCATCCGCTTAACATTTGAGGTATCAAATTTATCTCCTAAAGAGAACCCTTCTGGCAAGATACAGTTACAAAACATAGCTTCCATACTAATTACATTGGAAGTGTCAAAATCCACTAATTTAAAATCTTCCGGTAGCTCACACCCACGGAACATATGACGCGTACTAATGCAACCTTTTGGCAAGCTTACTGAATTTCCTTTTCCCACGTAACATAAATAATCATGCTCCTCATTACGTTCGAGACCCTCTATCTCAGACGGCACAGTAGTAGTCTGACAAACTTCGAACTCCATAGGATCATACCAGAAGTCTCCAAGTTCTCCTTGATAATGGATTAGACCCTCACTATTTCTTTGTCCAGACTCAGCTCTATTATCGCCAAAACCTAAAACCATAGGCATTAAGCCTTCTCCCAAATCTATATTTGCCATATTCTACCTCCTAAAACTCTGTTATTGTCATTGCTATCATTACTACAGCTAGTATCATACTAACCGTACCCTATTATAAAGTTTTGATTAACGCACGCTTCCTTTCCTAAGGAATCTCAGATTTATTAGAAACTCAAATCTGAACAATTTTCACATGTTCTTCCTTTATCGCTCAAACAAATAAGTTCTGTATATTTTCCGCAGCAATCGCAATATCCAAGAAGACTATTTCTTGTCCATTTTCCATTGATTTTGACGAATCTGTGTTTATAATTCTGCATGATTTCAGGAATTTTATCAGAATAGATAACAACTCTTGCACCTGAATGAACACTTGTATTTGATTCTACGAACACAACCTTCTTTCCTTGTGATAAAATCTCATTTTGTCGCTTTTCTAATTTATCGTAGAAATCAAGTGAAGTAAAACTATAAATGATTTCATTATTTGATTCGCAACCATCATATAGATTCATAATATCCTCCCATCTTCAAATAAACCCTCTATACATATTTGTTTCCTTTTCTAAGGAATCTTAGTTTCAAAGTGTTGTTAGCATACGCTCCATATACCATCTGGTCTTAACTGTGCAAACGCTAATAGTCCACACAAGACTCTTTTTGCATTTCCTTCCGTTGCCTTCCAATAATTTTCATCTGCATCATCTTTTAAAGATGCAATAATCTTTTTCAAAGGCTCAATTGTTTCTGCCCCTGTTTTACCATTAAGATAATAAGCATAATCATGCTTATCCCCAATTCCTAATTCACTCATCTTTTCATTAATGATAGCAGAGTAATTAAAAGTAACGTTTAGAGTCATTTCAGTGGTACCGCCAACGCAATAAGTACCTCCCTGTATCATGTGTTTTTTCTCTGTTTCTAAAACTTTCTTTGTAACTGGATCGCACAGATCAAAATTCCAACTCATATTAAAATCTCCTTTCAGTTTCCCTAGTAAATGCGAATTTCATATACATCAATATTCTTCTCAATCCATCGCTCGCTTCACTTCATCAATGGGCAAATTATGTAAATCGGCAACGAAATCTATCGCACTCCCTATTAAAGTTGTATAACCCCTATTGAAATCAAGACTATTCATCTTCCTCTCTCAATAGTTTTTAGCAGCATACTTCTGTTAGTAGTAACACCTACCAAAAGATCACAATTGTTCCAATAAACATAAACATGGCAGCACTCATCAAAATACCTCCATAAATCAGCCATAGAATCCGCATTAATTTACTTGTTGTTGATGTGTTTACCATAGTTGCACATGTACTGATTAAACCAAGCACAGAGGCTTCTAGCAACCTAACTACTGGTTCACTAATACCATTTTCCGCTCTCGTATATGGTAAAGCTATATGAGTGACTAAATAGCCTAATAAAACAGATAGTATCATTACCCATATGGATAGTATTATTGAAAACACAAGGGCAAATCTTTCTCTGCCTATTTTGTTATCTATAATTTTCAAATCCTTACAGGTGTAAACATTGTTGACCTTACCATTGCTTTCAACAACCAAATCAACATAATGTTTGCTACGTAAGGGAGTTGCCACTAAGGAAATATAGGTATCTTTTTCTGTTTTTATAAAATCATTTCCGTAGGGATTTATCTGATCATCTAGCATACCTAGATTAGACACATCCAGTAAAGTGACTATCTCGTATTGATTAGGTGTGAGTCTAAATCTATAATAGGAATCTTTTTTCCAGTTATTTATTATCCAGTACGCACCAACAATCAAACAAAAAATATAACGACATGTGTCTAATATCATAAGGGAGCGCTGCCTTATGAAAACAGTATCATCCGTAATGAATGCGTAGGATACATAATAGCTTATTACACTAATTGCCAACAATAATAAATACAGTATCTTCATAGTACGAAATGACAGCTTAATTCTGCGTGATTGCATGATCCAGGCTAATACAAAAGACACATTACTAATTGCACACAAAAGAAAAGACAGCTGATTATTCATCATCTTCCCCCTCATCGAATTCGATACCGAAGTATTTCATCTCTTCTTCGTCAAGTTCAAGCTCTGTCTCAAAGAACTCCTTAGCTGTCTCTTCATCATCTTCTACAAGGGCCTGTAAAGCCCTTGTAGCAATTTCTTCCAATCTTTCTCTTGCTATTGCCATTTAGTGTTCCTCCATTATCCCTGCAATCACAGCCTCATGATCTAAGATATGCTTCATAAGAATAGAAGCCTTTTCTACCTGTACTGCGTTTTCTGCAGTTCGTACTCCCTTAAGAGTGTCTGAAATAAACTGCACGCTTTTGAAACATTCATCAAATTTTGGGTTATTGTCCTCATCGAAACGAACAACAGCTGCTTGTAAGTATAATGATAACCAAGATCGAGTAATAGGAGAAATTCTCCGATATATCTCAATCAAAACAGGTTTCTTAGTAGTTGTCCTTCCAAACAAATTCATCGCTTCTAAATCAGCAACCACATTTTCTTCACTGCTAGATCTTACTGTTGGGTCTCCTGTAGGCTGCACATTACCAGATCCGAATAAATCCATTACATGTAGCTCCCTGTTAGTCCAGAGTGGTTCAAAGCTGAATTTCATTGCATATATGTTATTTGCAATATCCGCTCCATAAATATCCCAATTAGTGCAAATATACGAAGCACCATTAATATCTCTCCAGAGAAAAACAATTTTGTCCTCCGGTGAGATAAAATGATACCCATATGCATCCTTGTTTACACTTACTTCAATATACCGAGGAACAGTCTCGAGAAAGCAAAGTTTATGATTCGTTATAAACTCTATGACATCTACAAACTGCGGTAACTCTTTGGAACACTTAATAACAAAATCCATATCTCCTCGTTGACCGTAAATACGTTCGAGAGCCTCAGTAATATCCATACCACACTTGGATACTGAACCAGTACTAGGAAACGTTGGTAAACAACTGTTACTAAAGTCTTCTATTGCTACAATTAATCTCTTTTTTCTTAAATCTTTCATTACTTCTATACTCCTCTCTCATTAAGAACTCCCGCTAAACATTTGGCTTCAGTGCTGCTTTCTTTTGCACTTCCATCAAACAAATTCATTTCTTTCGTAAATAGCTCCTTTACAATTCCATTGTTAAATAAGGAGGAAGATTATTCATCTCCCTCCTTCAAATGCGCTACGTTGCTCTAAAATCGAAATCATTTAACGAAGATCATTTCAGAGATATTACACCGTAATAACTTTTTACTAACATTCTTCCCGCAGATATTCTACAATTTCCTGAGGTGTACTATAACCTAGTGCATCACAGATATCCTTTGTGCCATTATAATAAGCGCAAAAATCAAACATATCTTCCGTCTTAACAGCAGTGTTGAATTTAAATTCTCTTGGCAAAGTAAAACCTTTTGGCAATATGCTCCCCGAAAACATACCGCTCATATCAGTAACATTTGATGTATCAAATTTATCTCCAAAGGAGAACTTAGCCGGTATATTGCAGATCATAAACATTGCAATCATACTTCTAACCGCTTTAGTATTAAAATTAGCGCCTAAAGTAAATCCTTTTGGTAAGCGTGCAAACCTAAACATGCTGTTCATATTAATAACTTTTGAAGTATCAAATTTATCACCTAAAGTGAATCCTGAACACATAGTACAACATCCAAACATACCGCTCATATCAGTGACATTGGAAGTGTCAAAATTAGCTCCTAATGTAAAATCCTTTGATAAACAGCTAAGACTAAACATACCACTCATATCAGTTACATTACTGGTATCAAAATCCTCGAAATGAAAATTTGCAGGAAATTTAATTTCCTGAAACATTCTCTTTGTACTTTTAATTCCCTTAGGCAAGCTCAAGGCAATAGTTTTACCCTTATAATGTAAATAAACGTCCTGCTCATCAGCTATTAATTCATAATCCTCTGGACTATAATCAAAGCAACCTAATTCACCTTCATAATGAATTAAACCTTTACCACTAGCATCGCTGTCTTTTGCACTTCCATCAAACAAATTCATTTCTCGCATAGTTATTCCCTCCTACTCTTTTGTCAAGTGAAAAGATTTAAATTATGTAGTTCGTCATTATCTTCTTCTGAAAGATTTTTCACTCTCAGTAAAAAATCTTCAAGTTCTAATTGCTCAAAACTCTCTTTTGGCATAGAAGCTTTTATGTTTTCATAAAGCTCTTTAAGCTCTATCAAGGATTCTCTAATCTCTCTACTCCGGTGCACAAAATAATTAATTTGTACAGCTGAGCTCAATATATTGTGCTCCTTATAAGGAGCAATTTTTTGCTGATATTCAGTTTCTGTTGGGCAACCACAACAAGCAAAGCTATCACGGCATGCATTACATGGATTCTCAGGTAGATCCTTTGCCTGCTTTAATAATTCAATGTCTTCTTTATCATATTGATAGATTATCTGCATAATTATTCCTCCTCTATCGGCACCGCAGCCATATCATCGCCACCAAAGCAAGTCATAGGGTTCAAAGGCTCTTCTTTAACATCTTCTGTATCATTAACTAAATGATCTAAAATATGGAAAGTCTCTGAGCTATATTCATTCCATAGATCAAAGAAAACTTTCATCTGCGGTGCTTCTTTCCCTTTGTAGGATACCTTACCAGCCTTTATGCACAGTGATTTTATAAAGTCATACATTTCTTCTGCTTTTGGATAAAATTCTGGAACATACTTATCCTTCTGCAGAATGCTCCAAACTGGATGTTCTTTTTTCATACTCATTATTTGTACACTCCTTTCTCATTCAGAACACCGGCTAAATGTTCCGTCTTAACATGCACTGCTTTTGCAAAAGCTTCTTCTGAGATACCAAATTCCTGCTTTACAAATATCAAAGCCAGGTAAGTATCTGCTACTGCATCCAGCAATTCATATCTATCAGATTTCCCTCTAAGCTTATGAAAAATCTGAATCTGCATCTCTGCAAACTCTTCAGCTGCTAATTGCAATGCATGATTGTAATCCTCATTTTGTAAAGCCCTGTTAGCTTTGCCGCATTCTGAAACTACATTCTCAACCCATGTTTTATAAAATGTTGTATCAGCTGCATCAAACTTCTTCTTAAAAGCCTCTCGTTCCATTCTTTATCTCCCTTCTATTACTTAATAGATTTAAACTACAAAATTATAGGTTTTTGTGGCCATTCACTTCATAAATTGCCTTACCTTTACCCTTATTAACTACGGACCCTTTAACCATGACTACCTTTTTCAGTGTTCCGTCTTTATTAAAAATCCGACGTTCGTGTGCTGCACGTGTATGCTCCACAGGAGATTGATGATGTCCACCTTTCCAAGTTCTATCATACTGCTCGTACTTAACTAAGTCATGAATACGCACAACATGTTCCTTACTATTCTGTACTACTGCAGATACCTCATGTTTTTTGTAGCTACCAGCACGTTTAGAATTCTTTCTGGTCAGTGTATTCCTATGACGATACATCTCATTAACATAAGCCACAAGATTCAAAATACTGTATGGCGCATATGCTCCTCCAAGACAGTCACAACGATTCATCTTCTTAGGCGTTAAATAACAGTATTGCATAGACATAGGCATTTCGTTTTCTTCTTCTCGTAACAAAACATCTAAACGTACCTTATTATTGCATTTTTCTCCTGCAACACACGGCATGACCGTGGACTTATTATCCACTAATAGATTTGGGTAAATGCCCTTAACTACTACAAACTGACATAGTACACATGGCAGTTTATTATCTTTCAATGTAAGTATCGAGAAAGCTATGGCTGGTAGATTATCCCCTTTGTGACTGCTGAAAGTATAACGCGTCTTTATAGCATGTACGTATATCCCTGCGTACCCATTATTCAGCCGAAAGTTATAAAAGGAGTCTTCAAAATCATCGAAGAACTGCATAAAATCATATCCTGCTTCGTTTTGCTCATGCATTCCATATAACAAAAACTCCATGGTGCTATTACTGTTGCATTTATAGACAAACTGCTTATTGTGCATCAGTGAATAAATGCTATCTAGTCCATTATTAAGATTAAGTAACTCTAGCTGAGCATCATGATTTCCTCCTGAGCACACTTTCAGTATCCATGCGATATTCTTATTAACCTCATCATTTACATCAATAATAAACTGTTCGTAATCGTCACCATTTCTTACAGCGGACTGAAATAACCGATCATAATCAATCCTAGACTTCTGGCAACTACTTTTAATGGATTTATAAAAGTATGGCATGCACAACTGTGTAGGAGGGGCGCTAAAAATTTTGTCAAAGTTCATTTTCTTTTTCCTTCTTTCTTTAACTATAGTAAGCCTTCCTTACTACAACTAAAGACACAGCAAAAAGCTACCAGTGCATTACTACTGATAGCCTAATCTCAGTTTATAAATAGATGTTTGCGTTTTTTAAAGTAAATAATATTACAAACAATCATAATAATTGATGTTATAATAGAAGCTATAGTTGTTACATTGATCTCATATACAACTCCACCAACAAACTGAAGCGTAATGAGCACAAGTAGGACTGATATCAAAAAGCTTCCAACATACATAGCAATTAACATAGCCGGTCCTGCCTTCCTGTATCCCGAAAGCATGAATCGCGTAATCAGATAAAGAATACAGAGTACGACATATACTACTCCCATACAAAGATTGAAAATCTTCAAATTAGGGAAATACATGTATAGCAACTCTACCTCTTCTGCTGAAGCTCCTGTATATATCTTACCAGTAAAAAGAAAAACTCCAGTCAAAAGAGATGCAAGGCTGGCCATAAATAACTGAAAATATATCAGGAACTTAAACCACTTCATACCAAGAGATTTCTGCTGCATCTGTGACTGTATTGGCTGCTGCACATAATTACCATTACTTGTCATCTGCTGAACCGGCTGCTGATAATTCATCTGTTGATAATTCACCTGCTGCACCTGCGCAAGTTGCGTGCCACAAACGGGACAATAGATACTACCATCAATTAACTGACTTCTACAATTAGGACAATACATTACACACACCTCATTTCTTTCACTTCTGCTGGTGGAGTCATATAATCCGCCAAATTAAAATTAAGTTTCTCTGCTAATTCTTCCAATGGCATCTGCTGACTCATCATTTTCTGCCCATTATGAAGAGCATCATAATTCATAATAGCAGTTACCATTTTTGCATTATTGTAATTGTTCATGATTGCAATAAGCTTATCTTCTTTTTCTTCATAAATACCGTAGTCACTAACTACGGATCGTACTTCATACATAGTTAATCCTCCTATTTCACATTTCTTAAATAATCTAAAGCTACTTTCATATTCAATTCATAGAATCTCGCTTTATATCCTAATGTGACATCTTCACCTTGTAACAAGTGCTGCACATCAGAAAGTACAGATAAGACAGCTTCTCTTTTAGAATCATCTTTACCATCCATCAGAGCATCCTTATCCATCAGAATCTTATATCTTGCACTGTCTAATGAGCTAATCAAAGTTGCTGTACCATAATCAACTGAATCTCTCTTACCTATAGAGTATTCGTACAAATCCTTCACAATATTGTACTCTCTTATAGACTCCACTTTATCATCTCCTATCCTGATATGAGCTATCAGACATAATAATTTTCTTCATAGCCCATCTTCTGTATTGTTCTATTATTATATTTCTCATAATTAATGCTGCTGGAATCACAAACAATGTAATAGCTATCTTATTATTTAATAGCCTAAATAGATTATCTTTCATTCTTGCACGATTAAATTCTCTACAAGTGCTAAATCCTAAGGAACTTAGCCTAACATAAACTTCCGGTTCCAAAGCAGCACCACATTCTTTACAATAATCAGAATCTGCGTTTCTATACACCTTGCGACATACAGCGCAGTATGAGTATTGCTTCACCACACCAACATCCTTCACTACTTTCCCACAAATGGAACAGTATTCATCCTGAGAGCCTAGTGGCTTATCACATTCTGAGCATCTTACATCGTTACTATAATAGTAATAAGAACTGTTGTATGGAATTTTTATAAACCACACAAAAATAAGTAGACCAACTGCAAGCACTATGGGAGAAGCAGCAAAAAGCATCAAGCCATAATATTTTAATCTCTTCATGATACCTCCCTACTAAGGAATTGTCTTTTTTCTAAACAGAAACACTGAATCCCTTGATTTGCTGGAAGATGGATCACATTTCCAAAGATTCCAATACATTTATGTCTATTATTTCTGATTAAAACCCCCTGTAAATCAATTTTATTGTCATTATTCATTCCAGCATAAAGGCAACGCATTCGCAACTCATGTTTATTTATACCAGAATGTATACCATGCTTCATAAGGTACAAGTCATATTCATCTAACCAAGATTCAACAACATAGTATATTTTATTTGCACAAACAATCTCTTTACACACGGGGATACTCTCCATAAAACCTATCAGCTCTTTTCGATCTTTTGGTACCATTGCCTGCAGATAAAACAGACCATAGTTCTGCTTGGCACTATAAATAGCAACTTCACTTTTCTTAGACGAATTGCATGCATCAAGTATCAGCTGTATATCTCTACTTAGTACAGCTTGATATTTACCAGTCGGCGTTATATTCTCCTGCGCCCAATTCATAAACTCCCAACCATTATTTTCACCTATGAAATCTCCTAAATGTATATACACCGCATCTTTATCAAAGGAATCAATCCAAGAAATGAAAGTTAAGAAAGCTTTAAGGTTACCATTTACTCCTGAGATAACATAATACAATGGATACACCCCCTGCTATTCTTCAGACTTAAGAACCCATTCATTTGTACTTGTGCACAAAGCAGCTTCAACATTATTAGACGCACTTAAGTACAATCTAAATTCCATTGCATCCTCAGCCACTATGTTTAGTACAACCTCACCATTTTCAATGTCTTTTACCGCACTTTGTAATTTTCCAGTTCCGATAGTGTCCAAACTAGCCGCAATTTTATCGACAGCTCTATCAGATGGATCGACCCCTAAAGCTTCTGCGACCATTATCTTATTACTTGCCGACGTTTCTGCTTCCTCTTCAGCAACTGTAACAGCCGTAGTTTGTGTTGTTGCAACTTCTGTTGTACTTTTCGTAGCTTTATTCTTTTTAGTGCACCCTGTTAAAACTAAAGCTGTTATTAAAATGCCGAAGCTAAGTAACTTCCGTTTCATATAAACCTCCTATAATAGAAAAGCTACCGGTATTTAGTTATACCGGTAGCTTTGCTGTACTCACACATTAAGCCGCTGTCACTGCATCAATGGTAAATTTGCCTGCGCATGCAAATGCAATCTCACAAGCTCTCTCTCGATTAGTTGCTGCAATAGCTTTCTTAAAATGCTGTCCGTTCTGTGAGTACTCGATGATGAACTTAGGTAAATTAGTATTTCCCATACATTGCACCCCCTTTATTATCTTAATTGATAATAGAAGCGAAATCTGGGTGTATGGTTTATAATTAGCATCTTTTTTAAGTTCAGAACATATCCATTCTCTCTCTCCAAGAAGCTTCGGTCTTTTCAAAAACTCTAGCTGTTGTAGCTACATACTTAATACGTGCCTCCGCAGATACATTATCAAAATCAATATGTAAACACTCTTCCAGCTTTTCCGGATGCTCCATTACATATACTGCTATCGCGGAAGTGAGATCATCATATTTAGCTTCTGCTAATTTCTGAATCCATTTTTGTAATAGTTCAGCTTTTTCTGGACGTAAACAAGTAGCATTTACTAATTCTATTTGTAAGCTACTAGTCTCTGGCAAACATATATCAGCTAAGATCCCTGTTACATTAGCACCGTAAGGAACTTTAAGTGTCAAATCGAAGTTTTCTGGGAACTTAGCTCCAGTAAACATATGTACATATCCATCAGTAGACTCTGTGTTAAGAAGTAATTTAACATCACTTTGCAAAACACAATTATAAAAAGCGCTACTAAAGTCATTTGCTCTCAAGTCGCGCAAATTGATTACGCTGTTTGCTCCAATGCATGACTTATTAAACATATAACAAGCATCAGCACTTGCACCTCCTTGCACTGTAATATAAGAATCCTCTGGTATAGTGCAACCATCAAACATTCCTGAAACATTAGCTTTTACAGGAACCGTAAGATATAACTCCACAGACTGACTAAACTGTACATTCTTAAAGAAACTATGCAAATTAGTACATCTCTCCCAAGGAAGTTTACACTTAAAATCTCCAGTAAAGGTAGCTGAGTAAAAACAAAGATCTGCTAGAATACTTACATCTCCATTCACATGCATAACAAAATTATCACCTATTTTTGCAAGATGGAACATATTGGTAAGCTCAAGGTCTCTGTCTGCTTCATAACTAAAAATAAAGTTATCAGGGATTTGTGCATTGATAAACATTGCAGTCATATCCCGAACACCTCTAACCTGCAAATATAACTTAAAACCTTCAGGAAGTGTTGCATCAGCAAACATACGTCTGGTAGATCGTAAGATACCTGTCACAGTAACTGACTTAGACGTACCAAGCCAAAATAAACGATCTTCACCTTCTGTTGAATGCCCAACACTACACTCTGCATCATCATATTCGAAGATGCCTAATTCGCCTTCATATTGTCTTAACATAGTAAACCTCCATTAAACTCCTCGCAAAGAATGCCATGTTCTCTGAAGTATCGCTGTATTGTATTTCTTTCACTGCATGGATTTGTAGGAGCTTCATGCACAATTAGAATTATTTCTGGCTCCTCTTCGAACTCTAAGAATTTCTGCATTGTCTCAGCTGTCTGATTAAGTAAATGCATGAGTTCCTTGAAATCAAGTAAGCATAATTGATCATAGTACGCTCTAAGGAATCTACAAGAATCTGGTTGCTGCATACAAGTCTTACCACCGCACAGAAACCCTAAAGATCTCTGTGGCTGCAACATACCAATTCGTAACCCATTGATAACACCATTCTTGTCAACATAATAGTCCCCGTTCTTCGGATGATACCAAGCCGGATCACTTATAGCTGTACTCAATGGAATCTGATAGGGCTTGAAATTTCTTATCTGATAAAAATAGCTGGTTAGTATCTTCACTACTGACGAGCCTCCTTACGTAACTGTTCTCTATGCTCACTGTGCAACATTTTAATAAGCTCCCAGCTCAGTTTATTCTTCATACAGTAAATAGCCATATCTCTGTCAAAATCAATGCCCCTGCTATATGTATGCAATTCGCACCTTATGGATTCTAGTGCTTCACGCTGCTTTTGTATTTCTGGATCATCGCTACCAAAAACAATTTCTCTACATCTTTGTACTGCTTGTCTACAAGGCAAGCAATCAGACAAAGCATAGGCACCACCAGTCTCTTCACAATAATGTTTGACGCTTACTTTCTCTAACTCCGTCAGAACAATTGGAGGTCCAGGCAAATGCTTAAATACAATTATGCCAGCTTCAGGTACTGCATCAATAGGAACATAGTACTCTGCTTCTGCATCAGAAACCCCTCCAATATCGTAAGCTACTTCTTTGTACACATATACAATATGCCCATATGGATAACACAAGCAAATAGTTCCTCCAGGAAAAGCCTCTTCCAGTATCTTTGCAAAGTAATAACAATATCCATTTTCAAACAAGCTTCTGATTGTTTCTGCACTCTGTACATATTCCACGTCTCGTACAGCAAAAAATCTAAAGTTCGCTATAAACTTTACTACAGACTTACAGCCACCACATTCAACATGATTGTACTGTATGAACTTTTCCTTATCTGCCTGACGAATTTTATCATCCTCGGAGGCCTCTGCGAAAAAATTCATTTTATCCATTACTGTCCTCCTCCTTAACATGTTGCCACAATTCAATACCTCTAGTAGCACAAACACTTTCAAGCACATCTGCTTTTTCGCCAAGGTATTTTTCGTAGGCTCTTCTCTCCCTAACATCAACCTCATCAT
>ERZ808270.635-NODE-635-length-18900-cov-13.404882_pt1 | contig 18900 bp, 26 predicted proteins | sample MGYA00521082_ERZ808270 | MGnify/ENA primary metagenome ERZ808270 (study PRJEB31516, sample SAMN03275594) | gut metagenome | biome: mammalia-associated habitat; material: feces | host: Papio cynocephalus | place: Kenya | collected 2012-07-27 ... | reverse complement strand
AATACAGTAAAATGGCATACGCACGCGGACAACCGAGACTAACTTAACGCGTTATTCTTAACTGGCCTCACGTGCGCCAGCTTTGCCTATTCTGCCGGGCTTGCAAGAGTTGTATAGTTAGCCAGGGTTGCAGGGTATGCTAGGTATGCACACTATGCCAGCAATGTAATAAACCGCAACACTGAATAATATCAGCATTGCTGTTTATCGTACACAAGGATGGCGGCAATCGAGAAATTATATTAGTTAATAGTTTATCATCCTTGTAGTACATAAAGTTTAATAAATACGATAAGGTTGGCTTATAAGCTGTTGAGCTTTAGTCCACAAAATATCGTATTTTGTTAGGCGTTCCAAACGTTCTGCTCTATATTGTGCTTTCAATAGTGTATTGAGAGTGCTACATTTATTCTTTCTATCAACAGTACGTCTATATGCATCTCGTATTTCTACCAATGTTTATTCGCTCCATTAATAAAGATTACAATGAATATGACAAAGAAGATATAACCAATCAACCAAAGTAGCCATTTCATAGACGCCTACTTTCATTAGCGATTAGTATCAATGTACATACTACAGCAATAGTAATTATAAAGTCGGTAATAATCATTTGCCATACCTAAGATACCCATCCCACCCATTATAGCTTGCGTTCTTATATTCATAATAAGCTACATGCGGTTTAACTCGTGCTGGGGTGCTACCGCAGTTTACATCGTAATTTCCGCCAATGTAAACTTGCGTATGATTTTCAATATTAAGTAGGATATCTCCTCGTTGCAAATAACTTGCCTCAAGGCGTTTACTACTAGTGGCAGGATGCCACACGAACCCAGCAGCTTCAAATCCAGATTTCATATCATACGTTGTATTAGCATTGATGGTAAATCCAGCAGCTCTAAAGGCTGAAATAACAAATGAACTACAGTCGTAACTTGTAGGCCCCCAGCGATTTACTTGGCTGTAAGAGATATTGCCAGAATTAGCTTTTTGCACCATCCATTTTACAGCTTCTTCAACCTGAGCATTACCAGCCGCGCTACCGGCTCCATTACCGCCACCGTTTACAAGTGAGTTAAGGTCAGTGATTACAATGCTGTCAATTCGGCATTCGTTAGTAGCTACCCAATAGTTAGCAGTTCCCTGCTTCAACACTTCAACTCTACTGCCGTCATTGCTCGCCCTAAAGAACTTGCTGTCATTAAAGTATGTCTCGCCGTTGATGTTGCATCCAATATAATATCCCTGCACGCCTTCTGTATATCCGCCCCAAAAGCGCGTGGCTGTAATATATGCCAACTGCCCCATACTCGTATTAGCGGCATTATTACCCGTCCAGTAATTTCCCGTATTCTCTGCAAGGCTAATAATGCCTGCCCACTCAGGATGGCATGTTTCAGTGCCAGGGTTGACGTGCAATGGGTTATACCAGGTGTTATAGTCTACCACGAACTCAACCATCGAGATTGAGTTTCCGTAGATGTGCCCCCACGCATTGCAGTTCTCATCACTCTGTGACTTCTCGTCGCCTACGATGGTTTTCAGCTTTGAGCCGTCTGCAAGCGTCCATGTGATGTAATCGCCGATTTTGCCAAACGTTGAGGTGCAGGCAATCACATATGCGTTGCCGATGCGGCCGAAGCCTTCGGAATCGAAGTTCTGTCCTGCTGCTTCACGCAGCTTGTATTGGTCACTGGTAGTGTCCGTGATTAGCTGCCAGCCCATATATGTATAGGCGTTCGAGCGTCCGTCGTACTGTGGAATTATGCTAGACATTGTTGCACATCCTCATCACTTCTCGGTAAGCGTTCTTGAGCTTCACTGATTCGTACCGTACTGCCCCACAGGCATAAGCGTCCATAAGCGCCTTAATCATCGGCAGTTGTCGGGCTGCTTTGAGCAACAGCATGTTCGGCTTGTGGTCATCCGTGGTTACCGAGTAGAAATGCTCATCTGTGGGGTCAATGTCCGAACTGACATAGTAGAGCCATTGCGCCTCGTCAACCCATACGCCAAGCTTTGTGCCATTGTAAATAAGGGTACAGCAGAAACGGGAGCGCTGAGTCTTCTTTTCAAGGAAGTCGGAATTGTCAAGCAGCCATTCGTTGTCGTAGGCATAGTCGCTGTATTCGGTTCCTGCGATGATGTTGCCGAAGCGGGTACGCTTCTTTTGGTTTGAAAGCTGTTCGTTGACATAGTTTTCTACCAGAATGTCGCTTCCGAACTTTTGGAATCGCCCGTTGCGGGGCTTGTCAAGGTGGAAATAATCGAAATAAGGGTTGGACACGCTCACTGCGTTGGACAGGAAGAGCACTTTCACGTCCCGGCCGCGTGCCACGGTCTCATACAAGTCGAGGAACTTGGTAACCTCGCTTTTGAGGTAGTGATACGTTCCCTTATTATCGATGATAAACTCATCGAAGACAATCAAGTCCACATAAGGGAATGCGTCTGATTTTAGAATCGACGCTGTTGACAGCGGCTGCGCATACCCCAGCGTTTTGAATCTGTTTCCTTGTGACTTGTCACGTATGGAAAGTTCGTTGGATTCCGCCTTAAGCTCGTACCCGGGAAACTCCTTTTCCACTGCTTTGAACAGACGGCCGCCCCTTGATATCGTCAGCTTCTCAAGCTCACTTTTAAGACGGCGAACATAGAGGAACTGAGACGGCTTGCCCGCCTTGTCCGCTGCAAGCCAGCGTTGGATGGCATACTTGAGGCTTCCATACGTCTTTCCGCCACCGCGCATGCCGACAATGAAGTTGAAGAGGCAGTTGTGGCTCAACGTCTCTTTGGGGTTCCAGTACATGCTATCAGTCACAACATACCTCCTTAAACGACGATGCCCGCACTAGGCTTTGTGGCAAAGTGCGGGCGGGAATATGCCGCGTTCCATACAGTGTGCCCACAAAGCCGCTAAGCTCCACGCTGCTCGGCACCATCTTTCAGGCGAGACTATCCGATAACAGACGAGGGCGCATCAAGAATGGTGCTGCGCATGGCTTAATGATAGCACACCTTTAATACCCTTGCAAATCGGTTGTGCCTTGAGGGTAGTTGTTACCGATTTCGGAATTGTAATACGCGTCTGAAATGTTGAATCTCATGCCGTTGCACTCCACCGTGTAATCGCCGACAATGTCTGTGGAAAGCGAAATCTCACCAGACGGCGCGAGCGTGATTTTGCTCAACACGCCACGGCTTAGGTAAAGCACGTTGGACACGGCGCTTTTAGGCCTGAATCCTTCTGGCAACGTCGCGACAACCTGCTTTGCGGTGCCGTCGGTCACGGTGATGTCTGCGCACAGAATCACGTCGTTGTCCCTCGTCAACAGCACACAAGGATTTTCGCACGTCGCATTGTCGGTAAGTGTAAGCGTGGCCATTCCACCAAGCACGTTGTATGGCATATCTCCTCCAAATGCAGAAAGGGCCAGGCGTGATTGCCTGGCCCCTGCATTTTAGCACTTGATTAGGTAATCGTCACTTTCGGGTTTGCCCGTGGCTCTGCCTACTGCGATATATCGGGTTTTCCCAGTATCTTTACCCTGATATTTTGCCCAGACATACCCGTCGGCGATTGTGTACCAATCGTCTAGATATACTTTCTGCCCTTTGTTGTATTCTGCAACGATTTGTGAATAAACAGTTGGGGAAGAACGTACATGCAGGGGGACGGAAGTCACGCACATGTACCAGCCGCCGTGAAAGTTATCATCTCCACTTTCAGGCTCAGCAAGCGCGCCGCCCATCTTTGCCTGAACCGCCGCGACGAAATCCTCCCAAGTCTTGCCATGCTCGGCAAAATACTCGTAAGGGTCGGTGTGGTCGCTTCCGCCGTAGTTCTCGCTGTACCACTTGTGCGGGTGCATCTGCGCAGTAGTCCACCCGTGCGCTTGCAAGCGCTGCGCAACCACGTCAGCCGCGTTCTCCCAAATCTTCAGGAACTTCTCATGGTCGCGCGTGCAGCAGATTTCGATGCCTTCCACGAGGTAGTTTGCGTTGCCCACCTGCCAGCACTTGCGGTCATACGGCACGGCCTGGTAGCACACCGTGTCATCCACGACGAGGTGCACCGCGTTGTCCTTGCCGTCGTTAGCCCAGTAGTGGATGTGCGCGGCTGCGTCGGCAGTCTCGGCATAGTTGTCGGTGGAGTGGACGGCGAACATGGACGGGTTGAGGTAGCCGTGACCGGGGGCTACGATGTTCGGTGTGATGTTCATCTTTATTCCTATTTAAATAGGCCATGTATAGCTTAGCTCTAGAATGGCGTTTTCTGGGATATCGCCAACACTGACAATTGTTCCTTCAGGTGTTATGGCAAGGTCGTAATTGTTCGCATAAACGCGTATAGAGTTTTTCAGTTTAGGGATATTAGAAATTAGAGTGTCACCGTTTGTTAATGACTTATTTGGTTTTACAACAATTCTAAAATTACCATAGCAGATGTTATCAACAACAATAAAAGTAGCGGTGTCATTAATAACGTTTTCATTAAATGTGGGGGTATACGTTGCGGTGGGCAAGGTTGATAGCGTGGCGTTATACAGTGAATACGTCGAGTTACCAATTAGATTCAAAATAATATTTGAAGATGTGGCTATATAATAACTTTGATGTTCAGTATTAAAAAAGATATTATTGGTAAAGGCATTGTCGGAGTTAGTATAATCTCCCCCAAAGTTTCCGTTATTTACCAATGCAACGTTAGAGCCCAATGAAAAATTGCTATAAATAATATTGTTTGAAAAAATATTATTTACACTGTTACCCGAATCAGTTGAGTTCAAGATGGCAATAACGCCGTTATTAAGAGTGTTATTACTTACAGTGTTATTCGATGACCCCATCATTTCAATACAAGAGAACGTATTACCATCAATTGTATTGTCTGAAATAAAAATGAAATTAGATTTGTCAACAAAAATAGATGACGTTGGTCTGGGGGTTCTAGTGTTGGCTCCATTATTCAGAAATACAGAATTATAAATCCTAGTATAATCAGATGCCGATACAATAATACCATCAAGCGTGGAACCGCGCACAGTGGTATTACTTATCAACGTATTCGTCGATTGGCTCAAAACTATTCCACTATAATTTTGAGAATCTTTAATTGTGGTATTGACTATCAAAGTATTGTCGCAACTCTGAACACTGATTCCACTTGAAATATTATTAATACAACGGCAATCTGTAATTATTGTGTCAGTGCAATTTTCACAATTTATACCGGAGTTTTGGTGATATTCGAAATCAGTATTAACTTGTTTAGTAGTTTTAAACGTCAATCCAGCAATAACGTTAGTGCCACTAATTGTTATACAACTATTTTCATTACAAATAAACGTGCCACTACCACACAAAAAAACGTTATTAAACGTCAAAGGGTGGACAAAATATGTACCGTTACACAGTATACATTTGGAACTATTGTAAGCATCGTTAATGGCTTGAGTGTCATCAGTAACACCATCACCTTTTGCCCCAAACATTTCAGGAGTGACAAAATTAATATTCGTTTTCAGATTTTTCAACTCAGTAATGCATGAGGCAATCTGAGCATTGTAATTACCTGTTAGTGCCCAATAATTTGTGTTGGAAATATCAACGTTTTTTGGCACAGCCTGTCTGCTTGTGTATGAGTTGCCGCCATAATACACAATCGTTAGCGGCTCGTATTCCTTAGTATTATCCCAATCAAGCGGCTCAGCAAACAGCGGAACATACCGCGCCCCTACATACTGTGTAACACTCATTTATGCCTCCTTGGTTTCCGTGCGGCGGTCGATACGCTCAAGAGTTTCAGTAACGCCGTCAAGAGTAGAGTCGAGCTTATTAAGCGTATCAGTAATGCCGCTAATAGTCTTGTTGTAAAGATAGAAAATGCCAATACAAGCAGCAATGGGAAAACCACAGCCATTGATTAGCTGAATGATGGTATTTACCATGTCTTCCATGATTATTCATCCTCCTTGAGCGGAGTGTACAAAGTTACCTTGATATTAGAGATGTCGGTAGTATTCTCTGCAATGTCGTTGGTGTTCTGCGCAATGTTAGAATTGGCAGTGACCATCTGAGATTGCAAGGTGGAAACAGAACTCTTAAGGGCAGCGACATCGGTCTTTAGCTCGCTTACCGAAGAGGGGTCAAGGTTGTTGATTGACTCAACAAGCTCATTGACCTTCTTCATGGTCTTAACGGTAGACGGACGAAGATTCTCACCAAAAGCAACAGGGTCGATAGTAGCCATAATTGTTCTCCTTTATGAAAGTGGTCGGGCGCTTTTAAGCAGTTGCATAAGCGGCGTATAGCACGTGGCGTTGAGCCTGTCAATTTGAGATTGCAGTTCTTGTGCAACCTCAAGTCCGATGCCTTCGCCATAGCCGGTGTTGTCTATTACACCGCTGCCATCGACATTGTAACGCAAAATCAAACGCCCGTAAGAGGGCGCGCCATAAACAGCGCCAGTATCAAGCTCGATGTCCTGCCAACCGTCGGGTACATAAGCGCAAAAGTAGCCAGTGGACGTAAGCCCGAAATAAACCTGCTTTCCGATTACCGAAAAGATAAAGGCTGTGTTATTCCTAACCCACGCCTCAATCTGCTTCGCATAATAGTCATCGAAGCCCGATTCCTTGAACCTCTCGAAATCCTGCTGCAACTTGGTCACAGAATCCTGAAGCTCGCCAATCGCGTCACCGTGGTTGTTCAGCTCGTCGATTACGTTGTTGAGGTAATCGACCACCTTGCACAGCAGCTCATAATAACTCAGCGAGTCATCATAAACCGCAGGCAAGACCTTCTGGCACCAGAACCGAAAGTTCTGCATCCGCTGCGTGTCTGCCACTGGGTACCTCCTTTAGTAAATGCCCATGAAGAGCTCTGCCAGGTCATCGAGAATCATAGCGTCGATGTTGACAAAAGTCGAGCGCCACTTTGCCAACAAATCGGCCATGTTCTGATTTCTCCCCTTCTCCGTGCTCGTCCTCGTGCCCCGCTCGGTGGTGTCGGAGTCGAGCGTGCCCGAGTCGCTTGCGGACACACCGGTCTTGCTGGTTCCCGTGTCCTTCTTGACCGTGTCGGTCGTGCCGCTCGTGGCGGTGGTCTGCGTGTTCGTCGTGGAGCCGCTGGTCGTGTTGTGCTCCTCGCCCGTGTTCGAGGACGTGCCGTCGTCATAGGTGACGTTGGTCGCATAGTCCAACCCCTGCACGGTCGGGCTGGCCGTGTTGTCGAGCAGGCTCATCGGCGTGTCCTGGAACACGTTGCGGTTGCCCGTCGTGCCGTTGTCGCTGGTGGTGGTGTCGGCCTTGCCCGTGTTGGAGGTCGAGCCGTCAACCTTGGCATTGTCGGCCGTGGTCTCCTTGCCCGTGGAGTCGGCGGTCGTTGCAACGTCGGTGGTGCTGGCATGGGTGGCGTTGGTGGTGTCGTCGCGCGTGCCTGCCACGTCCCAAGACTCGGTGCGGGCGATGTCAACCTCAATGAACGGGTCGATTCCTGCGGCCTTGAGTTCCGACTCGTACATCTGGTTGTAGTACGGCATTATCTCGAACATGCGGGAGCGCATGTACCAGCGGAACTGTTCCAGGGTTTCGAGGCCGATTTCGCGGAAATAGTACTTGCGGATGATTTTGTCGTTGAGCGTGGTGCGGTAGGCCTCGTTGAAGATTGGGTAGTCGGCAAGGCCGAGGCGCGTGTAGGTCTCCGTATGGAACTGCTGGCCTGATGCCAAATAAGACGTTGCGCGCTGCTCGCACTGCTCGACAGGCCAACGCAGGAGCGTGGTGTAATGGGACATATGGCCTCCTTTAACCGATGCCCAGCACGCGCTTGAGCTGCGCGACCAGGCCCGTGGTCTCCAACGACTGCTCAGTTCCGTAACCCGCGCCAGGCTCGGCGGGGTAGGTGCCGTCCTTCATGCCCGTGGTCGCAATCTGCTGTGCGCCGTACCCGTCGGCCTTGATGTACATGCCGCTTCGGAAGTTGCAGTCAACCTCAAGGCCGAAAAGAGAGTTGATTTCCTCGCACGCCTGCTTGCGGGCGTTCAGGCGCACGAATCGCTGTGCCTCCACGTCGCCCATGTTGGACATGACCTCGTCGGAGACAAGGCGCTCCTTCTTCTCGGTGTTGACGTTCTCCACACCGAGGTAGGTCAAGGCCTCGTTCCAGTATTGGTGCTTGAGCACCTGAAGCTCTGAGGACACATAGGGCGTGGAGAGGTCAAGCACGTTCACGTCCTTGAGGTCGAGCGACTTGTCGGCAAGAACCCAATAGCTGTTTCCCTGCACGTCCATCACAAGGTTCTCGAACGTGAGGCGCTGGGCATCCTTGGTGGATATGACCTTGGGCGTCTTCTGGCCCTGCACGTTCACGTCGATGGTGCGGTCAATCTCGGCAAGGCGGCGCGCGTACAAATCGAGCGTCTCGAACATCGGGATGCGCAGGTAGTTGTTGAACACGAGCACGGAATTGCCCTCGTCGAGGGGCACGTTCAGGCCGTTCACCGCATAGGCCGTGCGCTCCTTTGGGTACTGGTACATGTCGAACTCGCCTTGCAGCAGGCACGGCAAGACAGCATACCCTTCAGGCGCGTTGTTCGCGTTAGTGCCCGTGGCGAGGTCGGGGTCGTGGAAGAACGCCACGAACCCGTCGCGCATGAGCCAGTATTCAAGCATTCGCACGTCCACGCCCTCGGGCAGGTTGCTCCACTCGAACACGCTCATCGCAAGCTCCATGAGCCTGCCCATGTATGAGCGGTAGCTTGCCTGGTTCAGCTGGAAGTTCTCCTTGTTGCGCGAACGTTTGCCACTCTGCATGATGCCAGGCGGCACGTTGCCGCCTGGCATGAACATTCCGTCGTACATTCAATCAACCTCCCAAATTGATGGAGTTGTCAAGCTCGTAGTTGCCGATATCGTCAGTATGCCAGAAAGTAACCCCCGCATCATACACCGACTCGATTACCCGCGCGTCGCGGTCTGGCACGTTGCCGTAAATGCAGCAGCCGCGCGTCTTGCAGTAGTTCCATGAGGTTCTGTTGTTGCGCGCCACTACGGAAAGCTTGTCCACCTCGTAGCCGTATCGTGAGAAGAAATCGTCGATGATTTCGAGGTATTCGAGACGCGGCACCATGACGCGCTCGACAAGGTGCTGGGCACCGATGGCAAAAAGGCCGTTCCCGCTGCTCGACCCGCATTGCTTGTCCGGCACGGCGTTCATTCGGTAGACCTCGGCCGCCTGCTGCGCAAGCGGGACGGCACCTGAAAGGGCATCGACCTTGCCAGCTGCAAATGAGGCGTTTGCCGATGCGCGAATCTCGGGGTACGGTGTGACGTGCCCTGGTAGGGCACCATCCGTGGGCCTGCCCTGCGCGGTGGAAGTCGCGGCGCTGCGGGACACCGCGGCAGCAGTACTCATCGCCTGCAAACCTTTAGCCAGCGGAATCGCGCTCATGGCTGTGGTGAGCAGGTTGCCCAACATGTTCTGCGCAGACCAGGTGTCGAATGCGCTGTTGACCCAAGAGAGCTTGTTGGTGAACGGCATGAAGAACGCCTCTGCATAGTTCTCTCCGTGGCTGTGCTGGTACGCGACTGGCATGCAGATGAGGTTCGCGTCAGCGTCAAGTGGGACGTAATAGTTGAATGTCGCGTTAGTGGGGTCGTTAAACCATTCGAAACGATAGTCGTTGTGGCCCTTGCCAGGCGCAAGAAGCTGGATGTAGGTGTAAGGGTAAGTGAGTACTTTCTTGTTCTTGGGGGTGTAGCCGAAAATCTCCCCTGGCAGCGGCTGTGTGAAGGACTTCTGTATAGGGTCGGTGTTCTCGGTCACGCCGTTGTCATCGCCGACTGGCGGCAAGAACGCCTTGGGGAACATGAAGATGTTGGAGATACCCTCGGTGCCGCCTGTCCTGGAAATAAGGTCAAGCCACTGGAACAAAATGTCTGAATGGTCTCCCGTGCCAGGTTCGAACGCATAATACTTAGCCCCAGAGAATACGTTGTTGTAGAATCCTCCAACCACAGATTTTGAACCGTAATTAATCTGATAATCCCCAACGTTTGTAGTGATAAGGGGCGCGCTGTTTGTCTGCACGACCACCTTGTATGCGTTTTCATCGACGAAATCGTGTTCAATGAACACGTCATGCTGGATGTCCATCGCAGGCTCTGGCACGGTGTGCAGCCCAATTGTGTCCTGGTCTACATGCTCGCGCTCGATGAAGCACTCACGCAGCTCGTAGTCGAACGCCCACGTCTGCATCACGTCAGTAACGAGTTTAAGCTCGGTTGTGTTCTCGTTGATATAGATGCAGTCTGCAATGAACGCATAGAACATCTTGTCACCGTAGTTGTTGTTGCGGTAAGCGACGTAATTGTACTTATAAAGTTCCTCGGCGTTGAATGCGACGCGCACCGCTCCGTCCTTGCGGATGTACGTGTAGGTATTCCGATTGAGAGTGCCAGTCAACATAGCCAGGATACCCGAACGTTGGTTGATTTCGCTTGTGTAGAGGCGCACGTTTCTGTATGAATCGTCCCAATCGACGTGCCCTATGTACATATTGCCGCTAGGCTCGAATACTGCCATATGCTCACCTCCAAAAGAAAAGGGCCTGCCTTTACAGGCAGACCCTATCACCTTTACGTATAAAGGTCAAACCTAAGCCGCGACCACAGTTGCGGTGGCAGTGCCAGTCTGGCCGTCGACCGCAGTTGCCGTCACGGTGATTGCCGTCTGAGCAGGCTCATCCTTTGCGACATGCAGCTTGCCGGACTGCGGGTCGATTGTGGTGCCAGCCTTCTTCGCACCAGTGATAGACCAAGAAACGGCCTTGTCGATGAGTCCCTTGCCCGTTACGGATGCCGTGAACACGGTGTCGGAACCCTGGGTTACGTTGGCCGTGGAGGGGGAGACGGCAACAGCCTCAATCTCGGTGTCGGACGAGGTGAACACCACTGCGTTGTGGTAGGGGGAGAGACTGAACGTCTTCCAGCAGTGCAGGAAGTAATTCCAATAAAGGCCCTTGGGGTTGTACACCTCGGTCATCTTCTGGAGGTTGGTGAAAATCATGAAGATGTTCTTGTCAAGCTTGATTGCGGAAATCTTCTGAAGCTCCTTCACCTCCTCGCCCGTGAGCGGGGTGTAGGTATCGTCATTCTCGAACAGCTGCGCAAGGCGCGCCGTCTCAGACGGCGTGAACTCCCAGGAATCGACCGGGATGCGCTGAGAGATATAGTCAACCTGGTTGATGTTGAAGGCGTTTGCCAGGACATCGACACCGAGCACGGACTCAGGCTCGTTGGGCATGAGGATGATTTGGTCTGCGACCTCGGTGGAGTTGAAGACGTGCGCGCGGTTGTAGGTGTCCTTGAGGAACGTGAGGTCGTTCGTCAGCTGGCGGTACTTCTGGATGGCATCGTTGGGGTTCGCGCCCGTGCCCGTGATTGGCGCGGTCTTGACCGTGTAGAAGCCGCCGTTGAGCGCCTCACGGCATACCATGTACTTCGCAGTGAGGTACTTGTCGAGGCTGAGCGAGGTGTAGAGCGACTGGACGATTCGGCTCACGAGGTCGGTCACGCCAGACCAGCCGAGGAAGGCCTGCTGAAGCTGCTCCTGTGTTACTGTGGTCTGGTACTGCTTCTGCCAGTTCATCGTGTGGAATGCGGCGCGAACGTCGGGAATCTCGCGCTTGAACAACGTGGACTCCGCATTCTGCGGGTCGAAGGAATAGGGGCGGGCGATGTTGACGAAAATCTCCTCTACCGTCTCGCCGTACTCCATCATGCCCCTGTCAAAGCGCGCCCAAGGGTCGTTCCATTCCTTGGAGGTGACAATGGTAAAGGCAATGCGGTTGACGATTGCGTCAAGGAAGGCGTTCATGTGAACGTCGTAGCTCATGATGAAGTCGCCGATGGCATGCAGGCTTCGGGTGTCGTCTGGTACGTCAATGTAAGGCATATATGCCTCCTTTACTGCTGGTGCTCGGTCACAAGGCCCTTGTCAAGAAGGGCCTGCGCAAGCTCGGGACAATCGTTGATTACAGCCTGCAGCGTCTCACGCGGGTTGAGCTTCTTCTTCGCCGCGTCGATTACAGACTGGTCGGGTTTCTTAGGCATAAAGCATTCTCCTTACTTGAAGAGGTCGGAAATGGAATGCGCGCCCGTGTCGTGAGCGGGGGAGGCCTCGCCCTGGGGCGGCCTGGTGCTGAGAAAGGCGCTGGCGTACTTCTTCTGCAAAGCCGAATATGCGTCCTCTGCCTTGACGGCGCGCTCAAGCAGCGCGTCGCGGTCGCTCACTGCGGAATCGTATTCGTTCTTGTCCACGACGTATGCTTCCTCGGTGCCCTCGGGCAGCTCGTCGACCATGATGTATGGCATACGTACTCACCTCCCAAACGAAATAAGGGGCCTTCTGGCCCCTTATTCTAAAGCATATTGCACTATAGCGCAATGTCAATCAACTATGACAACAGCCCTATCGGTTATTTTAGACTCAAGTTCCTTGCACCACCTAAGCCAAGAAGGGACTTCCTTATACGTCGCGCACTGAATCAACGCGGCAAGCAATATCTGCCTGAACTCAGCCACATCGACGTAAACAAGGGTATATTCCATTTCACCACCTCCAATACCTTTCCATCTCCACTAGAATGTCGCGCCTGGCCTTCTCCACGTCAATCCACGTCTCGCAATCCTGTTCGCATTCGAGCAGGCGTTGGCACACGCCGTCGTATGTGAAGCCGTCGGAGCGGGTGCACAGCTCGCCCGCATACTCCGCAGCCTTTGCCAAGTCCTCCTTGGCCTTCTCGACGATGGCATGCTTGCGGTCGCAACGGAAGACGTACTTGTAGACGTTGCACTTGAGGAAGCCGATTATCTCATCGTTGGTGGCAATCATCTGCATGCGACGCAGGCACTCGTCGCCGCCGTAATAGGTGTTATCCATTACCAGTTCTCCTCAATGTAAGCAGTCATAGACTTATGCCAGTATTCACGCACAATCGGCTCGCCCGCTCGCATGAACTCGTTGAAGGCATGCCGCAATTCCTTGCAATCATAGCAGAAATCGCAAAGGCACCTGATTGCAAGCGTCATCTTCGGCACGTCGTTTGCACGCATCGCCTCACAGAACGCGCACTTGAGCTGCTGTGCAAGCGTCGCCGTGTCATAACCAGCCGTCTTGTAATCCATTACCAATTCTCCTTCATGTAATCGGCCAACATCTGCTTAGAACGTGCGTAGTCATCAAGCGAATCATCATAACAATGTGACATATAATCATCAAAAAGCCTCTCAAATGTTGAATCATAATTGAGAGCCTGATAAAACACGGCTGCTTTCTCCCATTCAGTTGAAACGGCTGGGCCAAACTCACTCACAAGATACCGCTGTAGTTGATATATAAGAGCTATATGTTTCATCCCTAAACACCCCTAATCTGCATCTTGCCAGGAATCAGCACGATGCCCCCTGGCACCTTGCGCTGGTAGAGCTTTCCGTCATACTCAGCGCCTAACTCGAAGTTATCGAACGTCACCTGGCTGCGGACGTTGGCGGGCATGCCCGCCACATGCACGGTGGGCACCTCGCTTTCCTCCATCAGCTCCATGTAGCATTTTGCCCGAATGAACTTTGCCCTAGTGAAATGAGATTCAAGCTTCCAAGCGCCAAGGCGGTATTCATCGACATCGATGCCGTCGGGTATGTCGGTGCCGATGAGGTGCATGGAGTCGGTGTCGGCATAAAGGAACCTGTCATAAACGGCCTGACAGCTTGTGACTGTCTTGTATCTTGCCCATGACGTGACAAATACCCCAACAGGGAGATACACGCCGTCTGATTGCTCGGGAGGTAAATCGACATAAGTGAGCGCCCCTTCTTCCGTGATTGTCGGATAACGTGACTCGACGGTGCGGCGGGTGGCGAACTTGCCGTAAAGGGAGTTGAGCATAAGTTTTGCCTGCGTGCGCATGCCCTTGTTGCCCGCCTTGCCTGCCTCAATCTTCTTCTCAGTCCATTTGTCGACGTATTCGATGAACTGATACTGGCTTGAGCGGAACTTGAACCCACCACCCCATGACACGTTCTTCACGTCGTACTGCTGCGTAATCAACTCCCAATCGACGTTGGTCACCGCCCATGTGACGAGGCCGTGAGACTCCTTTAGGTATTCGGTCTGGCAGAAACGGGCGTTGCCCTTGAGCTGGATACAAGGTATGTGGTTGGGCTTAACCTTGAACTCGCAGGTAAGCACCGCAATCCAAAGCGGGTAGGCCTCGTCTGGCTCATACTTGCCGTCAAACCATACTGGCGCATAGACCGGCAGGGCCTGCCCGTCGCAACAGCGCATGACCGATGGGTACAACGAGTTCACGTCAAAGACGATGCCCTCGCCTATCTCCTCTGAGGCGTGACGGGGGTCGCAGTATGTGAAGCCCCCGCGATACGCCTTGCGGCAGAACGCGTCGATTTGCTCATCAAGCACTGGGAACACCTTGCGAAACGCCGCGTTGCCCCCGCACATGGCCTTGTAGTCGTGAAGCGCGTTGCTGCCTGCGGTCATGTGCGTCATACCCTCGTCGTGGAAATACTTCATGGCATGCGCCACGATTTGCACGTCACGGCGGATGTAATCCTTTTCCTCGTCGGTCAGCTCGTGGCCTGGTGCACGGTACGCCTCATAATCCAAGTCGCCTTTGCCCTCGTCGAGGCCGAACGCCTTTGCCACGTCGCGGACTGGCATCGGAATCACCTTGAGCGAGTCGTTGAGCGTGACCTTTTGAGTGGCCGAGAACCAAAGCTCGATTGCGTACACCTGGTTCATGTCGCTGATTACCGTGGTAAAGGCGGGGAACTCGTGAGGCTTCCTGCCTGGGCACCACTCCCATCCGTTCTTCAGCACGAAATCCTGAATGAACGCGCCGTCAAACGCGAGGTTGTGAAAATAGGCCTTGCACGGGGCCGCCTTGCGCATCCAATCCATCCATGACTCGATTGAGTTGCCATAGCTTATGTTGTCTGGGGAGCCAACCTGGCACACCGCCCATGCCCAGACCCTGCAATCCTGGGGGTCGGTCGTGGTCTCGAAATCGGTGGAGTAGACGCGCATGGAACTATCCTCCACTTCTTCCGAAAACACACTGGCAAGGTCGCAATCGTACAGCTCGTCAACGCTAAATCCCATACTCTGCCGCCTTCCGCTGCCAAAACTTCAATACGTTGCGGCGCTTGGACTCCATCGGCGTCATGTCGGAAGACACGCTGCCCCTCTTGGGCACGCTGCGGCCCCTACGGTTCTTGCGGAACTCATAGCCCATGGCCTTAAGCTCACGTCCCGTCGGATAGATGTAATTGATGTCCTTCTCAGGGTCGGGGCCTTCGAGGATTGTCACCAGGCCATCGGGCGCATACGCATAAAAGTCGTTGATTATGCGCACGACCTCGGAATACCCCTCGTACTCGCCGTGATATTGTTCCCACACTTCAAGGTAGCGCTGAAAATAATCCCAGGCTTTATCCCATTCGGCACGCCACATGTCCTCAAGGTCATCGCCGCCCATTTCGCCTGCATCACGCGTGTCGGGGTTGATGTTCGATGAGACGGAAGCGGTGGCCCGCTCCAAAGGCGACATCTCGTCCCACTTCGGGTAAAGCTCATAACGCAGCTGCCTTGCGACGCGATTGTTTTCCCGCTGGGCATATTGCAGCTCACGTTTGAGGTACTTGAGCATGTACCTGCCTGGCGATGTCTCTATGATATCGTGTGCATCTGACTTGTTCTTCTTAAGGATTCGGTTGAGCTGCCCGACACGCTTCTTAAACTGCCTGGCGTTGCCGACACGCCTGAACTCGTCGGCAAGGTTGACATAGTTGGGAAGCTCCACCACGCCTTTATATTGCTTGGCAAGGCGGGTGATAGTGGAATTGAACTGCGACACGGCCCTGCTCATTGCCGCGCGACGTTCCGCAGTCCAAAAACGCGTGCCTGGCGCTTTGGCGTGGGTTTTTGGCGCATGCGGTTCCGCGTAATCGCTTACGCGCGATGCCGCCTCACGTGCCTTCTGCTCAGCCTTGCGGGCGCGCTCATACGCGCGGCCCTTGCGGCGCGCCATGGCTAGCTCACCTTGAGCGCAAGGCTATCGACGGAGTCGATAACCTGGTTATCGGATTCCCTGATAACGTAAAAGCCACGCCCCTCAAGCTTGAGATATAGCTGGAAAAGGGCAAGGATTGAGCAGTCTACAAGGAAATGGAAACGGTTGGTCATGGAATCGGAGAGCCATTCCTCCTTGCCTTGCGCCTGCGATTCGAACTTGATGAGGTGGGCGAGGGTGGAGAAATGGAACGTGTAGCCCCTGCGATATGACTTGTACGGTGAAGTGGGGAGATTGTAGGAAACACCGTTCCTAGAAATTGAGGGCATTAAATATCTCCTTCCGCGATATTAAATAGAATCTTGACATAACATCGAACTTAAAGACAGGGCGGTGATACCCGCCCTGTCTTTTCCTACCTTGCCGCCGCCTTCCCAAGGATTATATCAGCGGCAAGGCCCTTGGGAGGGCGATTAGAACGGGGCCACTTCGGCAGAATCAGGGCCGATGAACTCATACCCCATGTACTCGCGACCCTTCTTGGAGGTGTGCATGCTGAACACGATAGGTTGGTCCTTGAGGCCATCGCGCATGTTGTCCTCGTCCACCTTATGGAGCATATTGGTGATGAATGCGTTGCCGAAGAAGAAATGCGCGGGGTACTCGGCAATGTGGAGGCACACGAACTCCGAAGACTCACCCTGAATGAACCCGAAATCGTCAATATGGACTGGAACGCCGACGATAGTCTTGAGGTCAACCTTAGTCGCGCCGTCCATGAACGCGATGCCCTTGTTACCGTTCAGTTTCTGAAAATAGTTCTCACCCATGATAACACCCTTCAACCGTTGAGGGGCAAGGCCGTTTGGCCCTGCTTGCTTAACCCTCATAATAGGCCACTGCCCACTCCGCGCGGGTTTTATCCACTCAGTGGCCTATCTGAAGATTAACGCCTACTCAACGTCGGCGGTAGTCTTTTCAACGGGGACGGCGATTGCAAGAAAGTCGGAAAGCTCGCAGGCGTAGAGGGTTTCGGCGGTCTTGGTAATTACGATGTCGGTGCCCTTGGGGATGTTGAAACCCGCGTCAAAAAGCGCCTTACGCGCGGCGGACTTAGTGAGGGACGTTGCGAGAACGTCGGTGGAGGCGATTTCGACAAAGGACTTAGTGGAAAAATCGGCCTTGATTGCGGTGATGTGGAACGTGGTGAGGGTGCGGGTGATACGCATGATGGACTCCTTAAAGTTGGGCCGATTGGCTGTGAATTGACGGTAATAGATTAACACGTTTGAGGATTGAGGGCAAGGGATAGAGTTATTTCATAGAATCTCCTTAAAATATGAATGAATGAAAAAGAATTGATTATGCAAGTGATTGAATAAACCAAAGAAGCGCGCATGGTGCGAGGACACCACTGATGAAAAGAGCCAAGGGGGTAAGAATGACCTTAACCGATTCGGGGATTGAGTCGATAAGGTGATTGTAAGCGGATAGGATGCGGTGCATTATGAGCCTCCTTACTCAAACCAAGTTATAGAAACCGAATTAGGGATATAGTCAATCATGGATACGCGATAGGTACGATTGGCGATGGCTGATAGAATATTGAACAATTCAACGCCCACCGTTGTATTGCGTTCAATATAGACGGACAGTTCGCCGCACTCCGACATAATCATAATGCGCGCGGGCTTGTAGCGTTTATCAATACGGGCGGTTTTTTGTTTGACGATAAACAATTACAGCGAAACGGGTTGAGTTTACAGTTTCCATTATATGCATAAAAGCATAATTCAACGCATCCGCAGTACCCCGCGATGAAATTAGTGAGCCGATGATGCACGGGCAACTTTTTTCCATGATTAACCTCCATTAACGTTGTTTGATGGCTAGGCATAGCGCCTATGCCTACGCACTACGGTTGAGTAGTACGTAGATTAGACGTTATACGAATTGATAAAGGCCGTTGATACAATCAACCTCGCGGGTCTGATATCGAACTAGGGCTATTGGGCCGTCAGGTTCCGCAAAAACCTGACGTGCATTGGCCGCAGAATACCATTTGATAAAGATACCATTGCTTGACATATCACAAACATACTTGATGAACTTACGCACGTGCTTATGCGTAGTCGCGGAGCAGTCCCAAACACCTTGCACGAAATAGAATCTATCGTCCCAGGGAGAATAAAATGCCGCGGCAGAGTTGTAGGAAATTAACTTATAGCCGATAAAGTCGTAAACCTCACTTGTATTGCAATCAAGTAACGACTCATGCGCGTTAAAGTCGATTGAGGCATTGCATGAATATAGGCGTTTCATAGTTTTGTCCTTTCGCGTAGTGGTATCCTATATTAAGCCTAGCGGCTCATGATAGCGCATTCTATCCTGAAACGCTATAAAATGGATACATCCACCCCATCCCACTCAATCAAGGATAGCAAATGCCCGTCCTTGAGAATCCTCAAAGAGATAATAGAATCATCCCTCAAGGTTGTACGTGCATCAAGTATATCAAAGTAGTAATCATAACCCGCTTGATTATCGTTGAATGTGCGCCGCGTTGTCTCAATGAAACAATCGGTATTGCGACGACTACTTACCTCAATCATGATAACCTCCATCCGTTTGCGCGTTCTATTGTTGACGCGCTACGCGCTTATTCTAGCACATGTTTAACGTGCGGGTCAACAATACCGATAAATAATAATACTGATAACCCAGTTATCAATAAAACCTATTACAATAGTTGTGTGGGTGTAGTGATGGGAATTGACAACTTGCGTATGCCGTCCTACTGTATT
>ERZ808270.628-NODE-628-length-19162-cov-7.090333_pt1 | contig 19162 bp, 15 predicted proteins | sample MGYA00521082_ERZ808270 | MGnify/ENA primary metagenome ERZ808270 (study PRJEB31516, sample SAMN03275594) | gut metagenome | biome: mammalia-associated habitat; material: feces | host: Papio cynocephalus | place: Kenya | collected 2012-07-27 ... | reverse complement strand
TGCCTTGGGCTATGGAATTCATTGGGCTTTCAGCCCGCCCGTTCTAAATCCGAAATTAAGATGTGAATACCTTATCGCATGCCCACGAGATAAAGAAGACTTTCTTTAGAGAAAAATACCTTTAAACACATGTGTCGTTTCTTCATATTTGGAGAAATAGGATGTTTATGCTCTCTCAAAACTATTTTTGGAGAGAATATGTGTTACAAGGCTATTCCTAACATCTTTTTTAGAGAAAACTTCAGTAACTAAATCTATACTTCTCAAAGTTGTCCATCCCATCAATGAAAGACATGCACGAATTCTTCACCATGTTGAGACAAATGGTGATTACGGAAAGCACGTCATTGCTAACCTGAAAGGGCGTATGAATTTTCTCAAATCACCGCGCATGTTATCGTACACCGACCGATGTTCGTGCGTACACCGACCGATGCTCGTGCGTACACCGACCGGTGTTCGTGCGTACACCGACCGGTGTACGACAACATGCACGACCTTTTCGCATTGGCTGCCGATGTAGAGACAGCTATAACGAAGCATCATACTTACATGGCGGCTAAGCATAGGACATAAGCCCCAAAAGCTTGAGGCACTAATCACAACGCTGATAGGAATCAGCCCAATCTCTTATAAGGACCTCTCCTATGAAAGCAGAAGTGCAGGAAGAGTGTAGGCAAATAAGATAGACGAGGGCACAATAAGGATCTGATTATCAGTAAAATTACAAATATTTAATGCAAGCAGCAGGGATTCTCTGTCGCAAACTCTCTGTAACACGCGCATACGCATGCGCGAAGCCTATATTCGAAAACTTTAGATAGTTCACGACGATAACGACGTACATATCCCAAGAAATTCGTAACTTTGCACGAGATTGACCATATATATGGACACGCCCACTGAGCGCACGCTCCATCTATGCGTTCACACCCTCAAACAGCTGGCAGACTTTGCCCCGCACAATAGAAAGATTTATACAACATAGCCCAACATGGGCCCTAAACCTCCAAAAGCACGAAGACTTACATATGAACATAGGAAACGACGACAATCCCCAAAGCTCATTCTCACTCATATCCGACTTTGATGGCGATATGGACGCACTGCTGTCCACCCCATTCAAGTCGCCACTCCCCGCCATTGCCTTGCGCAACATGACCATGTTCCCAGGCGTGGTAGGCTCGGTGATGATCGGACGCAAGATGAGCCTCTCAGTAATAAAGCAATCACTTGAGAAGGGCACACACATGGCCGTGTTTACACAGAAAGATGCCAACGTGGAAGAGCCTGGTGCCAAGGACCTCTACGACGAAGGCGTATTGGCTCGCGTAATGCGTATCATCGATATGCCTACGGGAAACAAGATAGCCATCCTGCAGACCTATGGTCCCATCAAGCTCGAACAGGTGAAACGTCGTCGACCTACCCTGCGCGTGGAGGCTTCGCACATCGAGGAGAAAGCAGCCGATGAAAACGATGAGAAATTTACCGTATTGGCCAACGCTTGTCGCGACGCCGTACTGAAGTACCTCAACCTCAATAAGAGTTTTCGCTCAAGCGAAGCAGCATTTGCCATAGGCAACATCAAGCACAAGACCTACCTCATCAACTTCATTTGCAACAACATGAAGTTTTCACAAGATGAGTGTAACGAACTCTTGCGCGAGCACTACATCTACGAGCGTGCCATGAAATTGCTCAAGCTGCTCAACCGCGAGGTGGAACTTGCAGAACTCCGCATCGACATACAGGATCGCACACAAGAGGAACTCGACGACCAACAGCGTCAATACTTCTTGCGCCAGCAGATCAAGAATATCCAGAAAGAATTGGGCGACAGCGAGAGCGACGATGCAACGCAACTTGCAGAAAAAGCCTTGAGTTTAGACATGCCGCAAAAGGTGCGCGACACCTTCAATCGCGAGCTCAACAAGCTTAAGCGACTCAACTCGCAGATGCCCGACTACAGCGTGCAACTCAGCTATCTGCAGACCATCGTAAGTCTGCCGTGGAACGTCTACACCGACGACAACCTCAGCATCAAGAATGCAGCCAATACCCTCGAGCACAACCACTATGGCATGGAGAAGGTGAAGGAACGCATTCTCGAACATCTCGCAGCACTGCGCTACCGCAGTGACGAGAAGTCGCCCATACTCTGCCTCGTAGGTCCTCCGGGCGTGGGCAAGACTTCGCTCGGCCACAGCATAGCCGAAGCAATGGGACGCAAATACGTGCGCATATCGCTTGGCGGTGTTCACGACGAAGCCGAGATTCGCGGCCACCGACGCACCTACGTAGGAGCTATGCCCGGACGCATCATCAAGGGCGTCATGAAGGCCGAAACGAGCAACCCGCTCTTTGTGCTCGATGAAATCGATAAGGTGTCGGGCAACAACTACAATGGCGACCCTCACAGTGCCCTGCTCGAAGTGCTCGATCCTGAGCAGAACAACACCTTCCACGACAACTATCTCGACATCGACTACGACCTATCAAAGGTGTTCTTCATCGCTACAGCCAACAGCCTGCAGACGATTCCGCAACCCCTACTCGACCGCATGGAGGTGATCCAAGTAGATGGTTACCTCACAGAAGAGAAGAAGGAAATTGCCCGCCGACACCTCATACCCAAGGAGCAAAGCACCTACAATTTCGGCGACAAAGCCAAACTGAAGTTCTCACCCTCTGCCATAGAGTACATTATCGAGAAGTACACACGCGAGAGCGGTGTGCGACAGCTCGAGAAGCAGATTGAAAAGATATTCCGCAAGGTAGCCTTCCTCACATCGGAGGCCGAAGACGGCACAATGCCTTATGCCGACAAGAGCATCAAGCCTGCCGACATCGAACAGCTCCTCGGCAAGCCCCTCTTCAGCCGTGATAAATACCAAGGCAACAAGTACGCTGGCGTAGTGACCGGACTGGCTTGGACCGCTGTAGGAGGTGAAATCCTCTTCATCGAGACAAGTGTGAGCCGAAGCAAGAGCGGTAAACTCACGCTCACAGGCAACTTGGGCGATGTGATGAAAGAGAGCGCCGTATTGGCTCTCGAGTACATCCGCTCGCATGCCGACACCCTGGGCATCGACTATCGCGTGTTCGACCATTGGGGCATACACATCCACGTGCCCGAGGGTGCCACGCCTAAAGATGGACCTTCGGCAGGTATCACCATCGCCACATCGATAGCCTCGGCTCTCACGCAGCGCCGCGTGCGCGACCACATTGCCATGACTGGCGAGATCACGCTTCGCGGAAAAGTGCTCCCTGTGGGTGGTATTAAAGAGAAGATTCTTGCCGCAAAGCGCGCTGGCATTACCGATATTATGATATCCGAAGAAAATCGCAAAGATATCGAGGATATCAATCCGCAATACGTCAAAGGACTCACATTCCACTTTGTGGAAGACGTGCAAGACGTGCTTCGCTTCGCCTTGCTCAAAGAGAAGGTGGATCACGCCATCACCCTCAGCATCCCCGACGACGACAAGCCCATAGCCGACAAGCAAGAACCCACATCCCACTCAAGCGAAGTGGCAGCAAGACTGTTGAAATAAAAGTCCCCCCTCCCCGAGTAACGTTCAACTGTCCTGGGGCGATGCGGCATCGCCATCATTCAAGCAAGTAAAGAAAGCATTATACACCAAAATTTTGCCGGCGTGTAATACTTAATACTTTATACTTAATACTTCTACAATTGACTTACGACCTCCTACATACCGACGGCTCCGCCCGTGCCGGACTGATCACCACTGACCACGGTCAGATACATACTCCCATCTTCATGCCCGTGGGCACCGTGGGAAGCGTGAAGGGCGTCCACCTGCGCGAGCTCAAAGACGATATCAACGCCGAGATCATCCTTGGCAACACATACCATCTCTACCTCCGTCCCGGACTCGACATTCTCGAGCAAGCCGGCGGACTCCACAAGTTCAATGGTTTCGACCGACCGATGCTGACCGATAGCGGAGGCTTTCAAGTGTTTTCGCTCTCAGGCATTCGCAAACTCTCAGAAGAGGGATGCGAATTCCGTTCACACATCGACGGCAGCAAGCACTTCTTCTCGCCCGAACGCGTGATGGACATCGAGCGCACCATTGGTGCCGACATCATGATGGCATTCGACGAATGTCCTCCCGGCACAGCCGACTATGCCTACGCACGCAAGAGCCTCGACCTGACCCACGGATGGATGAAGCGCTGCTGGAAACGCTTCAACGAGACGGAACCGAAATATGGCTACCATCAAGCGCTCTTCCCCATCGTGCAAGGCTGCGTATACAAAGACCTGCGCCAGGAGAGCGCCAAGTTTATGAGCGACTTCGGAGCAGAGGGCTATGCTATCGGCGGATTAGCTGTGGGCGAACCCGCAGAGAAGATGTACGAGATGATCGAAGTGGTCAATGACATTCTGCCCACCGATCGTCCACGCTACCTTATGGGAGTGGGCACACCCGTCAACATTCTCGAAGCCATCGAGCGCGGCGTAGATATGTTCGACTGCGTGATGCCTACACGCAACGGACGCAACGCCTGCCTCTTCACCGCAGAGGGCGTAATCAATATGCGCAATGCAAAGTGGGCAGATTGCTTCGAACCCGTTGATCCCATGGCCCACTGCTTTGCCGATGTGCAGTACACCAAAGCCTATCTCCACCACCTCTTCAAGGCCAAAGAACTCCTTGCCATGCAGATTGCCTCTATCCACAATCTGGCATTCTACCTCTGGCTCGTACGCGAAGCACGCAAGCAGATTCTCGCCGACAACTTCGGACCCTGGAAACGCGAAATGGTGGAAAAACTGATGCGCAAACTGTAAAGTGCCCACCCACAAACTATGTTGAAGAATATTCTGTCGAAAATCAAGCATTATCTCTGCCTTCCCGTAAGCACACCTGCTTCGAGAAGCAATGCCTCAGAGCCTCACCGCTCCGACCGCGGACGCAAGCCACTCATTGGCAAGCTCGACCGCTACATCATCTACAAGTTTATCAGCACCTACTTGTTTCTCATTGCTATCATCATCGTGATAGCCGTGATTTTCGACTTCAACGAGAATATAGATAAACTCACGCAGAGCCATGCTTCAGCACTGAAGATTGCACAGTATTACTCCAACTTCGTGCCCTACTTTGCCAACCTCTTCAGCCCTCTATTCGTATTCATCGCCGTAATCTTCTTCACCTCGAAGCTCGCCGACAAGTCGGAGATTATCGCCATGAAGAGCACGGGCATGAGTTTCAAGCGATTGCTCCGCCCCTACATGGTCTCCGCCGCATTGATCGCCGCTTCTTCATTCTACTTGGGCAGCTACGTGATCCCTAAGAGCAACGTGGCACGCGTAAACTTCCAAAACCGATATATCAAGAAGAAGACCGACATCACCTCGGTAGACAACGTACAGATGCAGGTAGATACGGGCGTTGTGGCTTATATCACCCATTTCGACAATATATCGAAGAGCGGCTACGGATTCTCGCTCGATAAGTTCGTCGACAAGAAGCTCATCTCTCACCTCACGGCACAGACCATCCAGTACGATACGCTCTCTGACCATCGATTCTCATGGACCATTCGCAGCTACGAAATACGTACGCTCAAGGGCATGCGCGAAAAGATGGAACGAGGAGACAAACTCGACACCACCATCATTATGGAGCCCAAAGACTTCTTCTACGTGCGCGACCAAGAACAGACGCTCACCATGCCCGAACTGAAGGAGTTTATCGACCGACAGAAGCTACGCGGCGTGGCCAACATCAGCAAGTTTGAGGTGGAATATTATAAGCGCTTCGCCATGCCCTTTGCAGCCTTCATCCTCACAGTGATAGGCGTTTGCCTCTCAAGCCAGAAGCGCAAGGGCGGCATGGGTATCAGCTTGGGCGCAGGCTTAGCACTAAGCTTTGCCTACATTCTGTTCCAGACCATCTCAGCCTCGTTTGCCAACAATGCAGGACTTGATGCATGGATCGCCGTGTGGCTACCCAACGTAATCTTTGCTTTCGTAGCTTTGGCACTTTATCTGAAGACACCGCAGTAACACGTTAATGTGGCAACGCATTAATGTGAGTTCCAGCCACCTTACGAACTAAAGAACTTCTAAACTATCATCTCTACATGGATACTCCTAACCCCGAAATAAAGCAGGAAGAAGAAGAGAAGAAGGTCCCCGAGGTATTCTTCGAAGACCTCGACCTTTCCGACAATGTGCTTGACGCACTCTACGATATGCGTTTCGAGAAATGCACTCCCGTACAAGCACAGTGCATTCCCCCCATTCTCGAACACCACGACGTGTTAGGCGTGGCACAGACAGGCACAGGAAAGACAGCTGCCTACCTGCTGCCTATCCTCACACTATTGGAACGCGACCCTCATCCCGCCGACGCTGTCAACTGCCTTGTGATTGCTCCTACCCGCGAGCTCGCTCGACAGATCGACCAAGCATTGCAAGGCTTTGCCTACTATACCGACATCAATGCCGTAGCCGTATATGGCGGCAACGATGGTGTGCGCTACGAGCAAGAACGCCGTTCTCTCCAAGCCGGTGCCGATATCGTGCTCGCCACTCCTGGCCGTCTCATCACCCACCTTCAGCTCGGCACGCTCGACTTGAGCCGTACCACGCACCTCATCCTCGACGAAGCCGATCGCATGCTCGACATGGGATTTGCCGAAGACATTCTCTCCATCGTCAAGCAGATGCCCAGCAATAGGCAGACCATTCTATTCTCTGCCACCATGCCGCCCAAGATTGCACAGTTGGCACGCACCGTAATGCACGACCCCGTAGAAGTAGAGATTGCCGTATCCAAGCCCGCCGAGAACATTAAGCAAAGCCTCTATATATGCCACGAGAGCGACAAGCCCATCATATTGAAGAAGATCTTCAAGGAGCAGCCGCCTCAGCGCGTCATCCTGTTCTGCTCATCCAAGCAGAAGGTGAAAGAACTTGCTATCATTCTGAAGCGTAATGGCCTCAATGCTCGAGCCATGCACTCCGATCTGGACCAAACAGAGCGCGACGAAGTGATGAACCTCTTCCGTGCTCACAAAGTCGACCTTCTCGTAGCCACCGACATCGTAGCTCGCGGCATCGATATCGACGACATCACCATGGTGATCAACTACGACGCCCCTCACGACGCCGAAGACTACGTACACCGCATCGGACGTACCGCTCGTGCTGGCCGACAAGGCAGTGCCATCACGCTGATTGGCGAGAAAGATCTCTTTGCACTGAGCAATATTGAGCGCACACTGAAGATTAAGATTCCACGCGAAGAGCTACCCGAAGGTGTGCGTCCGCCTCAGACAGATAAAAGCGCGCACATACATGGAAAGGGCCGTGGCAGAAATGGTCAGAATGGCAATCGCAGTCAAAATGGCAATCGCAGTCAAAGCGGCAATCGCAGTCAAAGCGGCAATCGTGGCAAAGGCGGAAATACTCGCCCGGGCCAAGGTGGAGGAAGCAAGCCACAAGGCGGAAAACCTCATGGCAAGAGCGACAATCGTCCGGCTGCCAAGCGTCGCCCGCCTAAGAGCGGCAACGGACGCAAGCCTCAATAAGTTAGGACCACACTTTCGCTTTGATACGATACACTCTCGCGTAGGAGCAATATTATTATGCCCCTCGCAAGCGTCACATTTATCAGTAAGAAAAACTCCGACAAATTTGAAACAGACACTCAAACCATACCTCATGACGGTTGCACTCTTCGCGACCGTCATTTTTTACGGATTAGCACAAAGCATCAGTCCCATTACGCGTTTTCACTCTACGAATAGTCCCTACACGCAGTACAACGACCAGTTTCTGAGTGGATTTCTACAGACGTCTTCCGTCCTCAATAGTCGTAACGGCTTCTTACAACTGCCTTTCGTAGGCGACCCTCTGCTTGTATACGTGGGCGAGAAAGACTCTACCCAATTCATGGCCTACGCCTCAGGCTATCGTTTTGAGCAGCGCGACACATTGCAAAACATTTACAAAGTAGACCTTACTCGCTATGGCATTCATGCTATGGTGCGCGAAGAGCCCGCCTACTGCGTACAAGAGTATACCTTCCCCGATACGGTGGCGAGCAAAGGTTTTCTGCTTGATATAGACCATGCGCTATCGGGATCAGCCAATGAGGATATGGACGTAGTCTTTGTCGACCGCCGTACCATTCGTGCTTATAAGCGAAGCAGTCAGCCCGATGGCCACACGCCGTCGCTTTATTACGTGGCACGCTTTTCTCATCCTTTCCATCAGTGGAATGTGCGCCGAGAAGTGGTACGCACCGAGAACGGACAACGAGAGATGCGCTGTAAGGCAGCTTTTGTATTCGACCTCAAACCCTCCGAAGTGCTCACCGTAACGTCGGCCGTCTCAGCGACGAGTACCGATCAAGCTTATGCCTGCCTCAACTTGCCTGGAGCAAAGCTTCACGTCAGCGACAAGCGTAAGCCCGCCTCTGCATCAGCCAGCCCCGAGAAACAGACGGAACAACGCTCGCCAGCGGAACAACGCACGCCAACAGACCAACGCACGCCAGCGAGCCAACGCCCCCTTTTAGCCCAAAGCAAGGTAGCCTCTACTACCAAGCGTTCTTCTTCAAACCCGGCAAGAACATCCCCAGCTAAAGATCGCACACCGCAATCTTCCACCGACTTCATAGAGGTCACAACTCGCGAAGCAGAACTCCAAGCAGCATTCACAGCAGCCATGAACCTACTTCGTCAGCGCTCCGAGTGCCGACGCGCCACCAATGCTTTGGATTTCTTCCAAGCAGCTTTCCCCCTCTACCTTCAATCGGAGCGCATCTCTTCAGTCGATGCTGCCACCACCGACTCTCTGCTTCGCAATTATGCGCAATCACTCTTTACGGGCAAGCAAGCTAACACCTCGGCCTCCCAAGCTGCATGGTTCGTATTCAATGCATTAGGGTTAACCCCAATTGCGACCAGCGCTTCAGAACAACAAGTAGCCTCAGTCACCACGACAGTCAATTATCGGCTCGTGCGTCCACTCTTCAACGTGGCCACGCTTCACATGCCTCGCGGACGACGTTTCATCATTCATACGAAGAACAATTCCCCGCGCAACCTTCGCATACTTTCTGCCCAGCTCACACATCAACCGCTCTCCTCAGAAGCAACAATTACTACCGAGCAACTGCAAAAAAGCGGCGTACTGGAAGTAAAAATGGGAAAGTAAACGAAGTCTGTTCCTACACCTATAATATATAATGAGGAATATATATATAAGGAATACATAAAATAAGGAATAGAGCCAGCGTCCACATACTCGCGCTCAAGACCGCACAACAGGTCCGCATATACGGCACAGGTTCATATATACCCAAAGAGGATTGCAACATGTAGTTGCAATCCTCCCATTACTAACCAATTTTGGAACCATTTCACCAAATGGCACCCGAAAAAAAATGAACCATGAAAAATAAAGTTCAGTTGCAAAGATAGCGTAAAGGATGATTAAGGCAAAAGAAAATGCCAAGTTTTTTTCATTATCATACTTTTCAGCACTTCTGAGTCAACAATCCAAGATTTTTATGTAAGTTTGCAAGGAAAACAAAACCTATAAAAAGAACATCTATCATGGCAAAGACCACAGACGAAAATAGCGCGCCCAACAGCGAGAAGCTCAAGGCGCTGCAAGCCGCCATGGCAAAGATTGAAAAAGACTTTGGCCGTGGCTCTGTAATGAAATTGGGTGACGAGCAAATAGCCGATGTCGACGTAATCCCCACTGGCAGCCTTGCCCTCAACGCTGCCCTCGGTGTGGGTGGTTATCCCAAAGGCCGTATTATCGAGATATATGGTCCGGAATCTTCAGGTAAGACCACGCTGGCCATTCACGCCATTGCTGAAGCCCAGAAGGAAGGCGGCATAGCAGCCTTTATCGATGCAGAGCATGCATTCGATCGCTTCTATGCTAAGAAGTTGGGTGTAAACGTCGACGAGTTGCTTATCTCGCAGCCCGACAACGGCGAGCAGGCGCTCGAAATTGCCGACCAGCTGATTCGCTCTTCCGCCATCGACATCATCGTAATCGACTCCGTGGCAGCACTGACGCCTAAGGCAGAAATCGAAGGCGATATGGGCGACAACAAGGTAGGTCTGCAAGCACGCCTCATGAGCCAAGCCTTGCGTAAGCTCACATCTACCATTAGCAAGACCAACACCACTTGCATCTTCATCAACCAACTTCGTGAGAAGATTGGCGTAATGTTTGGCAATCCCGAGACCACCACGGGTGGTAATGCACTCAAATTCTACGCATCCGTACGTCTCGACATCCGCCGCGTGACCACGCTCAAGGATGGCGATACCCCTATCGGCAATCAAGTACGCGTAAAGATTGTGAAGAACAAGGTTGCGCCTCCCTTCCGCAAGGCAGAGTTTGAAATCACCTTTGGCGAAGGCATTTCCCACGTAGGCGAGATTGTCGACCTCGGTGTAGAACTTGGCATAATCAAGAAGAGCGGTTCATGGTTCAGCTACGGCGAGACCCGTCTGGGTCAAGGTCGCGACGCTGTAAAGAAGGTCATTAAGGACAATCCCGAACTCTCCGAAGAACTCGAAGAGAAGATTGCTGCCGCCCTCAAGGAGGCCAACGAAGAAGATTAGTCCCAAATCAAAATATGCTAATATGGCAATGTGCTAATATGCTAATGTGCTGCGCGTATCAATGCGTCGACACATTGCCGTATTAGCACATTGCCATATTAGCACATTATATTAGCATATTGCCATATTAGCACATTGCCATATTAGCACATTGCCGTATTAGCATATTGCCATATTAGCACATTGCCATATTAGCACATTGCCATATTAGCACATTGCCATATTAGCACATTGCCATATTAGCATATTTATAAGCACACAATTTCCCATGGAATACAAGAAGCATTACACCGACGAAGAGCTTGGCGAAGTAGTAGGATGGTTTAAAAGCCATTTCGACGAACTTCCTGAATCTCTTCACATTGACAAAGCCACCTACATCAGCGACTTCAAGCATACCGTAACGCTCTACTACGACATAGCTGCACAACACAAGGACAACCCCACCTATGCCGCACAAATCCGTCATCTATTCTTGATGCGCGATGCAGTGCTCAAGCTATGGCAGGAGCAAGGCCGCGACGTAAGCGATGCCGCCCCAGCCGAAGCAAACAAATAAAGCTATCCATTCTCTCTATACATCCTTCTAACGCCTCACCCTATCATGACAAGAAAGACTATACGCAAATATACGTCGCAGCCCGTCAGCGACGAACTGCTCAACTCTCTGCTACAGCAAGCAGAGCGCACGCAGACCATGGGCAATCTGCAACTCTACTCCGTCATCGTGACACGTAGCGAGGAGATGAAAGCCAAGCTATCGCCCTTCCATTTCAACCAGCCCATGGTGAAGGAAGCCCCCATAGTGTTGACCTTCTGTGCCGACTACAATCGCGTGACCGAATGGGGACGCCTGCGCAAAGGGCATCCTGGCTACGACAATCTGCTCTCCTATCAAAATGCCGCCACCGACGCGTTGCTCTTCTGTCAGCGATTCTGCGATTTAGCTGAAACGGCAGGTCTCGGACTATGCTTCTTAGGCACCACCGTCTATCAGCCCCTGCAGATTATCGATCTCTTGAAGCTTCCCAAGCTCGTCATGCCCGTAGCCACCATCACCCTCGGATGGCCCGACGAAGATCCAGCTCCCACTCTGCGTCTGCCCCTCTCAGCCATTCGTCATGATGAGACCTACCATCCGCATACCCCTGAAAGCATCGATCGCGACTACCATGAGACCGAAGCCGATCCTACCAATCAAGACTTCGTACGCCTCAACCATACCGAGACCTTAGCACAGATCTTCACCGACATCCGCTACAACGCCTCCGACTGCGCTACCATGTCAAAGACGCTCCACCAAGCCCTCGTCCAGCAAGGCTTTTTGGAAGAATAACCACAATACGAATCAACCAGTTCTGTGGGCGACGCGTCCCGCATCGGCTTTACCGCAGACCAAGAAGTTTTTCAGCCAATACGGGGGGCGACGCGTCCCCGCGTCGGCATCGATTGTATAGAAGAGAAGTCTACTATGATGTAGAGAATACATTCTTGCCACGACGACGCGGGGACGCGTCGCCCCCAGTATTGGTTGAAGGACAATATAGCTTTTGATGAAATACTAATTGAAGCCTCACCCTACAATCTGCTCCCCTCCACCCTCAGCAGCAGGCTCTTTGCCTCTAATCCTCCGGCAAATCCAGTCAGCGAATGGTTGCTTCCTATCACGCGATGACAAGGGATGAGAATGCATATGCCATTCGCCCCAATAGCCTGGGCTACTGCCCGCACCCCCTTCACATTGTTCACCCGCTGGGCAATCTCCTTATACGAGCAGACTGCGCCATAAGAAATCTCGAGCAACGCTTGCCATACGCTCTGCTGAAAGTCCGTACCGACCATGCGCAGGGGCACGTCAAACGTTCGGCGCTTACCCGCAAAGTATTCGTCCAACTCCCTCTTCGTCTGCTCAAGCACCGGAGAAGTACTCTCTACAAGTTCGGCACGCAATAGGCGCTTCAGCCTGCGCACATTACGCTGTCCGCACGGGCGTTCGTACCAATCGCACAAGCATAGCGCATCGTCAAATGAGGCCAAGATAAGCCTTCCGCAGGGCGACTGATAATACTGCACACACGCCCGATTTTTCACTTCGTCACGTTTCATTTTTCAGAATTCTTTTTAGATGTCACCTGCGTATTGGGCAGGAATCCAGCGATCACTCCGAGCAGCGGCAAGAAAGCACTCACTTGGAAGATAAACTCAATGCTTGTACGGTCTGCCAACCATCCGAAGAAAGCCGATCCAAGCCCTCCCAAGCCAAACATTAGTCCGAAGAAGATGCCAGCTATCAGCCCCACCTTGTCGGGCATCAGATCAGTGGCATACACCACGATCGATGAGAAAGCCGACGCGATGATCAGCCCTGATAGGAAGGTACACACGATCGTCCAAGCCAAGCTGACATAAGGCATAGCAATGGCAAAGGGTGCTGCGCCAAGGATCGAGAACCATATCACATACTTCCGTCCAAACCTATCGCCCATCATGCCTCCTGCCACCGTGCCGATGGCAAATGCTGCCAAGAACACGAAGAGGCATATCTGCGAAGCCTGCACCGAAATGCCAAACTTGTCCATCAAGAAGAACGTGAAGTAGCTCGTGATGCAAGCCGTATAGAAGTACTTTGAGAACACCAGCAATACGAGAATCAGTAGTGCCCCATACTTTGCCCTTTGAGAAATATTGTGATTGAGCAGTGGCTGCCGCTGTGGATGCTTCACCACGTAAGCCAACCTCGCTTGATACCATGCACCGAGCCTCACCATGATCAGAGCAGCCAGTAGCGCTGCCAATGCAAACCATGAGATAGACCATTGCCCCAAAGGCAACACAATCAGAGCAGCCAGCAGCGGTCCGACAGCCGAGCCGCCATTTCCGCCCACTTGGAAGATAGATTGTGCCAGGCTCTTCTTACCGCCCGACGCCAGTTGTGCCACTCTCGAAGCCGTGGGATGAAACACCGACGATCCCAGTCCGACAATGCTCACCGCCAAGAGGATGAGCAAATAGTTCTGAGCGAAAGCCAACAGCAGAAGGCCCACAAGCGTGAAGCACATACCCACCGACAGCGCATAAGGCCGTGGCCGCTTATCAGCATAGAGCCCCGTGAAAGGCTGCAGTATGGACGACGTCAGTTGAAACACCAGCGTGATCATGCCAATTTGTGCAAATGAGAAACCGAAGTTTTCCTTCACGATAGGATAGATCGACGGGATGACCGACTGTATCATATCATTAAGGAAATGCGAAATGCTGCATATGATCAGCACGGAGTAGACCGTACCCTCCGTCATCCGCGGATTGCCTTTTACTTTCTGTCCTATTGCTCTGAGATTCATATTTGTGGAGTTGAAAAGTTGAAGAGTCTATAAGTTAAGAGAGAATCACCGCCTCTTATAAGATTGTCCATTCAAAGCGTTCATTCTCATCCTTCACTGCAAAATTACTTCAACTTTTCTTATCTCACAAAAAGAGTGAACAAATTGTACACAAAACCTTCAGCGCCTCTCACGCGCGCGCTTCAACAAGTTTTCCCATTTCTCCCACACATCTTGCACACCTCCGCTGGAATCTTTGATACTCAGCATACTACAGCAGTGCGAGCCGTCATCCACTGCCCTCACTCATTCCTCGCTCATCCCTCACCCCTCGTTTCCCCTCTTTCTCAGTCTGTTCTCCTCTTCACTACCCCTGGGCCGAGTCAGAATTTCCCCCCTTGCCGTTTCAATTATCCCCCCATGCTGTAAAAACTCTTCCTACCTCTAATTTCGTTTCTTGCGGTGTAGGAAAAGTGTAGGAAGAGTGCAAGCAAAGTGTAGGCAAAGCCCTTCTCATCCACTTCGCTAAGCCATTGATTCTCAGCGAGACTTCAATTATCATAGTGACAGACAGATGCTTCTTAAGGCTCAAACATGCTGAGTGCGCACGCATACGCGCACGCGAGAAAGGGGAATTATGCAGCTTGACTTATTGAAGCATAAGCAAAATCTTACACAAAAGTCTCTCCTTTTTTGGAAAATACCTATTTTACTCGTAATTTTGCACCGAGTTTTCAAGCAAGTAAATCTGTTGCGCATTGTGGCAACAGACGACAACGGTGTCAACGCTGCTTTAGAAAACACTTTTTATGACACAGTCGTTGCAGACGTATCAAAACATTTCATTTCGTACATACAACAAGGTGCATAAGTTCCACAGCTGGGGAGTTTGTGCACAAATCTGATACGCGCTATCGTATAGAGATCACGTCATTACAGAGAGAATCAAATCATTAGTTTTCTTATAATCCCCATTTTCATGAACAAGGAAATGAGACGATGGGCTGCATCCTTTGGGATAGCAGCCATGGCTTGCGTACCTATTGGCATGCAAGCACAAAGCACCGCTTTGAGCAATAGTTTGCAATCGCTTTATGCCGAAGCCGAGGCGCATAATGCTACGTTAGCAAGCTTGCAGGCTGCCCTGCAAACTGCCGAAGCAGGCATAGAAACCGCACGTATGGACAAACTGCCCAACCTCAACGGGCAGGTATCCTTCTCGTACTTAGGCAACGGACGCCTTTGGAATCGTAAGTTTGGCGAGAGCACCTCTGCTCCTATGCCCCACTATGGCAACAACTTCTTGCTTCAAGCCGAACAAGTGCTCTATGCCGGTGGTGCAATCAAGAGTGGCATTAAGCTGGCGGAGCAGCAAAGCGAAATGGCTCGCTTGACGATAAACGACGAACGTCAGCGTCAGCGCATGTTGCTCACGGGCCTTTATCTGCAACTTCACAGCTTGCGCAATCAGCAAACCGTCTACGCCAACAACCGCACGCTGGCGCAGAAGCAAATCGAGCTGATGAAGCATCGCCGCGAGCAAGGCGTATCGCTCCGCAATGACATTACGCGATACGAACTGCAATTGCAACAAATCGACTTGGGCGAAACTGCCGTAACCGACCAACAAAGCATCTTGCTCAAGCAACTTCATACCGCGATGGGATCTGACTCTGCCGGCGTAGCATTGCTCAGCGACGAAGCCTTCGATGCGACCGACCTCGAGGTAGGCATCGAAGCGGATTGGCAGCAGCGAGCCTTGCAGCAACACATAGGATTGCAGAAGTCGCAATTGGCAGTCGACATCAATCGCACGCAGGAGAAACTTGCACGAGCCGACCGCTTGCCCAAGGTAGCCCTTATGGCTGAAGACCATCTGGACGGACCGATTACGATAGAAGTGCCACCTATCAACAAGAACTTCAACTACTGGTTTGTGGGCGTAGGCATACGCTACAATTTCTCATCGCTCTACAAGAGCAAGCGCAAGATAGCACAAGCACAGCTGAGCACGGCTCAAGCTCTCTCACAAACGGAGGTGGCCCGACAGGGCATTAGCGATGGCATACACGCGGCATATGTCAATCTTGGCACAGCGCGCAGCGAACTCGCCACCCGCCAGAAGAGTGTGCAGTTGGCATCGGAAAACTACGACGTGGTGAGCAAACGCTACCAGAACGGACTTGCACTTATCACCGACCTGACCGATGCTGCCAACATGAAGCTTGAAGCCGAACTGGCACTCTCAAATGCTCGCATCAACGTGCTCTTCTGCTACTATCAACTGAAGTATGCAAGCAACGAATTGTAACATTTATCACCAACCCTCTCTCCACAACATATGAAAAAGAAGACTTTACTCCGCATTACATACAACCTCATCGTGCTCGTCCTGTTAGCAGCAGGCATATACCTTGTAGTAGACCACTTCGTTCACTTTGGCGAAGGCGAATTTACCGACAATGCCACCGTGCAACAACACATCACACCCGTCAACACCCGCGTGCAGGGATTTATTAAGGAGATACGCTTCCAAGAATATCAGCCCGTACACAAGGGCGACACGCTCGTGGTGATCGAAGATAGCGAGTTCCGCTTGCGCTTAGCACAAGCCGAGGCTAATCTTGAAAATGCATTGGCGGGCAAGGACGTGACCGCTACGGGCATACAGACCACAGATCAAAGCATCCACGTGACCGACGCTGGCATTGACGAAGCACGCGTACAGATGGAAAATGCACAACGCGACGAAGCACGTTATGCTCAATTGCTGAAAGACGATGCTGTGACGCCTCAGCAATACGATCAGATGCACACGGCTTATCTGGCAGCAAAGGCTCGCTACGAACGTGCTTGCCGCAGTGTGGGCACGCTGTCATCGACCAAGCAAGAGCAAGGCCACCGATTGGCGCAGAGCAAGGCTGGCATTGAGGCGGCTCGTGCTGCCGTCAGATTGGCTCGTCTCAACCTTTCTTACACCGTGATTATCGCTACAGCCGATGGCGTGGTGGGTAAGAAGAACATTCACGAAGGACAGCTTGTACAGCCTGGTCAATCGCTCGTCGACATCGTAGACAATTCCGACCTCTGGATCGTAGCCAACTATCGCGAGACGCAAATGCCCAACATCAGTGTAGGCACAAAGGTGAGCGTGAAGGTCGACGCCGTTCCGGGCACAACGTTTGAGGGCACAGTGGAGCGCATTAGCGATGCTACGGGTTCTGCCTTCTCACTCATTCCGCAGGACAATGCTACGGGCAACTTTGTAAAAGTGGAGCAACGCATCCCCGTAAGAATCCGCCTTACTCCCAACAAGGCACAGGCCCGACTGCGTGCGGGCATGAACGTAGAGTGCACAACCATTACCAAGCATTAAAGGAATGAGTAACGAAAATCAACAACGGCCTGCAGGCGGAGGACCTCCCATGGTCTTCAGCATGCCGATGTATCATGATTGGGTGCCTCAGTGGGTGCGCCCTTGGATCTATGTGGTGTTGGCCTTTTGCTTCCAGTTCTCCAATGGCATGTATCTGGGAGCTATGAACAATATCGTGGGCGAGCGCGGCATCATGCGCGAAGATGTGCAGATGTGCCTTTACAGCACATTGATAGGCATGGCGCTTTACTTTGTCATACTCTTCCGCATGAAGTTTCGCTTCACCAATAAGGCATTGCTCATGACTTCAGCGGCAGTAATCCTCCTATGCCAATGGCTCGCCACATTGCAGCTACCACTGCCCGTGCTGTGGGCACTGTGTGTAGTGTGCGGCATGGCTAAGATACAAGGCACGTTTGAGTGTATGTCGATCATTCAGCTTTGGATGACGCCTAAGCGCGACTTCGGCGTATTCTTCCCCTTGCTTCACATCATCTTGCTCACCTCTATAGAGTATACTGGCTACTTGTCGGCATGGTTTGCCTACGACATGCACTGGACGTATATGCACTACTTTGTGATGCTACTTATGCTGCTTGTGCTCACGGTGCAAGCGCTGCTCACACGTCCCGTACATGCTATGCCTCAGATTGTCCCGCTTCGAGGAATCGATTGGCTGGGGGCTTTGCTCTGGATGGCACTGTGCTTGCAGACAGCTTGGCTGCTCAACTACGGCGACTATCTCGATTGGACAAACTCAGCCAACTTCAAGCTCGTCTGTGGCACGTCGCTCATCACCTTTGCGCTGTGTCTGCACCGCATGTTCACTCATCCACAGCCTTTCTTTGAACCTGCCATGTGGAGCTACAAGTACGTAGTGCCCGTCATCGTGCTGATAGGTGTGGTCGAGGCGCTCTTCTCATGTGAGCATGTGCTCGAAATGGTGTATTACGAAGAAGTGATGCACTATGCCGACCATACTTACGAAGCATTGAATCAATGGTCGCTCCCGGGGATCTGGGCTGGCTGTCTGTTTAGTCTGGGATGGCTCAAGCTGATGCGTTGGAATGTCTACAAGCTCATAGCCTTTGCACTCGCCTTCTTTGCTCTTTACGTAGGGGGCTTCTACGTGCTAATCGATAGCAACATAAGCATCGAGCAGCTGCATCTGCCCCTTGTGTGTCGCGGTTTCTCGTATGCTATATTGTGCATTGCCTTTATGTGGTGCTTACATGAGATCATGTCGTTCGAACACTTCTTCCAAGCGCTCTCTGTCTTCAACATCCTGCACATGTTTGTAGGCGGATTGGTGGGAGCATCGCTCCATGCTTATGGATTGAAGTACTATGTGGCTGATGGCTTTGCTCGCTATTCGCAGTACATCGACAGTGTGAGGATGTCGGCTTCGCCCCACGACTTCAGCGCCCTCATGCACCACTTAGTAGAGGGACTATTGGCACAAAGCGTGAAGATACTCTTCGGCTGGACACTACTGGCAGCCCTATTCCTTGCCTTGCTTATGCTGCTATGGGACATTCCCATGGTGCGCCATCAGATCAAGCACATTCCCTCATGGCCACGTGTGGGCATGGGCATTTGGCGAGGCTATCGCAGACAGCAACGCTTGCATAGGCTCCGTGCAGAGCGCCGTAAGCGGGTGGCACTGTAATCTCTTATTTTCTTCATAAAGAATAGGCAGGGTAAACGAAACTACTCGTTTATCCTGTTTATTTTTATGGGTTTTGCTATATTTTTACACAAAGTAAGGTAAGCATCCCATACAAGCCGTATTGTATAACCTTGTATAAAGTCGGAATTTTGC
>ERZ808270.627-NODE-627-length-19189-cov-5.369552_pt1 | contig 19189 bp, 18 predicted proteins | sample MGYA00521082_ERZ808270 | MGnify/ENA primary metagenome ERZ808270 (study PRJEB31516, sample SAMN03275594) | gut metagenome | biome: mammalia-associated habitat; material: feces | host: Papio cynocephalus | place: Kenya | collected 2012-07-27 ... | reverse complement strand
AGAACGAATGTATGTTAAACTTTAAACGAGGCACTTTTTCAAGTGGACTCATATAATCTATATTTATCATTAATTGATATTTATCATTCGCTTTGAATTAACTCCTCACTTCCAACTTCTCACTTCCAATTTCTCACTTCCAATTTATCTTACTCTCAGCCTTGCACCAGGGTAAATCTTGAAGTCGGGTTCCAGGTTGTTCTTGTCGTAGAGGCTCTTGAGTCTGATGCCGTATTTCTGTGCGATGCTGTACATGCTCTCACCAGGCTGAACGATGTGCGGACGTTTCTTGTACTGCTTAGGAGCCTTCTTCTGTTTCTTCTTCAGATAGATGATATCTCCCTTGTGCAAGATGTCGTGCTTGTCTCGCTCATTGTACTTGGCAAGTTTCTTCCAACTGATGCCCACTTCCTTTCCGATGCTCTTGAAGGTGTCTCCCTCCCGGGCGTAGAGATAGTAGTTCTTGTTGAAGATATGGATAGGGTGGAGCAGACCTTGGGCGTTGACAGGTTGGTCGGTGCCGCTATGCTCAGCCATAAACTTGTCGAACTTCTTCGCCTTGTCGTATTCATGGAGCTTGTAGAGTTCGATGATTTGTATCAACTTGTTGGCGTACTGTGGATTCGTGGCGTAGCCACACTGCTTGAGCCCTCGTGCCCATCCCTTGTAGTCGGTTGGGTCGAGGGAGAAAAGCCGTGAGTACCTTTGCTGGCGAGCCAGGAAACGGCTGTGGTCTTCGTAGCTCTCCTTGGCGTCGCTATAGACACGGAAGCATTCTCCTCGTGCGTCATCGTCGTGATACTGGGTCGGTCCAGTCCAGGAGGAATGACACTTGATGCCGAAGTGGTTGTTGCCTTGCTTGACCAAGTCACTTCTGCCTGCCGCACTCTCGAAGAGACCTTGCGCCAAGGTGATACTTGCGGGTATGTGGTACCTAAGCATCTGCTCGATGGCGAGATCCTTGTACTGATTGATGTATGTCTGGTAGGTCTGGTTCCATTTCATCTGCGCCGTTGCTGGAATCGTGCAGATGAATAGGGCGAGGCCTATGATGTTAGCTTTTATTCGATTCATACTGCAAAAATATAAAAAAATGTTTGTTTTTTCTCGTTTTATTTCATTTATTTATTTATTTTTGCAAGAAAAATACTGAGTTTGCCTTGGCGCAGGGATTTTGAGGGGAAAATGCTCAAGAAATCGCAAGGCAAATCACAGGATTCATTTCAACCGTACAGGGGGAACTAATTCGACCTGTACGGTTGAAATAGACCAATACGCCCCGAAGGGGCAGAAGCACCAAGCCTAGGGCAACGCCCTAGGTAATATGCAAGCAAGGATGTCGCCCTGAAAGGGCAAAAGCCTTCTGCATTTGGGGTATTTTATGCTTTTGCCCTTTCAGGGCGCATTAAATCCATGTAATCTACCCTAGGCTTGGAGCTTTTGGGCTTTGGCTTTCCCTTCGGCCGCCGATTTACAATTCAGCCCGTATCAACCGTACAGGGGAACTAATTTTTATTGAACAAAAGATAATCGTAATCGCAAGATAATTATGGTGGGAAGGAAGACGAAGATAATCATAGCTTTGGGATCAAACTATGAGCAAGAAAGAAACATCACGTATGCTGTGGAACGTTTGAGGGAATTCTTTCCCAGCATCGTTTTCTCGGGTGTGCATTGGACGGAACCTATCGGAATTGTATCAGACAAGTTCGTCAATGCCTTGGGATGTGCTGAGATTGAGTGCGATTCCATGGAAGAGGTGAGTCAAAAACTGAAGCTGATAGAACAAGAGTGTGGAAGAAAGGCAGAGGATAAGAGACGCAACGTGGTCAAGTTGGACTTGGACTTGCTTCAATATGGTGATGCAAGGCTAAAAGAAAAAGATTGGAAAAGGGGATATATGTCTCTTCTCCTAGAAGAAATCTATGTTCAAAAGTACTGAACTTATGTTCCAAAGTTTTGAACTTAAGTTCCGAATTATTGAACTTAAGTTCAATAATTCGGAACATAGAATTAAAGTGCAGGCGTTGGGTTCTCCATACTGAGATGAATCTCCACGATAGCACCTGTTTCCAAAGATTTTTGTACATTGATGATGCGTTGATTGCTGCTGCCCCTGAAGAACAAGTCTGTATCTCGTAGTTCTTTCATGTAAGGACCGTCCACCAACACGTCTATGAGTTCCAAGAGCTTCTTTTGAGCAGGATTCTTCAAAAGATTCTCATACTTAAAACCCGTGAAGCACCAGATGGTCTTGTTGCTTTCCTTGCGGATGGCTTGTGCCAACTCCGCGAAGCCTTCCGCCTGAAACATCGGGTCGCCTCCCGAGAAGGTGACGTTGGCGAAGGGGTCGCTCATGATTTCCTTCATGAGGTCTTCCGTCGATGTCATCGTGCCATGGTTGATGTCCCACGACTGGGGATTGTGGCACTCGGGACAATGGTTGGGACAACCTGCGCAATAGATGGAGGTCCTGAACCCAGGTCCGTCCACCATCGTGTCGTGTACCACGCTTAAAACACTTATCATATCTTTTTATCTACTTTTCTTTTTAACTTGGTATATCTTTCTTTTAAATATACATTTAAATATACCTTTTCTTTTAAATATACCTTTTCTTTTAAACTTGAAAAACTTCTTCTTTAGCTTGATATTCTCTTCCCTTTGATATATATATGAATTTTTTGATATGTATATATATGAATTAGGAGCAAGGTTTTGCCTTACTCCTAATTTTCTATCTTATAGATGAGAATATTCCTTATAGAGAAGAATATTCCTTATAGACAAGATAATTCTTCACTCTTCGTTCTTCACTTACTTATTGTGTGGAGTGTCGATGTGGGTCACACGGTCGTGAAGCTCGGCGAGCTTACCGCTGTTCCAACGGTCGGTGGTACCTACGAGGTAGCCAGTGATGCGCTGCAACTTGTCGATGTGATGACTTCCGCACTTAGGGCAAACGGTAAGGTTGGCATCAGCGTTCTCGTAGCCGCAGTCCAAGCAGCGGTTGCGGTTGTGGTTCACGGAGCCATAGCCCATGTTGTACTTGTCCATCATATCCACCACGCTGGCGATAACCGATGGGTTGTGGGTGGCATCGCCGTCTATCTCCACATAGAAGATATGGCCGCCACGAGTCAAGTCGTGGTAAGGAGCCTCGATCTTTGCCTTCTGCAACGCCGTACACTTGTAATATACAGGCACGTGGTTGGAGTTGGTGTAGTAGTCACGGTCTGTTACACCCGGGATGATGCCAAACTGCTTGCGGTCCTTCTTGGTGAACTTGCCGCTCAAGCCCTCGGCAGGGGTTGCCAAGATGGAGTAGTTGTGGTGGTATTCCTCACTGTATTGGTCTGCATGCTCCTTCATGTGGGAAACAATCTTCAGACCGAGCTCCTGTGCCTCCTCGCTCTCGCCATGGTGCTTGCCGATGAGGGCCTTCAAGCACTCTGCCAGTCCGATGAAGCCGATGCCGAGGGTACCGTGGTTGATGACGCTCTCGATGGTCTCCTCTGGCTTCAGCTTGTCGGCGCCCACCCAAAGGTACTTCATGAGCAATGGGAACTGCTTGGCCATGGCTGTCTTCTGGAACTGGAAACGCTCGTCCAGTTGCTTGGCTGTGATGTCGAGGATATTGTCGAGTTTCTCGAAGAAAGTCTTGATGCGCAAGTCCTTGTCCTCGATGCCCATGCACTCGATGGCAAGTTTCACGATGTTGATGGTGGTGAAGCTCAGGTTACCACGAGCGATACTGGTCTTCTCACCCCAACGGTCCTCGAATACACGGGTGCGGCAACCCATGGTTGCGATTTCCCACTTGTAACGCTCTGGGTCGTCGGCGCGCCATTTCTCGTTCTGGTTGAATGTGGCGTCGAGGTTGAGGAAGTTAGGGAAGAAGCGGCGTGCGGTAACCTTGCAAGCCAACTGGTAGAGGTCGTAGTTGCGATCCTCAGGCAGATAGTTGACGCCACGTTTCTTCTTCCATATCTGTATAGGGAAGATGGCTGTCTCGCCATTGCCCACGCCCTCGTATGTACTCAATAAGATTTCACGCATGATGCAACGGCCCTCTGCGCTGGTATCGGTACCGTAGTTGATGGAAGAGAAAACCACCTGGTTGCCGCCGCGAGAGTGGATGGTGTTCATGTTGTGGATGAAAGCCTCCATAGCTTGGTGTACGCGGTTCACAGTCTTGTTGATGGCGTGCTGCTCCAAGCGAGCCTTGCCCTCAAGACCATCCAGAGGCTTCTCGATATAGTCGTCGAGAGGAGCGTCGTAGAGGTCCTTCAAGTCCTCGCCCGTGAGCTTCTCCAAGTTCTTGACCTCCTCCTGGTAAGACATTCTTACGTAAGGAGCCAGGTAGAAGTCGAAGGCAGGGATGGCCTGACCACCGTGCATCTCGTTCTGGCAGGTCTCCAAGGAGATGCAAGCCAACACGGCTGCGGTCTCGATGCGCTTGGCAGGACGGCTGGAGCCATGACCAGCGGTGAAACCATGCTTGAGGATGATGTCAAGTGGATGCTGCACGCAAGTCAAACTCTTGGTAGGGTAATAATCTTTGTCGTGTATATGGATGTAGTTGTGCAAGACGGCGTCGCGGACATCCTCGCTCAGGAGGTAGTCGTCAACGAATGGCTTAGTGGTTTCAGAAGCAAATTTCATCATCATGCCGGCAGGGGTGTCGGCATTCATGTTGGCGTTTTCACGGGTGATATCATTGTTCTTGGCATTCACGATGCTCATGAAGACATCACGAGTCTTTGCCTTGCGGGCTATGTTGCGCTGGTTGCGATAGGCGATGTACTTCTGTGCCACGTCCTTGCGGGCGCTCTTCATCAGCTCCATCTCTATGGCGTCCTGGATGGCTTCTACGCTCATCTGGTCCTTGCCGCGATAGCTTACATGGTCGGTGATTTTCTCGATGAGAGTCTCGTCCTCACCCTTGTCTGTGTGCAACATGGCTTTACGTATGGCTGCCATGATTTTTTGTTGGTTGAAACCAACGATGCGTCCGTCACGCTTAACTACAGTTTGTATCATTTCTAGCTTTACTTTTAAGATTAATATATAATTAGCTTATAATTAACATTTTAAGTCGAAAGGCGGTCTTCAAAACCTTATTTCTGACATTGCAAAGGTACAAAAAGTATTTGAAAGTTTGACGTTTTGGACAACTTTTCTATAGTTAAAAAATATTAAGTCGCTGATAATCAGGTAAATAAAAAATCGTTTTGGAAAACTTTGCTAAAAAGCAGTTTTCTAAAACGATTAATATCTTAAACATCAAGCACTTAGAGCGAAAATGCCTTGAAATGTTAAAATTTGCTTTGTTCAAGGGTTTCGTCGAACAGCTCTTTATATATGGGCGTTCTACGATTGTAACATCTATTTCTTGTCCCTGGCGAGTTTTCTCTTGTAGTCGAGCGCAGCCCCGATGGCGGTGCAAAATTCCGAGTATTTGGGGATGCGGAACCTGACGTTGTAGAGTTTCTCCATGGCAGGAAACACCTCTCTGCATTGGGGCAGCAAGGTGAGGTTTCCGATGAGCACGAAATCCTTGATGCCCGACTCTAACGAAGAGAGTATGGTGGCGGAGCCGATGCACTGCAATACCATCCAGATGAGTCCCTTGGCGATGTCCTCTCGGGAAGCGTTCGCCTTGGCATTGCTGAAGAGCGATGCGACGGCATTCATCGGGAGTCCTGGCAGGGGCTTGGCGCTGATGTCGCCGATGAGCAGGTTGATCTTGGAGACATCTCCTTCCTTGGCGAGGTTGGCTATCTGCTTCACGTCGTCGGTCTTGAGCATGATGCGGCTCAGTCCTGCTAATGTTCCGCCGCCCACGCCGATGCCACCGATGTGGCGGATGTTGTCGCCCTCGCATTTCACGAGCGAGGTGCCCGTGCCCATGCTGACCACGATCATGCGGTCGAGCTTGCTCTCGTACTTGGCTCCCAAGCCGTCGGCGACAAACTCCTCGCTCTTCGAGGTAGGGAGCCCGTAGATGGGTTCGTCGATATAGGCGGATCCTACACCGGTGAGCATGACGTGCTCCACTTCCGCCAAACTGATTTGGTTGTCGTGCAAGTACTTTCCGAATGCGCCATATAGAGAGGTGATAGGGTCGGTGGCCTTGATGCGGATAGGACTGACTACCACTCCTTCTTCGTCGATGCCCACGATTTTAGTCGTGGAGATGCCCACGTCGATGCCTATGACTATCTTTTTCATTATATTTTAGAGATGTTTCTGTTATAATACGATTTAGTTTGACTTTTGGAAAATCGACTGCAAAGATACTACAAAATAAAGACTCCACAAAATTATCCGATGGAATAATTAGTGGAGTCTTCCCGATTTATATTTATTTAATCATTGTGTCTATAGCACACCCATCTTGCAGAAGGTGATGAGCACGGCGTAACCGATGATCATGCTGATGACGCCGATGGTCAGTCCAGCCTTCACCATGTCGGTCTGCTGGATGAGACCGGTGGAGTAGGCGATGGCGTTAGGAGGGGTGGAGATAGGCAATGACATGGCGCAAGAGGCTGCCACTGCCACACCTATTATAATGGTGGATGTGCCACCGATGCCTGCCAGGGAGTCGCCCATGCCGGCGCAGACCACCGTGAGGATAGGAATCAAGAGGGCTGCGGTCGCCGTGTTGGAGATGAAGTTACTCAAGGCGAAGCATACCAAGCCGGACACCACCATGATGACGAATGGGTTGAAGCTGTCGAAAGGAATGCTCTTCACCGCGTTCTCCGCCAAGCCCGTTCCGTTCATGGCGAGACCGAGGGCGAAGCCTCCAGCCACCATCCAGATGACCGCCCAGTCGATTTCCTTCAGGTCGTCGGCTGTGAGCACGCCCGTGAAGGCGAAGACGGCGATAGGGAGCATCGCCACCGTGTTGGCGTTGATGCCGAGGTATTTCTTGCCGAACACCCAGAGCAGGATGGTGAGGACGAAGGTGCCTGCCACCACCATCGTGCGCCAGTTGAATTGGATGTCGCCTTCTATCTTCAGTTCGATGGTCTTCTGTGAGAACGGGAACATCTTGCGGATGATGAACCATGCCAACACGAGCATGATGAGCACCATCGGGCACATGATCATCATCCAGTCGCCGAAGCCGATGTCGAGGTTCAGGCCGTCGGGAGCTGTGAGCACCTTGTAGGCGAAGGCGTTAGGAGGCGTTCCGATAGGAGTTCCCATACCGCCGAGGTTGGCGCCGATGGGAATCGCCATGGTCAGTGCAATCCTTCCCTTGCCGTTGGCGGGCAGCGCCTTGAACACCGGGGTGAGGAAGGTGAGCATCATCGCCGCGGTGGCGGTGTTGGAGATGAACATGGAGAAGATGCCCGTGATGAGCATGAAACCCAGCAGCACGTTCTCCGACTTCTTGCCGAAGGGGGCGATGAGCGTCTTCGCCATCAGCACGTCGAGACCGCTCTTGGTGGCTGCGATGGCCATCACGAAACCGCCCAGGAAGAGGATGATGGTAGGGTCGGCGAAACAGGCCATGATACCTTGGTACTCCAGCAGGTTGCCGTATTCGCCCTCGGAGCCTTGCATGATGTTGAAGGCGGAGTCGGACACGCCGAAGAGTAGCACGAAGATGATGCCCACGGAGGTAGCCCATCCCGGGTTGGCTTCCGTAAGCCAGAGCATGACCGCCATGACGAAGATGGCGATGACACGTTGTTGCACGACGGTTAGCCCCTCGATGCCAAAGCAGTCGATGGGCAAGTTCCACACTAAAATGGTGAGCAAGGCAGTTATTAGGAACATCAGGGCCTTCTTGCGATTGAAGTCGCCGCTCAAAACTTTCTTGACAGTTTCTTGCATTTTCTCAATGTTTTTGATGGTTATGGGGGCAAATGTACGCAATATTTTTCAAAAAACAAAAAAAATCCCAAGAAATATTTGGTTTTTAAAGAAAAAACACTAAATTTGCAACTGAAAAAACTTAAATTTTAAAAATATACCATCATATTAATATTAAAAGAATATACCATGGCTCAAGTTACATTTATTATCGTCGTTGCCGTAGTGGTCGTGCTTTTGGTCGTATCATTGTACCACCACAAGAAGCATATCGAGTACAAGATGTCGGACATCGAGAAGGCTGTCCGCAGTGCTTATCCCGAGGGTGTCTCTTCCGTGCAGAAGGGAGACCTGGTCAAGGCTGTGAAGAAATACTTCCATTGCAGCTCCAAGGAGGCCCATTATATAATAGGTGTAGCTCGAAGAAAGAAAATCGTGGATATCGCCGCCGAGAAGGTGACGCTGCATGAAGTGGATTACTCTTTGTAATCCACTTTGATGACGATGACACGGATGTTTTGGTCGTCGGTGTCGTTGGCTACCTTGGCGATGTGCCAGTCGCGAGGAAAGAAGATGAAGAACTCGTCGGGCGTGCTGTCGTAGAACTTGGCACGGCACTTCTTGTAGTCGTAGTGGATTACGTCCGGACGATACTTGCAGTTGGGCGTGCTCGTGTAGTGGTCGATGATGCCGAAACGCTCCACGCCCTTCACCACGTACTGGAAGTCGATGTGGTGGTTGTGGCTCTCTGAACCACGTTTCTCCAGAGGCTCGTTGTCGCTGTCCTCCACGCTCATCACCAGGGATGTGCCAGGAATCTTGTGCTTGCCTCCCTGGATGCTCAGCAAGTCGGTCTTGGCGAGGTACTCGAAGAGCGCCTTCCACTGCTCTGGATTCTTCTGGTATTGCAGGTAGAAATCCACGAGGTTGACGCTGTGATGGGGACGAGCCTTGGTGAATCCGTTCTGCCATGCGCCCGATGCTGCCCATGCCTCAGCTTCCTTGACGAGCTGTGGATTGTTGCCGTAGTACTGGGTGTAGTAGCCTTTGCCATTTTCGAGGCTCTTGTAGCAAGAAGCCTTGCCCTTTTGGCAGGTTGATTTGTTTTCCTGTGCACTTGTTGCGAGCGAAGCCGACAGCAAGAGTGCGATACTAAAGATAATCTTTTTCATGTTTTGTAGTTTGAGTATGATTTTTGGTTGCAAAGGTATATATTTTTACAGATACAACCAAACTTTTAGACAAAAATAATGATTGGCTAAAGCAAAAATAATAATAGACAGAAGTAAAAGGGGGTGTGTCATAAAGTTTACTCTTTGCGTTTTTAGGCAAGATACTTATGACACCCCCTCTCATCAGTTAGACGATCGTAATCCATACAGATTCCTCTTTCTCCCTCGCCTCGGTGATGCAGTCGATGAGGCGTTTCAGCCATTTGCGAGAATCCACCACCATGCCCTTGAACTTATTCTCACCCACGAGGATGCAGCCTTGCGTATCGTCGGGATAATTGCCGGCATGGATGCGGATGCCCTCGAAGTTAGGCACGCCTTGCAGCAGGGGAAGCCACGTCTTGAATCGGGGCGACTTGGTGATGAGCACCGGGTACGAACCCTCGGGAATCGCTGTCTTGCCTGGTACCTTGCGAGCCACCTTGCCCGATTGTCGGCTGTATCTCGCATCCACCTCCTGTGGGGAAAGGTCGATGCCGAGGAGATTGCGCCACGTAGGCTCCAGCGTGTCGCAGAAGTAATGCTCCGGGGTGAGCTGGCTCTCATCGACCTCGTAGCGCATGATGCGCTTGTCGGCCTTGTGCTTGCCGGGGAGGTATTCACGCTGCACCACAGGGGAAGTGTTGGTTGTAGAATCTTGAATGTTGAGTTGGGAGGAGTCAGCATTAGGATTGACTTTCACTTCGTCCGTCGAACGTTGTTTCTTCACTCTTCGTTCTTCACTCTTCACTTCCGAAGGATTCTTCACTCTTCGTTCTTCACTCTTCACTAAGTAAAGCCGTCCGATGGTATAAGTGTTCTTTTTGGCTATTCGTTTCAAAATGATTTCCATGATTTTAATGTTTTAAGAATTTCAACTTGCGGAAAATCGAACTGTCAGTGTCAGCGTCAGCACTTTCCATTTTCACCACATACCCCCGATGCACCCATTGGCTGATGGCATCCTTGACGCGCTTGCGGTCGTCGTTGTCGAAGCCCTCGGCACGTCTCACCTTCATGTAGTCATCCACGGAGAACTCGTCGGGTAGGAGAGTGAGGAGATTCTTCGGACCCGAAGGAGCCGTCCTCGAAACCTTGTCCTGCTCGCCGTCGGCATCGTAGATCATCTGCCCGAAGAGCTTCAGCTTGCACCAGAGGTCGTAACGCTCGCTCCAGCGGATGAAGTCCTCTATCGACTTCTCCCACTTCATGCCGTTGGCGACATACAGGACGCAGGCTTTGAGGTAGGCGATGACGTTGGCACGAAACGAGAGGTTCTCGAACACGTAGTTCTGCGAGAGCCTTGCGAACTCGGCGTTCTCCTCCACCAGTTTCTTGGCGAGACGCATAGCCTGGGGGCAATCCACCAATCCACGAGCCTTCACCAAGTTGTCGATGTAAGGCTTCAACTCTTCATCGAAGGCGGCATCGTAAGTGCCGTAGATGGGCATCGCCGAACCGCACGGCCTGCGCTCGATGGTGGCGAAGGAGATGCGGCTCACAGGACCGTCGGTCACCACTCTCCTAAAATAGTCGCGGCACTTCTTCGGGGTGCAACAAGCGTTCCAGTTGAAGCGCACCTTCACGGTCTCCGTGACGCTCTGCACGCCCACACGGTCCTGTCCGTAAGTGCCGAGGTCGAAGGCAAGCTCCATGATGCGGAAGTGCTGGTTGGTCTTGCCCTTGAGGGCGTCGAAGAGGTTCAGCTCGTTGACCTTGGCATAGAGGAAATGGTTCTCCGCCTCCTTCATTCTCAAGACAAACGCTGGGTTGGTCATGTCGATGTTCACCTCCTGGATCACCAAGCCCTCGGGGCGGTCACGCTTGTCCTTGTTGGCGCCCTTGCTGTTGCACTCGTCCTTCCATGCTCGCTCACGCTCTCGCTGTTGGGCGTCACGTAGGCGGATGTCCGCCATGATGTGGTTGATGGGTTGCGTGATGGATTCCTTGCCGCTTCCAGTAGGGGCGCAGAGGATGCTCATGAGGGTCGCCTCGTGCTCCACGTTGTCGATGTAGCGGAAGCGGGTGTCGCAGAGGTGCGCTCCCAAAGGCGGGAACACCGCCTGTGCCACGGCAGGCTGGTAGATCTTCGGTGTCCTCGAAACGAGAAGCTTGATGAGCTTCGGGAGCTTCTGGGGCATCTCATGGATGCGATAGAAGTACGATTCGGGATTGGCGATGTCGCCGAAATCATCCGTGTCGTAGTTGGTGGCTCTGCCTCGTGTTTGTTCCTCTTGGCAGAGGGAAATGGCCTTGCGCACGATGCTCGGCATGCGGTGGGATTGCTTGCGGTTGCAGGCACTATCCACCGTGGCGAAGGCTTTTTCCTTACCTTCTCCGAAGGTGGGGATGACCTGCTTTATCCAGTCTCGGTTGTCGTCGCAGAGATAGCGGAGATAACAGCTCAAGGAGAAAATGAAGGAGTTGCGCGAACCGTGCTGGGGTTCGCCTCCCAGCAGTTCCACGAGTTTCGAGATTATCGTCTCATAAGGGATTCCGTCGTAGTCGGAGGGGAATGCTTCCCCTCGAACCTCTTCTGCTTGGCTCATGCTTGCCTCTGCTTGGCTCACGCCGTTGAAGTGGCTTCCACTTCGTCCGCCGAACGTTGTTTCTTCACTCTCCACTCTTCGTTCTTCACTTAAACTCTCTTCTTCCGAAGGGGATGTTTTTTTCGAACCACCCCGTCCCTCCTTTGCCAAGGAGGGCTCCACCTCACTCCCCCAAGCCCCCTCGCTCCTCAGGAGCGAGGGGGATGTAACCGCTCCTACTCGTCGCTCTGTACCGCTTCGCTCTAAGGTTGGCGGGGCATCAAAGCCCTCGCCAGAGTTGTTTGACGCAACAGAGTTGCGATTGTTTGTGCGGTGTAAACCGCCTTGGTTGAGTTCCTTGCTTGCGGCTTCATTCAGTTCCTTGCTTGCGGCTTCATTCAGTTCCTTGCTTGCGGCTTGGTCTGTACTTTGCTTGACATAGCTCTGATTCCCTCCATCAATGCTGACATGATTAGCATCAGAACCATCATGATTAATAGGTTGGGCATGCTCAGCAGGAGAGCTAAGAGGAACAGCAGGATTGCTATCGCTGCCCGAAAGTCGATTGCCTTTGTCGTTCGTGTCATTGTTGTCATTGTTTACTTTGTTATTGTTTTCTGTGTTGGCGTATCCTTTGTTAGCGTTTGATGTGTAATGTTTCGTGTTTACTTGTGAGGCAAAAGCACTTGAGTTGTCTTTTCCTTCGACCGCCGAAGCACAAGGATTCTTCTCTCTTCGTTCTTCACTCTTCACTTCCTTGAAGAGCTCCGCTTCATTTATATATAAGATGTAGTCCTCGGGAACGATGAAGGAGGGACGAGCCAAGTCCTTCACGCAAACGTCGTATTCCGCATCCTCCAATTGTTCCGACATCCATCTTTGGGCGGTAGCCAAGTCCATGCCGTCGGGGATGACGAAGACGAGACGCAAGCCCTCCATGCTCGGGGTAACATGTACGAGCAAGATTCTCTCCAAGACCGCAGGCTTCTTCACTCTTAGCTCTTCGCTCTTCTCTTCCCAGTACCCCCTTGGGTCGGGGATGTGGTCCTTGTCGTAGATGCTCAGTCCGCTCGGGATGGCATCGGCGTTGAGGCGGCGTCCGTTCTTGAAGGTGGCGTGGGGCGTGAGGATGGGCAGTTGCGACTTCAGTTGAGTCTTCATCGTGTCGTAGTCCTCCTGGCAGATTTCGCCACGGCGCTTGCGTTCGAGGGCATCCTCTATCTGAGCGCAAACGTCCTTCACTCGGCTACTCCTGGTAGCTTGGTGGAAAAGCTCGGGGGTGCAAACCTGCACCGCCCTGCTTCTAACGTTATTTGATATTCCAAAAGCCATTTTTAATGTTTAGTGTTTAATGTTTAATTTTTAGTGTTTGAAACACAATACTATAGAATTCTTCGTTCTTCACTTCCGAAGGATTCTTCACTCTTCGTTCTTCACTTTACTTTCCGAATGTCCTGCACCAAGATATCTTGAAACACCTGTCCTTGGTACTCATGGGTCGAAAAGCGGAGTTTCACGAAGACCAGTTCATCGGCATAAAGCCTAATCTGTGCATTATTGCCTAGCATCACCGCAGCAAATTGGTTCTCGAACTTGCCGCCGAACTCCTGCAACACGATGTTGCACTTAGCGAGCTTACCACCCTCGCTCTTCTGTGAATCGACAAGGAAAGTCTCTCCTTGTGCCACAACTCTCATAATCATTGTTTCCATCTTTCTTTGTTCTAATGTTAAGTGTTGAATGTTAAGTATTAAATGTTGAATGTTAAGCGTTAAATGTTAAGCGTTAAATATAAACCCCTCCTATTCAGCAGTCCTTAATCAAGACAGTGTTTCAGCAATTCTTAATCAAGGCAGTGTTTCAGCAATTTTTAATCAAGGCGGTGTAACACCGCACAAAAATCGCAATTCTATTGCGTAAGAAAACATCGGCAGCCCGAAGGGCAAAGGCTCCGCTGCCGATACCAAAACTCTGGCGAAGCTATAGCGTAGCCAGCTACATCCCCTTCCCCCTGAGGGGGAAAGGGGCTTGGGGATAGGAGGTGGAGCCCTCCTTATGAAGGAGGGACGGGGAGGTTGGAGAAAATCTCCCCGACAGGGAAAGTCAAAAGAGTTTTCTAAGACTTTTTACAAAAGTCAAGCCCTTGCAAGTTGGTGAATGAACTTGCGTCCCCTCTCCGTCCACACGAGATAAGTACGTGTGTGGATGGTATCGCATCCGACAAAGAGGTCAAAGTGCGTGCGGCTCTTCGCCAGCCCCCGATGCGCATACTCCGCATAGAGCAGATACTGCCCACTCTGGTAGTACTGCACCCGCTCTGCGCATAGCAAGCGGTTCAGTTCCTGTGCGGTGCAGCCCAGTTCCTTCGCCACCTGTGTGGTAGTATAGCAGGAGATGGAGTCGAGCACGTTGTCGGCGTAGAGAGCCTTCGGAAGGAGACGGTCGATTTCCACCTCTTGCTCGGCGATGACCTTGCACTTGCCATCGAGCAGTTTGCTCTTCTCTTCAAGTCTCTTGCTCTGCTCGTCAAGCATAGCCTCTTGCAAGGCAATCTTGGCATCCCTCTCTCGGATGGCGGCTTGCAGAATGTCCTCGGCACGCTTGCGGATGTCCTCGTCTGTATCGCCATCATGAGTGAAGATGTAGCCACCGTGCTTGCGGATGGAAGGAAGTACCTCGCCGCACACCCAGTCTTGGAAAGGTTCAGCCTGAGGCTTGTTGGAGCGCATTACCAAGCGGTAGAGGTTCTGCTCGGAGATAAAGGTGAGAAAATTCTTCTGTTCAATCTCAGTATCTCCATATTGATTTGTTACGGAAGAGCCCCCCTCAATAATTTTTAGCCCCCCTCCTTTCAACTTTCTTTTCGCCATACTGGCATTCTTAATCTCCAGCACCTTGCAGACATCCACGAGGCAGAAGAGCGGTTCCTCACTTGTACCCGTCACTCGGATTTCACCGAACTGCGGATGCGTGAACACTTGGATTTTAATTTCCTTTGTCGTCATATTCCTATAATCTTAAAAAATGACTTAATACTTATGTTAATTCACTCAATAGGAATGCTCTTAGTGTTTTTCTCCTGTTCCTCCAACCTCAGCGCGCTGATATATATTAAGGTGGTGGCTTGGATAAACAAAAAAAGCACCCGAAACCAAGAACCATCATTTCTCAGATGAGTTCTGATTTCGAGTGCAAAGATATAAGGGGTGTAGGGGGTGTGTAGGCCTACACTGAGAATTATTTTTCAGAAAATATACTATTTCCACAAAGGCTCTTGCTCCCACTGAGCAATGAAGCCCATGAAACGAGTACTTACAAAGGGATGCTTTGCGAGTATCGCTTTAAATTCAGCGGCAAAGGTGTTGTCCGGATATATTGCATTGAGCCAGTAAGCTATACAGCAAAGTTGTGGATACAACGTCTCTTGACGAAAAGAAAAATCCGAAATCCATTTTCTCGGCATTCGCATTGGAGTCTGTGGCTTAACTGGAAACTTGCGATTCCATACCCTCGAGTGATGAGCGCAATAATTACGCAACGCAACCAAAGTCTCCAACCAACTCTTCAGGAACTTATGGTGATTAAGTCCGAAATCGTGAGCCACTTCATGCTTTACGGTCGCATCCTTGAAATTGCCAAACAATTTGGAGAGTGTGCCAAACGAGACCACCTCCAAGGTCTTCCACACTGGTGGAAGATCCGGCTCGGTATATTTCTGAAAATGCTCTTTGATATACTCTTCGTGGGATCGTTTTACCTCGGTACGAATATGTTCCAAGTTGGAGTTGAAAAAATCTTGATTGCTTGCAAGGTTTGCATCCATAAACCAAAATGCCCCAAAAGTAGGGGTGAAACGTTTGATGATTTTAGTACGGATGGCCACTTCAATCGTTTGGATGGCTGAAAAGAGCAAAGCCTTTAGTTCTTTGTCAAAGTAGTAATAATCCAAGATCTCGGAGAAACGACTATTTGGCTTGAACTGGTGTGTAGTGCGATTCGTTTCCCAATATCGCCAATAATCAGCCAAACGAAAATAACTGATGACATCCAAGGCTTCTATAGCTTGGCGGTCATCGTCAATAATCAATCCTCTTTGGTTGAGAGTACTGATTTGTTCCTCTATGGTAATGGCTTGCTTTGTATATTTCATACCCCCATAAAATAAAAATGTCCCGCTGGGTACGCTGTTCTTATGGGAAGCGAGCGGGATTTGTCGGTGCAAAGATACGATTTTGTTTTTATACCACCAAATATTTTGGCGAATATTTTTTGAAAAAGCATTTCTCGGCATCTATCATGTTCCACTACTCCTCAGCATCATTTCTCAACCTCGTAGCTATTCTGGGGCATAAAGGCTTCAGCACCTCGGCGGCAACCATGGAGTCCTTGCGAGCCTGAGGAGTCTCGATGCCAGTCTTTGCGAGACTCATGATAGTCTGTCGGATGCTCTGCTCGCTGCGCCCCGTAAGGCGGCTCAGGAACTGGGCGAGCTGCTTTTGGTTAGTGTATTCTGCCGAGAGCGAGATGTCGAGCAAGCCCGCCATCATGATGACCACCTGGCGGTTAGTGAGCTGCTGAATTTTCTCTCCATTTCCCGAAGCAAGAGGACTTTCGCTTGAAGCCTTCCTTATGTCAGAATCTGATGCATCGTCTTTCTTCTTTTCTTCGCTATGAAAGTTTTGACTAACCTTGGTACCCTCAGGACTGATGGTGATGATGGAGTGGGAGTTGTCGATGAACTGCGCTCCCTGCTCATTGGTGAATTGATTGATTTGTGCCATGACTTATTGAATATTTGAAGTTTCAAGTTTTGGGGCAAGCCCTTGTTTTGACGTTGAAAGTCCCTGCTTGGCAATAACTTCCGCTAAGGCTTTGCTGTCTATGTTGTTGTCGGAGAAGTCGAGGTACGAAGCCCCAGTTTGGTTAGTGAAATGCTCGATGTTTGTCTGGTGGATGACTGGTTGTAGCCTTTGCTCTGCCTCATGCGCTTTCTCTTCCGCTGCAATTTGGAGCAACACATCCTTTGCCTTTGCATCCCATGCCGTACCGACAAGCAACGTGTTCAGGTCCTTGAAAATCTGCCCACGTTCTTTGCTTGGCAACGAGAGTATTCTTTCGGCTATCACATCGAGCGAGATTGTGTTAGCGTAAGAAGAACAAGCTGTCTCTGTGGCCCGATATTGTCCTTGGGGATTTTGGGCAGAAGCAGAAGCTCCCGTTTGGCTAACTTCCGTTTCATCGGTTTCCATGCTGTCGAGCATCTCGTTGATTTCTTCGGAATACATATTCTCCGATTCCATGTACTGGGTAATGGTGTCGGCCACGGTCTCCTCATCCATAGTTCGGAAAATACACCTGAAGGCTTGGTCCAATCTCTTCACCATGAGTGGCGCATGGCGCTCTATCTGAAGTTTTAGGGCACATGCCGCCGAGATGTACTCGCAACCAGCACGAGCCAACAACTCTGCCGAAGCTTGCATGATGCAACCGATGGCAAGGTTCATTTCCACTTGAAAAGTAGGCGGTTCATCATGTTCTGTTCTTGTTGCCACGATAGGGTGTAGGTTCTCCTTGAAATAGTACAACAGCTCGTTCCATAGCAGCTCGTGGCAGTAAGCCACTCCCAGTTTGGTTGTCTTGCACCGCAGGGTATCCAAGACCAAGAAGCTTTGGTAGAACAGTTCCGATGGATGCAGCACCACTTGGCTTGTCTCGCCCATCAGTAGTTTGCAAGCTCCCGTCAGGAACTCGTATAGGGGACTGTCAAGATACCTTTCTTCTACGAGGCATCTTTCTTCTCTTCGAAATAGCATGTTTTCCATAGTCACCAATCAATGTGTCAAGTTTGTCGAGCCATACCACCAGACCGTATGTAGTAGCACCTGTCGTAAAGTCAAATTCCATGTTCCCGTTCTCGAAAGCTTTTAGCACATCATCTTCGGCACCAAACTGTGCCATGAGGTCTGCGCCATAGCGATATATGCCAAACTGCTTGAACTTCACCGTCAGGTCGTAGTCGGGATGCTCGAGGCAGAGGTCTGCGATGCGGGTTACGTCTTCGTTCACTTGCTGTAGTTTCACTTCGCCATCGTCTTCTGCCACGAGCGTGAAGGAGGCAGCGCTTTCTGTCTTTTTCGCCAAGTTTGACATGATGCTTATCAGGTCTCCAGCGTTTGTCTTGCGGTCATCTGCCATTTTCTCGTCTCGTCTCAGGTCGAGGCGAATCTGTCTCACCTCGTCGCCGTAGTGAGTACGTAGGTGGTCTATCACGGGCCAGAACTCCCTGTTCTTCTTTTGGAGGCTTTTTAATTCTGCTTTTCTACCGTATGGCATGAGCAGTTGGCTGATGCCTTGTTGCAAGATGAGGGCGAGCTTGTCGGGGTTGCCGCCGAAGGCGGAGTTGCGTTCGATGCCCACCATCTGATGTCCTGGGCGGTTGTCGATGATGACCATGCTGAAGGGATGGTGCTCGTGCTCCACATCCTTCTTGTCGATGGTGGTGTGCTTGCTCTTGTTCGCCTCCACGGTCATGAGTATCACGCCTTTCTCGTGTCGCAGCACTTCACATTTGTGCTTGTCCCATTCCGTTTTCTTCTTTTCGCCGTTACCGCTGCTTTTCAGCACTGGCAGTTCCAGGCTGTGTCGGGTCGCAAAGAAGCTGCCCATGCATTCCTCGGATGACTCATATACAGGCTTCTTGTCGGTATTGATGGCATCAGTCTTCATGGCATCAGGTTGTGTGCAGAAGAGGTCTTTCCTCTCCTCGCTTGCCTTGATTTCCAAGGCGTAGAAATTAAATGTTGGCATTTGTGTCTATGATCATTATGATTTATGTCTTTAGTTTTGCGATATATGCAAAAGCATCTATTTCGCTTGTTTCATTTCATAATATGTTCTATGAAGCTAAAAAGATATTCATGCTTGTCCACATGAATTTACTTCAAGATGATTTCCTCCTGGCTTGGCAACCTGAATGAGAATGTGGAATGCCCATCGTGGTTCGTGAGAACAAAATCGCCTTTGGAAATGACGTCCATACCTATGACACCTCATAGTCTTCATCGTCTTTTTCCATTGCCAAAACATTGCAAACCACTCCAGCCAAAGGTATAGCCAAATGTATCTCGTACACATCGGTTTCAACTATGCCGTTGGCACTTGAAAAACCAGATTTTCCATAAGACTTTAGCCCTAATTCCGTTACAATCTTTGAAGAAATTAGTGTGCCTGTTGCTCCTGTATCCCATAGGGCATTTTGAGAGGTATAAACTTTTGAGGGAAATTCTCCTTTTTTGAAGTCCACGGCAGGACAAATCCGACATTCCGATACAATAGCCTCGATTATGTCGGAATTACGTTGTGTGTATACAGCCATTATCTCATTACATTTTTGGGAAAAACAGCAGACCATGGCACAACCTCCATCTTATGGCGCGGACCATCCAATTTCATATATTTCACTCGCACTATTCTTGCACGAGGATGGGAACTTACTTTTGCTTCATATTCGGCAAGCACGTTCCTGTTTCCATCTAACACTTGAGTTCTCATTTTGCTATAGCATGTATATACTAATTTAAAAGTGTACCACTTTCTAATTAAAAAGTGTACCACTCC
>ERZ808270.623-NODE-623-length-19272-cov-10.550138_pt1 | contig 19272 bp, 8 predicted proteins | sample MGYA00521082_ERZ808270 | MGnify/ENA primary metagenome ERZ808270 (study PRJEB31516, sample SAMN03275594) | gut metagenome | biome: mammalia-associated habitat; material: feces | host: Papio cynocephalus | place: Kenya | collected 2012-07-27 ... | reverse complement strand
CCGGGCTTGTCGTTCACGCCTTTCATGTATTGGAATATGCCACAGGGGAATATCGGCGTGTTGTGGTGGAAGCCTATGCCCTCAAGCGAGCCGAGCAGCAGGGCGCGCGTCACGAGGCGGCCTTCCTCCTGCGTGCAAGTGCCGTAGTTGATCGACGTGAAAGGCAATTGGTCGCCAGAGCGACTTTGCAGCGTGTTGAGGTTGTGGTACATCGCCTCCACGGCCTGGTGAAGTTCCTGTATGGTGTCGCACAGTGCCGAGTTGTAGTATTTTTGGTCGAGCTTGTCCTTGTTGGCCAACTTGAAGTCGTCTTTTGTCAGGCGTGTGTCTTTGAAGAAGGCATCCTTTACCGTGTCGGCCCAGTGCTCGAAAGCCGATCGCGTCACGCCCACGTTGTCTTGGTATGTCTCGTCGTAGAGTGAGAGAAAGTCGGTGTCGGCAAACTCCTTTTGGTCTTTAGCCCAAGCGGTGATGTAGTGCTTGAAAAACGACTTGCGGAAATATGGCACCATGGTCCAGTCGAGATGCGTCGCCGACACGCCGCCAAACTGGTCGAGACTCTGCAGCTGGAAGATTACCGCCACGAGCTGCATTGCCGTGTTGAGCGATCCAGCGGGGCGCACGTCGCCTTGGCGCGTGTGGAAGCCCTTTGACAACAGGTCGTCGAATGGTATAGACAGGCAGTTGTGGAAGCCGATGGCATACTTGTTGAGGTCGTGGAGATACACCTCGTTGTTCTCGTGGTTCCTGCGTGCCATGTCCGACATGCAGTGATCCAGGGCGTATTGCTTTTCGTACACGTTGGCGGCCTCGCCCGAGCGCCCGCCGCCTGAATACTCGTCGATGTTGGCGTTTTGGTTTACGACGTTCTTCGCCATCAGCTTGTCCTCATAGGCTTTCTTCACGCGCTGCTCGCGCTCCAGCTTGTGCTGGTAGCGATACTCGCAATATGCTATCACGGCGCGCGTCTCGCCTTCCTTGGCGAGCACCTCCACCACGGTGTCTTGGATGTTCTCTATATCGAAAATCTCTGTCGTGGGAAGGTATTTCTTCTCGCAAAGGGAGAACACCTTGTCGGCATATTCGCGTGCTATGTCTTCTATGTCGCCCTCGTGTCCAATGGCCTTGAGGTCTTTCAAAATGGCGACTTGAATCTTTGTCAAGTCGAACGGCACTACCTTGCCGTCGCGCTTTTTAACTTGAATCATGGCTGTCTTGTAATATTTTTCATGTACAAAAACGGGAAACTTTTTCTCATTTTGAGAAATGAAAGTTTTCCGTTTTGGATAACTTTGCTTTCTCGCTCTTTCCCGAAGTTGTCTATTTTTGTTCGTTTCCGACTGCAAAATTAGCAAAAAAGTTTGGTAAGTCGGGGAAGTTTCTCGCTCTTTTTTCCAACTTTTTTATTCTCTTTTGTCTATCAAAGGGTTAGGTGCTTTTGGTTAAAATTTAGCTCTTAACTTGTGCCGAAACACATTGATTTGTTGGGAGAATGTGCAAGTGGCGCCTCCATGGCAAGCATGGCGACAATATAATATGTGGTTTTAATAATAATTAAGCCATATTTGTTCGGCTTGTTTGCGAAAACCATTACTTTTGCAATAGTATAATCAAGCGACTCACGCGAAATATGGACTTAGTAGAAAGATTCATCAATTACACAAAGTTTGACACGCAGTCGGCGGAGGACTCCACGACCGTGCCCAGCACGCCCAAGCAGCTCATCTTCGCAAGATACCTGAAGGAAGAGCTGGAGCATGAGGGCCTGCAAGACGTGGAAATGGACGGCATGGGTTATATCTATGCCACCCTTCCTGGCAACACCAAGAAAGACGCGCCCACGATAGGCTTCATCTCCCACTACGATACAGCCCTCGACGCGAGCGGCGCCAACATCAAGGCGCGCGTCGTGAAGAGCTACGACGGTGGCGACATAGAGCTTTCGCCGGGCATAGTGTCCTCTCCGAAGAAGTTCCCGGAGCTGCTTCAGCACAAGGGCGAAGACCTTATCGTGACCGATGGCACCACGCTTCTCGGCGCCGACGACAAGGCGGGCATCGCCGAGATTGTGCAGGCGATGTGCTATCTCAGGGATCATCCCGAGATTAAGCATGGCGACATTCGCGTCGGCTTCAACCCCGATGAGGAGATTGGCATGGGAGCCCACCACTTCGACGTGGAAAAGTTTGGCTGCCAATGGGCTTACACTATGGACGGTGGCGACATAGGCGACCTGGAATTTGAGAACTTCAACGCCGCCGCGGCCAAGGTCACCATCAAGGGAGTGAGCGTGCACACAGGCTATGCGAAGGGCAAGATGATCAACGCCTCGCGCCTCGCCTGCGAGTTCAACGACCACATCCCCGAGACCGACATACCCGAGACCACCGAGGGCTACGAGGGATTCTATCACCTGCTCTCTATCAACAGCCATTGCGAGGAAGCGAAGCTCTCGTATATCATCCGCGACCACGACCGCAAGAAGTTTGAGCAGCGCAAGGACTTCATGGAGCACATCGCGGAAGAGATGAACGCCAAGTATGGCGAGGGCACCGTGACGATAGACATCAGGGATCAGTACTACAACATGAAGGAGAAGATTGACCCAAACATGTATGTCATCGACATCGTGCTCAAGGCCATGCAGGAGAGTGGCGTTCGGCCAAAGGTGGAGCCCATCCGTGGCGGCACCGATGGCGCGCAACTGTCGTTCCGGGGCTTGCCCTGCCCGAACATCTTCGCCGGCGGTGTCAACTTCCATGGGCCTTACGAGTTCGTCTCCATCCAGGTCATGCAGAAGGCCGTGGATGTCATCGTGAAGATTTGCCAGCTCACGGAAGGCTTCAACGAGTAAAAGCAATAAAGCCTGGATTGCCCGGTGAGGCTGTCCTGGCTCTCAAAGTTCAACCGAAGGGGCTTGTGCCAACTCGCACGTGCCCCTTCTATCGTTTCCATACATGAGAACATTGGAACTCTTGGCTCCAGCCAAGAACTTGGAGTGCGGCATGGCCGCCATCAGCCATGGCGCCGATGCCGTGTATATCGGCGCCGACCGCTTTGGCGCGCGCGCCTCGGCGGGCAACAGCGTCGACGACATCCGTGCCTTGTGCGATTTCGCCCATCTCTTCGGGGCGAAGGTGTATGTCACCGTCAACACCATTATCTACGACAACGAGCTCACCGCCACGCAAGAACTCATCACGCGGCTTGCCGAGGTGGGCGTTGACGCGCTGCTCGTGCAGGACATGGCTACGCTTGCCATGCGCCGCGTGGCATTGGGGAAAGTGGGTCGCGTGCCGCTCCTGCATGCGTCCACGCAGATGGACAACCGCACGGCGGAAAAGGTGGCGTGGCTTCGCGACCTCGGCTTCACGCGCGCGGTGCTGGCCCGAGAATTGTCGGTCGAGGAAATAAAGGCCATCCACGAGGCTGTGCCCGAAGTGGAGCTCGAGGTCTTTGTGCATGGCGCGCTTTGCGTGAGCTACTCGGGGCAGTGCTATGCCTCGCAGCGGCTTTTCGGCCGTTCGGCTAACCGTGGCGAGTGCGCCCAGGTGTGCAGGATGAGCTATGACCTCGTGGATGCCGACGGCAAGGTGGTGGTGAAAGACCGTTACCTCCTGTCAATGAAAGACTTGTGTATGGTAGACCGCCTTGAAGAGCTTGCCGACGCTGGAGCGTCATCGTTCAAGATTGAGGGTCGGCTGAAAGACGCCGACTATGTGAAGAACGTGGTGGCGGCCTACTCGCTACGGCTCAACAACATCATCAAGAGGCGTGGCAACGACTATCGCCGCGCCTCGTGGGGCAGGGTGGAATATGGCTTCCGGCCCGACCTCGCCAAGACATTCAATCGAGGCTATACCGAATATTTCTCGAAAGGACGAGTCCGTGGCTTGTCGACCATGGTCACGCCAAAGGCGCTTGGCGAGTTCGTGGGCACCGTGAAAGACCTCCGTGGCGACTCTTTCCGCGTGTCGGGCACCGCCGTGTTTGCCAATGGCGACGGCTTGTGCTTCGTCAAGGACCAAGCCGGCGGCGATGCTCAGCAGGGAGAGCGGCTTGAGGGCTTCCGCGTGAATCGCGTGGAAGGTAACCGTCTCTTTCCCTTCCACATGCCGCGTGGCTTGCGGAGGGGCATGGCTCTATATCGCAACAACGACGTGGCCTTTGGCAAGGCCTTGGCGGGCGAGACGGCGCACAGGGTCATCCCCGTGTCGATGGAGTTCGGTGTCACTGGCGATGGCTTCCGCCTATCGATGAGTTTAACCGCTGGCAGCAAGAAGTTGGCATGGACGGTGGAGACACCCTTCGGGCATCAGCAAGCCAACCGCCCTCAGGAGGATAACATACGCAAACAGCTGTCGAAACTCGGAGGTACGATCTTCGTGCTGGAGAGGTTGACCATTGACCAGGAGACCAAGGGCCTGTTCATCCCATCCAGCGTCTTGGCGCAGCTTCGGCGCGACGCGGTGACGGCTTATGCCAAAACCCTCGAAAGGGCAACGGCAGACGCAGCCCTTGCCCGTGGCCAAGAAAGCACGGATGCTCCGGCGCGCTACTGGTCGGAGGAGTACAGGAAGTATCCTTACCTTTTCAACGTGGCCAATCACGAGGCTCGCGCTTTCTACGAGGCTCATGGCATGAGCGGTCTTGAGCCAGCCTTGGAGACGGCGGATCCCGCGCGCAGCGTGGTGATGCAGTGCCGCTACTGCATACGCCACGAGCTTGGCTTCTGCGTGCGCCGTGGCGGCAAGAAGCCGGAGTGGCGCGAGCCTTTGACTCTGCGGCTTGGCGACGGGCGTGGCTTCCGTCTCGACTTCCGTTGTGGGGAGTGCCAAATGAACTTGTTGCCGGCAGATTAGTGGCAACCACGTTTCTTTTATCTAAATTGCTTGCCTCCGTGCAGACTTTTTTATTAACTTTGCAGCAGATTTATAAAAGCAATACCAATGACTTATACCATTGAGAAAATCACCACCCTCATCGGTGCGCGTCGCTATGGGACGGCAGATGCCAATATCGCATTCTTGCTCACAGACAGCCGTTCGCTTTGTTTCCCAGAAGAGACCTTGTTCTTCGCGATAAAATCGGAACGCAACGACGGTCATAAGTATATCCCAAGCCTCTATCTTCGTGGTGTCCGCAACTTTGTTGTGACATCCGTGCCAGACAGTTATCAGGCTCGCTTCCCGCAGGGCAACTTCCTTAAAGTCACCAATACCTTGGAGGCCCTGCAGCGTCTCGCGGAGCGCCATCGCGACGAGTTCGACATACCAATAGTGGGCATCACGGGGTCCAACGGCAAGACCGTGGTAAAGGAGTGGCTCTATCAGGTGCTCTCGCCCGACTGCTTCGTGACACGCTCGCCACGTTCCTACAACTCGCAGATTGGCGTGCCGTTGTCGGTGTGGCTTATGAGCGACGACACCAAGGTCGGCATCTTTGAGGCTGGCATCAGCAAGCCAGGCGAGATGCTCGCCTTGCGCGACATCATCCAGCCCACCATAGCGGTACTGACCAACCTCGGATCGGCCCATCAGGAAAACTTCCCGTCGATGGAGGCAAAGTGCAAGGAGAAACTCATACTCTTCCACGACGCTCGGTCCATAGTCTACAATGCCGACGACGCTATCGTGGCAAGGCTCGTGGACGCGTCTGGTTACAAGGGCGAGAAACTGTGCTGGTCGCGCAAGGACGCAGGTGCCAAGATGTTTGTCAAGAAGGTAGTGAAGTCGGAGACTACCACTACCGTCGATTATATATATAATAATGTGGAGGGCAGCTATACCATCCCGTTTATCGACGATGCCGGCATCGAAGACTCTATCGTCACCGCCATTGTCGCCCTGCGTCTCGGGGTGAAGCTCGAGGAGCTGAAGGCGCGCATGGCCCAGCTTGAGCCCGTGGCCATGCGCCTTGAGGTGAAGGAGGGACGGCATGGTTGCACGCTCATCAACGACTCCTACAACTCCGACATCAATTCTCTCGACATAGCCCTCGATTTCATGAACCGTCGCCCAGACCACAAGGGGCGTCGCCGCACGCTCATCCTCAGCGACATACAGCAGAGCGGAATGAAGCCCGACGACCTATATCGTGAGGTGAGCCGCTTGGCAAAGGAGCGAGGCGTGGAAAAGTTCATCGGCATAGGCCCTGTGGTTTCCGACAATGCCAGCAAGATAGACATCAATGACTCGTTCTTCTTCAACAGTGTCAGTTCGTTTCTCGACTCAACGGTGTTCCACACCCTCCGCGACGAGGTAATACTCATAAAGGGCGCGCGGCAGTTTGGCTTCGACCAGATCACCGACCTCTTGGTAGAGAAGGTGCACGAGACCGTGCTTGAGGTGAATCTCAACGCGGTGGTTGCCAACCTCAACTATTATCGCTCGTTCATGAAGCCAGAGACAAAGCTCGTGTGCATGATCAAGGCCGACGCCTACGGAGCGGGCAGCGTGGAGATTGCCAAGACATTGCAAGACCACCGTGTGGACTATCTCGCGGTGGCTGTCGCCGACGAGGGCGCCACGCTTCGCCGCAACGGCATCACATCCAATATCATGATCATGAACCCAGAGATGTCGGCGTTCAAGACCATGTTCGACTATGACCTTGAGCCGGAGGTCTACTCTTTCCGTCTGCTCGATGCCCTTGTCAAGGCCGCCGAGAAAGAGGGCATAACGGGTTGGCCTGTGCATATCAAGCTCGACACGGGTATGCACCGCCTTGGCTTTGACCCAGAGAAGGACATGGACAAGCTCATCGACAGGTTGAAGCACCAAGACGCCATCATCCCTCGTTCGGTATTCTCCCACTTCGTGGGTTCCGACAGCGACGACTTCGACGCTTTCTCTGCCCATCAGTTTGAGCTCTTCGACAAGGGCAGCCGCAAGTTGCAGGCGGCGTTCAGTCATAAGATCCTGCGCCATATCGACAACTCGGCTGGCATAGAGCATTTCCCGGAGCGTCAACTCGACATGTGCCGATTGGGGCTTGGCCTCTATGGTATCAACAGCCGCAACAACCAAGTCATAAACAATGTGTCAACATTGAAGACCACGATATTGCAGTTGCGCAACGTGCCGGCTGGCGACACCGTGGGCTATAGCCGCAAGGGAAAGATAGACCACGACAGCGTGATAGCCGCCATACCAATAGGTTATGCCGACGGCTTGAACCGTCATCTTGGCAACCGCCATTGCTACTGTCTTGTCAATGGCAAGAAAGCCGAGTATGTGGGCAACATCTGCATGGACGTGGCCATGATAGATGTCACGGGCATACCCTGTAAGGAAGGCGACAGCGTGGAAATATTCGGCGACGACCTGCCCGTTACGGTTCTCTCCGACGTGCTCGACACCATTCCCTATGAGGTGCTCACGGGCATCAGCAACCGCGTGAAGCGCGTTTACTTCCAAGATTGATTCCCGAAAGGCATATTTGTTTTCATTGGCGGCCATGATAAATGCCGCCAATGACCGACAAGGGGTATAACGCTCGATGGTGTTATACCCCTTGTCGGTTTTTATGGTGTTTATCCCTTAATGGCCTGGCCTCTTCTTATCCCCATTGGCTGTTTGCCGGCTTGTATTCGGGCACGAGCTGCCTCATGAGCGCGACAACGGCCTTTTGGTCGTATGTCGACGCTGTGGCGATGATGTTGTCGATGTCGCTTGACACTTGCGCGAATTCATATTCCCTGACCTTGGCTATTCGGATGCTCTTGTTGAATGTCGGCTCGGTGCTTTCCTCGTTGGCAAGCACCTCCTCGTAGAGTTTCTCGCCAGGTCGCAATCCGGTGTACACTATTTTCACGTCATTGGCGTTGGACAGTTTTATCATGCGCTTGGCGAGGTCAGCGATGCGTACCGACTTGCCCATGTCGAACACGAAGATCTGCCCGCCGTGTCCATGGGTGCCGGCTTCCAATACGAGCTTGCACGCTTCGGGAATGAGCATGAAGAAGCGCGTCACGTTGGGGTCGGTCACTGTCACGGGACCACCGTTGCGAATTTGTTTCTCAAAGATTGGGATGACAGAGCCGTTGCTGCCCAGCACGTTGCCAAAGCGCGTGGTGACAAACTGCGTCGTCGTCTGGGCGCTGTTGAGGCTTTGCGTGTATATCTCGCACAGGCGTTTCGAGCAGCCCATGACGTTGGTCGGGTTAACCGCCTTGTCGGTGGAAATCATCACGAACTTCTTGACCCCGTACTTCACGCTGAGGTCCGCGATGATCTTCGTGCCGTTCACATTGTTGTAGATAGCCTCAGACGGCGAGTCCTCCATCATGGGCACGTGCTTGTAGGCCGCGGCGTGGAACACGTAGTCGGGGCGGTTCGCGTCGAAGATCTTTTCCATCAGTTTCTTCTGCGTGATGCTTGCCACTATGGTTTGGCAGTCGATGTCGGGAAACCGCTTGCGCATCATCAGCCTGATGTCGTGCTGTGGGGTCTCAGCGGAATCGATGAGCACCATGTGGGCGGGGTTGAAAGCCGCCACTTGGTTCACTATCTCTGAGCCTATGCTTCCTGCCGAGCCGGTGATGAGTATGGTGCGATTTTTCAGCATCGCGCCAATGGCCTCGATGTCCACCTGTATCTCGTCTCTTGGCAGGAGGTCGGAAATCTCAATTTCCCTGAGCTTGTTGGAATCGATGTTGTCGCCCTCGTGCCATTTCTCCATGTTGCTCATCACGTAGATGTTGACATCGTTGCTGAGGAGCATGTCCTGCAATGCCGAGTCTTCACGGAATTTCCGTATTGCGGCGGGAGACACCAGCACGGAGTCGACGTCTTTCTCCTTGATAACATCCACGAGGCTTGGGTTGTTGAGGTAAATGCGCTGTCCCATGATGATCTTGTGCTCCACCTTCTGGTCTGGGGATATAAAGCCCCTCAGCCGGAATTTCTTGCCACCCACGTTGCCACGTATGGAACTTGCCAAGGCCACGGCACCGTAGTGGATGCCGTAGATCAGCGCGTTGTGCGTGGCGTTCTTGCCAAGCGCCTGCTCGTAGAGGGCCTTTATCAAGACACGCATGCCCCACATCAGGGTCGTGGAGATGAGAAACATCAGGAATACTTGCCGTCCTTCAAGGGGCACGAACGGAAGATGGAAATAATACACGGCGTAGTGGAACAACTCACCCAATATGCAGCTGAGCGCCTGCGCGTAGCAGATGCGCCGGAGGTCGTCTACGGAAGAATAGCGTATGATGCCGCTGTATGTATGGAAGACGCGAAATCCAACCAGGAAGAAAATAAGGTAAACGCCAATGGTCTTTGTCAGAGGCAGGATATTGCCCAAGGTCACGGCTCCACGGTAGTAGAACCAAAACACGAGAATGCCGGAGAGATAACCAATTATCAGGTCAGCAATGAGGACGCACCAATAGGGGAGGGCGCTCCGCGTAAGGTACCATTTAGGCAGGTTGTATCTTGTTTTCATCATTTTAGTATTTTTGTAGAATAACAATAGTGGCTCGCGGTTATTTATGCGCAAAATTACAAATTCTTTCTAAGAATCATTGGATTAGCAGTCGTTTTTTATAAGCAACTAATCAAAGTCGTTGATTCTTTAACGACAATAGAGACAATATATCTTGCCTTGGCTTTATGAAAGCTTTTGCGGGAAGAATTGTCTCTTTTGTCTCTATTGTCGTCTTTATAAAGAAATGATTACTCGCGGTTTTACTTGAAGCTCTCAACCGCTGCTTTCAGCTGCTCGTCGTTTCCTTTCTCATAGTCGGCAGGCGTGTTGTAGACCTCGATGTCTGGCTTTAGTTCCTTGTTCTCGAAGTAGGTGCCGTCCATGGCCTGGTTGCCCACCTGCGGAATGCCGAAAATCATGCCGTTCATCATGCGTTCCCACCACACGGCCGTCATGGTGCCGGCAACCGGCGCTCCCACGAGCTTGCCGATGCCCAAGGTCTTGTAGACTGCTGGGAAGCCATGGCCATTGCTGTAGTCGTCTTCGCAAATCATGACGCACGAAGGCTTCACCCACTTGTTCCATGGGTCGTAGCCGATGTATTTGCCATGGGCAATGAACTTGGCGTATTGCTTGCCCGATAGCAGGGTGCAGAGGTCGTCGTGCAGCCATCCGCCGCCATTATGGCGCTCGTCCACGATTACGGCTTTCTTCTGGCGCATGGAGTCGGAGAGCAGTTGGCTGAACACCGTGCGGAAGCTCTCGCTGTCCATCGCCTTGACGTGAACGTAGCCAATGGTGCCATGCGACAGCGAATCCACCATCTCGCGGTTGCGGTCCACCCAGCGACGGTAGAGCAGGTCGGTCTGCGCTGAGCGGCTTATGGCTCTGACGACAACATCAAAGCGTTTCTTCTTCGCGGGGTCGAACACGCTGACGTGCGTCATCTTGCCCGCCTTGCCGTCGAGTAGAGAGGTATAGTCGGAATCCTTCACTATCTTCTGCCCGTCGATGGCCTCTATGATGCAGCCTTTCCTCACGCCCGTGTTGCGCACGGCGAAAGGCCCGCGCTTGATTACCTCCTCCACTTTCAGTCCGTCGCCGTCATAGGAGTTGTCGAAGAAGAGGCCGAGGGCCGCTGTCTTCAGCGTTGCGCCTTCGGGATAATAGCGCGAGCCGGTGTGTGAGCCGTTGAGCTCGCCGAGCATCTCGGAGAGCATGTCGCGGAAGTCGTAGTTGTTGTTGATGTATGGCAGGAACTTGGCGTATGTCTTCTTGTAGCCGTCCCAGTCCACGCCGTGGAGCTTCGGGTCGTAGAACTTGTCTTTCACTTGTTGCCACACGTGGTTGAAGATGTAGGCTCTCTCCTCGTAGGGGCGGTAGTTGAAGTTGGCCTCGAAGTCGATGCCCTTCTGCGAGTTCTTGGCGAGGTCTATTTGCTTTATACCGTTGTTGTAGACGTAGAGGTTCTTGAAGTCCTTGTCGGCCTCAAGCCCATAGCCCACGCTCTTCATCACAATCTCGGTCTTGTTCTCCACCAAGTCGTGCTTCCACAGGTCGTAGCCACCCTCGAAACGCGCCTGATAATACAGGGTGTCACCACCAGGGGAGAGTATGGCGTCTGCCATGTGAGAAGAGTTGACCGTGAGGCGTATGACGCGGTCGCGGCAATTGGCGAGGTCAAACTTCAGAGGTTTCACATCATTCTTTTTCTTGTCGCCGTCTTTCTTCTTGCCGAGTTTTGGCAACTTTATCAAAGGTTTTTTGGCGTTTTCCTCTTTCTCTTTCTTTTGTGCCTCGTCGTAGAGCGCGCGTTCCTCCTTTCCCATGCGGAAACGCTCGTAGGCGTCGAGGTCGAAGAACATGATGTAGGCATCGTCTTCCGCTCCCCAGCTGCCATGGCTGCGATAGCCGGCGCGGTCGCTCATGAAGAGCATGGCCTTGCCGCCGAGCACCCACTGGCCGTTGCTGTCGTTGTAGCCGCTGTTGGTGAGGTTGGTTATCTTCTGGCTTCCGTCGGCAGGCACGAGGGCTATGTCGCTGTTGTTCCATCCGCCATTGCCTATGTAGTTGGAGAGCAGCCATTTGCTGTCTGGGCTCCACTTGAACCACAGGTCGCCATCAGAGTAGCTATATTGGAACTTGCCGTCCATGAGTTGCCTCACGGCCTTCGTCTTCACGTCCACGGCCTTGAGCGCGCCACGGTCTTCGATATATGCCACGGTCTTGCCATCTGGACTGTAAGCCGGCTGCATGTCTACCAGCGACGACTTCACCAGTTGCTCCTCCTTGAGTTGGGTGGCATAGGTAAACTGCTTCTCATTCTTGTTTACGATGCTTGTCTGGTAGATTTGCCAGAGTCCGCCACGCTCAGATGCGTAGACGAGGCTGCGGCCGTCGGGCGAAAAGTTGACGTTGCGCTCCTGCTCCGGCGTGTCGGTGACGCGCTTAGTCGTGGCGTAGTCGATTGACGTGACGTAGACGTCGCCATGGACCACGAAGGCAATCTCCTTGCCCGTGGGCGAGACGGTGAACTCCGTGGCACCGCTTCTCAGCACCTGTCGCTGGAGCTTGTCTGTGCCGTCGTCGGCAACAGTCGTCAGGTTGAGCTTCACGGGCTCGCAGCCCTCCTTGAGGGTGTAGATGGCGCCGTCGTAGGCGTAGCACAGCGTGCCGTCCGCGGCACGTGTGAGGTAGCGCACGGGATTGCCCTTGTAGTGGGTGAGCTGCGTCTTGGCGGTCTCGCCGACGCGGCGCTTGTAGACGTTGAAAGTGCCGTCTTCCTCGCTGAGGTAATAATATGTGTTTGCGTCTCCGCCCCACACGGGCGTGCGGTCCTCGCCCGCGAAGTCGGTCAACTTGGTGTAGTTGCCGCCCTTGTAGAGCCATATGTCGCGGCATATCGGCGACTGGTGGTGCTTGCGGAATGGATCCTCATAGCCTTTGTTGTCGTGGTAGAGCATGGCACCGTCGTTGCCCACGCTGATGTCTTCCATGGGGATGTCGGAGAAGAGGCGCATACGGCCACCGTTGGAACTGACCTCGTAGACTTGCGAGAAGTCGGCGAACATGATGCTCTTGGCCTTGGGCATGATGGATGCTTTCAGCAAGATGGTGCTGTCGTTTCGCCACGCCATGGGGTATTCGTCGCCGCTGTCGGTCGTAACCCTTCGTGGCGTGCCTCCGTCCCTGCCTACGACATAGATGTCCATGCTGCCCTCACGACTTGACGCGAAGGCTATCTGCCTTGAGTCGGGGCTCCACACGGGGTAGGCTTCATAAGCCGGGTTAGTGGTGATCTGTCGTGCCTGTCCGCCAGTGGAGGGCACCGTCCAAATGTCGCCCTTGTAGGAGAACGCCACCGTCTTGCCATCGGGCGAAATGGCTGGGAAGCGCATCCACAAGGGGTTGGCTTGCGCCATTGCCGACACCGCAGCCAGTGGGGCGAATAGCGCCAAGAGAATCTTTTTCATTCAGTAAGATATATTATTAAACTGTTCAAATTTCGCTTCTGCAAAAATACTACAATTATTCAAAAAATGCTTAGTTTTCGTGGAAAAGTTTAATAAAAGTACTCTTTTTAGTGTCAAAATCACACCTAAGTGGCAAATTAACATGCAGGGTGACAAGCCAAGCCCGATAGAGTCATGAAATTGTAAATGATTATTGCCGGAATTTAACACTTCCGTGTGGCTTGTTTTAGAGGTCGAAAGGAGGTGGAAAACGCCAAGGCAAGCACGTGAAGGCGTGTCTATTCGTTTCCACAAGCACCTTTCAGATGCGATTGCGCCCTGAAGACACGTCGATTCAAGCGTCAAGCCGTTGCCTTTTCAGTGAAACGCCATTGCGATTACGCCGTAGAAGCGACGCGATTCAAGCGTAAAAGCGATGAAAATTCCGCACGCCTTTGCAGTCTTTAAAAGCGCTGTTGCGTAAATATCAGTTAATCAACAAATTACGTATTATTGCGAGAATGGCCGTGAATTGAACAGCAAGCAATATGTTTTCAAACGAGCGAATCTCAGGATGCCTTTTGTCCTGATTTTTCCAATGGTTTATGTATTCTCTTGGAGAAAAAGTTAATTAGAAATAGCTTTCATCTCTAAAGCCGCATGCATTGCGTTTTACCCCTTTTGTCTTGTTGTTTATTTGTCATTATGGAAATGGCAGTCATAACAGCACGAGCTATAGTATTTACCACAATGCCACTTTACCTGCAACGCCCAAGTCAATAGTTGCAGTTACCACACCAAGAGCTTTGAATACTCTTCGCATAGTAGGTATTGTTATGCTATAACCTCTTTCTAATCGGGAAATCTGCGCTCTTTTCACACCTATACGCTCGCCAAGTTGTTCTTGAGTCAAGTTCTGCTCTATGCGAGCTTTCTTGATGGCTTCTCCCAAACGGTAAGCATGCAACGCTTCATCCACGTCATTTTCAAAAGCGTCACGTTTCGGAGTGCCAACTTTTCCAAAGTGCTTGTCAAGCACATCGTCCAATGGGGTAAGATGCATCTGTGCCATACTTATTTGTTTTTGAAATACTCTTTTCTTATTGCTTCTGCCTTAGCTATCTCCTTGCTTGGTGTCTTTTGGGTCTTCTTGATGATGCCGTGAGTGGCAATCACCAATGTGTCCTTGTCTTTATCCCAGAAAGCAAACAAGCGATACGCAGTTTTGTTGTACAATGTACGAAATTCCCATATCTCCGAGTTATCCAACTTCTTGAAAAGTTCTTTGTTGCGTTCTCCACCTGCAACACGCCTGATATTGTAGTATATTTTGTATGATACCGCTTCAGGTAAACTCTCAATAAAGTCCTGTGCCTTGTCAGTCAAGACAAGGCGGAAGATATCTTGTGACATGCTTTTTCATCTTGTTACAAAGGTAGGTATTGTGTTTCATAGATAAGAAACAATTTGCATTAAAATGTATTTTGCAGCTCTATTTTAACATTTTGAAAGTGGATAGCACTTAAAGAGCTTGCATCGGTTGAGAAGTAAAGGAAACATCCAACTGGAAATAAAATCTAAAAAATATATATGACTTTCGTTAATACAATTAATTATTGTACCTTTGTCTAAGATAAACTGCACCTGAGCATAACGTTCAAGCAAACTGACGTAACGCATAAAAGCGTCCTAAAAACGAGATCATCAAAATTATGAAAAAGAGTTTTTCAAGCCATATTAAGGCAATGTCCGTGAGTTTCCTTTGCGCGCTATTGTCAAATGCGGCATTAGCCGACAACGTGTTCACCGACTTGGAGAAGCCTGTTGCCCACCCGTTGGGACAATACGAGGAACTGACCGACTCCAAGCCACACGACACTGATGCTGCCTGGGCCAAGCTGAGGCCAGCGACCCACGCGAGCTGGGCTTCGATAGACATCCGCTACCGTCGCAACGACATACCAAGGGTGAAAGCGCAAGACGTGTGGAGCGGAAAAGCATGGCGCGGCGAACGCGTAAACGGCCAAGCCCTGTTGTGGACAAACAAGGCGTTGGCCGACGTTGAGGTCACCGCGACGGAACTTCGTTCGGGGAAGAACGTGATACCAGCCTCTGCCGTGCGCACCAACTTCGTGCGCTACGTGATGACCGACGAGCTCAACAAGGACGGTGGCGGTTGCGGCTATCGCAACGCTGCCGACTTCGACTCGTCTGTCGTGGCCGACGTGCTCGACATCAACAAGTCGTTGCCCATAGCGCGCAACACCACACAGCCTATATGGATGAGCATCTGGGTGCCACGGGACACCAAGCCAGGTACCTACACCGGACGGATAACGATAAACGGAAAGGGCATGAAAGCGCAGACGCTGCAAGTGAGCCTGCAAGTGCTCAACCGCACTCTGCCAGAACCGCAGAAATGGTCTATGAACCTCGACCTGTGGCAGAACCCGTATGCCGTGGCACGCTATTATGCCGTGCCACTCTGGAGCAAGGAACACTTCGACGCCATGCGCCCAATAATGAAGATGCTTGCCGACGCGGGGCAGTATGCCATAACGACAAGCATAATGTACAAGCCTTGGAACGGACAGACCGAGGACCACTACGACTCGATGGTGACACGCATCAAGCACCTCGACGGGTCGTGGAGCTACGACTATGCCGTGTTCGACAAGTATGTGGACTTCATGATGAACGATGTCGGCATAAACCGGCTCATATCATGCTACACGATGATTCCATGGAACCTGAGTTTCGATTACTACGACGAGGCTACAAGCCGCGTGCAGTTTATCAAGGCCAAACCGGGCGACGAGGCATACGCTGAATATTGGGGCAACTTCCTGAAAGACTTCTCGCGCCACCTGCGCCAGAAAGGGTGGTTCGACAAGACTTGCATTGCCATGGACGAGCGACCTATGGATGCCATGCGGGCGGCGATAAAGGTGATTAAGGATGCCGACCCTGAGTTCAAGATATCGCTTGCCGGAGTCTACCACGAGGAGATAGAGCGTGATCTCTACTACTATTGTCTCGCCTACGGCTACAAGTTTCCCAAGGACGTGCTGGCGCGCCGCCGCGCTGAGGGCAAGATAAGCACCTATTACACCTGCTGCACGGAGGGATTCCCCAACACCTTCACGTTCTCAGCTCCAGCCGAAGCCACGTGGATGGCCCTGCACGCTGTAGGGGGCGACTACGACGGCTACCTGCGCTGGTCGTACAACAGTTGGACTCGCGACCCGCTGCGCGACTCGCGCTTCCGCACGTGGGCCGCCGGCGACTGCTACTGCGTCTACCCTGGCCCACGGTCGAGCATACGCTTTGAAAGGCTGATAGAGGGCCTGCAAGACACGGAGAAGATAATTCAGCTGCGCCGTGAATACAAGCGCAAGGGACAGAAGGCGAAGCTTGAACGGCTGAACAGGCTCGTGGAACAGTTCACGCCCGAGAAGACACCAGCGAGCAAGGCGGCAAAGGCGGCCGGAATGGTAGAGGAACTTGAAAAGCTGCTGAACGAATAGGGGCTTTTAGCCTATTGTAATATATAAGGCAGCAGGTATTCGGATATGGCTTATCCGAATACCTGCTGCCATAATGTTTTGTTATGGGATACCTTTCTTTACCTTATATAATACAACAAAGTGATTTTGGTTCCAATGGAGGATGCAGGGCAGAGGTACATCGCTTAGAGCCGTAGTTGTAGCTCTTGCACAAGTCGTATGCAAGCCAAGGGTATTTGCAGCCTCATTGATGCTTAAAAGTGAAACGCCTTCTGTCGTGGCAAAACAAAGTTTCGACAGGGAACCCATGGGGTAATCCCTGCCGAAATATTTGCATGCCATTTGCAGACAGGCTATGCCGCATTGCATACTGTCATGCTGGTATATAACTTCCATCCTTTTCATATTGTCCGCATCGCAAGGTCAGATCCTTTCTTTCTGTTCCAAGCTCCGCCATATAAAATGTCAAACGCTTCACATCCTGCTCTTTTGCTCTTGTCCAGCCCCAGTTCCCTTATATTTGCCTTTCAATGCATTAAATCTGTAACGGATGGTCAGAGAAAAGTCACTTATGGAATAATCGTGATGAACGATTTCCCGCATTGCGCCAGAGTACATCCTGCTATGCGTGTTTCCCGTACCGAGCAAATCATTAGCATAGAAGAACACTATGAGTTTTCCTTTCAAAAACGATTTATATATTGACAAATTAGTGCAGAAATAGTTTCTATACATATACGACGTCTCATCATCGCCACTTGTCTGAGCCAATAGCATTAGAGAAACCGTACACAGCTTGGTGTCTATTGTATTGTCGAAGCGTATGGTCACTTTAGGATTGTCCAAACGATGGCCTCCGTATGTATCCATGTCAAAACATTGCTTGAAAAAATAGAAGCTGAAAGAAGGATGCCATATGCCAATTTTAGGACTTGCCGCAAGCGATGCCCCAATACGGTTATATGGTTTCCAGTTCACATTTTGTATTAACGCTATGTTAGGATTGTCATTGTATGATTGAGTCAGCATCACAATTGGACTGGATACATGTGTGTAAATTCCCTCCGCCATAAGCCATTTGTAAGATACCGTATAATTAATGTTACGGCTTATCTCCGAGACAAGGAAAGGGTTCCCTGATTCGTAAGTATAACGATTGTCATACCCTATGCCAGACCGCATGTCGTAATAAGAAGGTCGCTTTATAGTGGCTCCATAACTCAATTGCATTTGAGTTTTCCCCACAGGAAGTGATAATGACAATGAAGGAAGGATATTCCCATACCTCTTACTTTGCTCTGGCATTCTTTTCCCCTCTTCATAATAATTAAAATCAGTATTCTCATACCTTATTCCCGCAAGGATGCTTAGATTTCCGAATTTCCGTGTATAATCACAAAACACGGAGGTCATGCCTTCCTTGATTCTGTTATCCTGCTTGTCTAATAAACCCACAGGCTGGACATCATACGAACTGTTGCGATTAGTATTGGAGTATTCACCTCCGAAAGAAAGTCGTCCTTTCCATAATGGCAAAGACAATGTCAGTTTGGAAGCGAAAAGTTCATTCTTCGTATTTGTTTTTGTATTTACGGCATTATCATGCCAATCGCCTCCATGTTCTTGGTACCTTTCAAGGGTATTTACCTTGGAGAAATCTTTATCCCAAAGCCAATCGGTGTTAAAGTTTATGTCCATGATGCCTATCTTTCCCATATAATAAACGTTGCCGCTCGCAAGGCTCGTGTTGCCAGGTTTTGTTATGTCGCTTACGGATTCTTCCGTGAGGGAGTTATCCTTATCTATGGTTGTAGCCATGTTAATAACGGCCTTATTGAGCATGCGGTTGAAGTTGAAACTCGCACCTACGAAACTATGACTGTCTATCTGATAGTTTGCTCCAAGTCCGCAATACAATTGCCTGTTTCTTATGCTACCCTCAATATCATTGCGTTGACTCCAAACATTGTCAACGTAGGTGTTTTGAACGAGCCCTTGCTTATTTGAATTTTCACCGTCCTTAATCTTCAGGACCGTAAATGTCTCAAGACCTTTCTTTTGATAGTTTATGTTCAGTTGCTCATACCCACCAAATCTTGAGTTCTCATCAATATTCCCAAATGTCTTCGTTTCAAATCCAAATCCATCCTTGGCTTTTCTTTTTGTATTGATACGTATAACCGCTTTTACGTTTGAAGCGTATTGAGCCCCTGGATTTTGTACTACCTCAACAGTGCTGATTTCATCAGGGTTCAAACGGTCTAATTCTGCGTTATCCCTTACTTGTTTGCCATTAATGTATATCACGGGCTCACCAACTCCAAATACATTGATTTTGCCGTTTTGCGAAGTGACATTTGGTATTCGGTCAAGTAGGTTGCTTATGTTTCCAGACTTTTCCAAGATGGAACCTGCAACAGTCGTAACAAACGCCCCATTCCTTAATCTGGTTTTGGGCAAAGAGGACTTCACTATGACATCTCCCAATGTCATGGATTCCTCTTTCAGAATAATAGCGCCAAGGTTTGAATCAGATATGTTTCTATAAACTGTTTTATATCCGATACATGTCACCTTGACAATACAGTTCTTTTTATCCAGCGTGTTAATTGAGAAGCGTCCTGTATCGTCACTAACGACTCCTTTTATAAATGCTGAATCATTAGCTTGCAGCAAGGCGACGTTAGCATATTGTATGGCCTTCCCCTGTTCATCAACAATCTTTCCAATTATGTCTTGTGCCAAACAAACAATACTGGAACTAATGTAAACAAAAAAAACGAATAAGACTCTCATATGTGATTTTCTATAAAATATACCCTGTTACGGTTGTAGGCAAACAGTGGCAACAAAAATGCTAACTTATCCTTCGTCGTATAATTTGC
>ERZ808270.619-NODE-619-length-19337-cov-14.848356_pt1 | contig 19337 bp, 13 predicted proteins | sample MGYA00521082_ERZ808270 | MGnify/ENA primary metagenome ERZ808270 (study PRJEB31516, sample SAMN03275594) | gut metagenome | biome: mammalia-associated habitat; material: feces | host: Papio cynocephalus | place: Kenya | collected 2012-07-27 ... | reverse complement strand
TTTTTATATTATCTCCATTGTCGTTTGTATAAAATAATTTTGACTTGTTACTTAATGATTATACATGGAAACAAAATGTCCGGAATAACAGAACATAATGTATATATGTCTTGTCATTCCGGACAATGTAGCGTTTGTTGCTGTTTCTCTTTATGTCTTTATACTTTCAGCAAAGAAGTAATATCCGTACCTTCTTCGAAGTTTTCGCGTCCGTTCAGATTTTCGTGAACGAGCTCGATGATGAAGTTTACGTATGTTTTCTTCGGGTTAAACTTCTTTACGAGATTATAAGCTGCTCGCATAGTTCCGCCAGTTGCAAGCAAATCATCGTGAAGCAAAACCACGTCGTTCTCGTTGATGGCATCCTTGTGAATCTCGATAGTGTCGGTACCGTATTCCTTTGTGTAGCTCTCTTGAACGGTTTCAGCGGGAAGCTTTCCAGGTTTGCGACAAAGTACAACTCCTGCGTTAAGTCTAACGGCAAGTGCAGAAGACAATACAAATCCACGGCTTTCAATACCTACAATTTTTGTGATACCTTTGTCTTTGTAGAGGTCGTATAATTCGTCTACCATAATTTTGAGACACTCCGGATCTTTAAAAAGGGTAGTTACATCTCTAAAGTTAACACCCTTCTGTGGAAAGTCTGGAATGCATCGCAAATTCTCTAAAAGTTTCTTGTTGTTCATTTCCTTTTCTTTATAATTATAGTTATTTATTTTTGTCAAATTCATCGGTTATATGTTGTAAAACAACTTTCGCTATTTTTCGTAAATGCTTATCAGTAAGACAATTTATTTAATTTTGTTTCACGTGAAACATTAATACGTTATCTTCCGAGCAAAACAAGCATTACGTTTATATCGCTTGGCGAAACACCGGGGATTCTGCTTGCTTGAGCGAGGGTGTCTGGATTGATTTTTTTAAGCTTTTGTCGTGCTTCAGTAGAAAGTTGCTGCATCTCCTCGTATTTAAATCTTCCTTTGATTTTTATATCCTCAAGCCTATGCATTTTGTCGGCAATCATTTTTTCTCTTTCGATATATCCCTTATATTTCATTCTGATTTCCGCAGCTTCAGCAATTTCTTCTTTGCGGTTGTTCGGGGCATTTAGAACGTCTTTTAATTCTGGAGCTATTTCAGAAAGATTCTGTAGGTTAATCTGCGGACGTGCGATTAGATCGATGAGTTTTGTTCCTTCTCGGAGTGGAGTAGTGCCAAGCGCTTCAAGTGCACTGTTCACATCCTTTGGCTTAACAGATGTAGTTTTGCAGAATTCAATGATTCTTTCGATTGCGCTTTTCTTCTCCATCCACCAGTCGTATCTGTCTCTTTTTGTCAGTCCGATAGAATATGCCTTCTCTGTAAGTCTTGCGTCGGCATCATCTTGTCGGAGCAGAATTCTGTATTCCGCGCGACTCGTAAACATTCGGTAAGGTTCGTCGACCCCTTTAGTAACAAGGTCGTCGATCAACACGCCGATATAAGCCTCGTCGCGGTGCAATATAAAAGGTTCGCCACCTCCACTCTTGATAGCTGCGTTTATTCCAGCAATAGTTCCTTGTCCTCCAGCTTCTTCATATCCTGTTGTTCCGTTTACCTGTCCTGCAAAGAACAGTCCGTCAACAATCTTTGATTCCAGACTATGGTTAAGTTGTGTCGGGTCAAAGAAGTCATACTCGATAGCATATCCGGGGCGGTATATTTTTACGTCTCTGAGAGCAGGGATTTTCTTCAGGGCTTCGATTTGGATATCCATTGGCATGCTCGAAGAGAATCCGTTCAGATACATCTCGTTAGTTGTCTCGCCTTCAGGTTCGAGAAATAGAGGATGCTGTTCCTTGTCAGGAAACGTCATCAACTTAGTTTCAATCGACGGACAATACCGCGGACCGATACTTTTTATCTGTCCATTATATAAAGGAGAGTCAGGTAGCCCCTTCATAAGCGTTTTGTGAACCTCCTTGTTCGTGTAGCAAGTCCAGCAAGGCAACTGTTCCAGTACCCTATGCTTTCCCATAAAGCTAAACTGATGGAAGTCCGTTTCACCATTTTGAATCTCCAGATCCTCAAAATGAACCGAGCGTCGGTCAATCCTTACAGGAGTTCCTGTTTTCATCCTTTCCGAATGAATACCATGTCGAGTAATGCTTTCGGTAAATCCGGTAACGGCAGGTTCCGCTATTCGTCCTCCTGGAAGCTTATGCCTTCCGATGTGCATCAGTCCGTTAAGAAACGTTCCAGCTGTAACTATAACACATCTGGCATAGAGAGTAACGCCCCATATAGTGCGAACTCCAGTAGCCGTGCCGTTCTCCACGAGCAGTTCCTCAGCCTGGTCTTGCCAGATATCGAGATTGTCGGTATTGTCGAGCACAGTGCGCCATTGCCATATAAATTTCCCGCGGTCGCATTGAGCTCTTGGGCTCCATACCGCCGGTCCTTTAGAACGGTTAAGCATACGGAACTGAATAGCCGTGGCATCAGTAACGCGAGCCATCTCTCCGCCGAGGGCGTCAATCTCTCTCACAATCTGTCCTTTTGCGATACCACCCACGGCAGGGTTGCAGCTCATCTGTCCGATTTTGTTCATATCCATGGTTACAAGACAGGTCTTTGCGCCCATGTTGGCAGATGCCACAGCAGCCTCGCAACCGGCGTGTCCACCGCCTATAACCAGTACGTCATATTTAAAATTCATAAATAATAAAACATTAAAGTCGTCTCAAACAGGCGCAAATTTAAGAATTTAAATTGAAATTTTACACAAATACTTTGATTTATCGCTAATTTGGAGTATATTTGCATGCCTGTTAGCTTTCTGTCATACCTATAACAAAGTATTACGGATAATAACAGCGGTAGGTTTGCACGGCGTTGCAAGCCTCTGCAACCATAACATTATAATTGGAAAATTAATTAATTCAAACTTTTAATATTTAAATTTCATTCAATTTATGTGGTTATGTAATTCATCTATTGGAAGGAAAGTCGTGATGTCCGTAACAGGTGTTGCGCTTATCCTGTTCTTGACGTTCCACATGTCAATGAACATCGCAGCCCTCTTCTCGGGCGATGCCTACAACATGATTTGCGAGTTCCTCGGTGCCAACTGGTATGCCCTTGTTGCTACTCTCGGTCTTGCAGCTCTTGCAGTGATTCACATTGTGTATGCCTTCTGGCTTACGATGCAGAACAGAAGAGCGCGCGGTTCAGAGCGCTATGAGGTAACGACCCGTCCGGCAGGAGTGGAGTGGGCATCACAGAACATGCTCGTCCTCGGTATCGTAATCATCCTCGGACTGCTGCTCCACCTCTTCAACTTCTGGTACAACATGATGTTTGCCGAGTTGACAGGCATCACAGTGGCACACGATCCGGCAGACGGCTTCGCTTACATTCAGGACACCTTCTCATGTCCTGTATATGTAGTGCTCTACATCGTATGGCTCGTTGCCTTGTGGTTCCACCTCTCTCACGGATTCTGGAGTGCAATGCAGACCTTCGGTTGGAACGGCAAGACATGGTTCTGCCGCTGGAAGGTAATCGGAATCGTTTATACAACGCTCCTTTGCCTCGGCTTCCTCGTAGTAGTACTTTGCTTCTATGGCAGAAGTCTCTGCGGATGCTGCTAATACATTTATAATTCATAATTTATAATTCATAATTCGTAATTATGGCTAAGACAATAGATTCAAGAATTCCAGAAGGCCCAGTGGCCGAGAAATGGACTAACTATAAAGCTCACCAGCGCTTGGTGAACCCTAAGAACAAACTGAAGCTCGACATCATCGTTGTTGGTACAGGTCTGGCAGGAGCCAGTGCTGCAGCCAGCCTTGGCGAGATGGGCTTCAACGTTCTCAACTTCTGTATTCAGGATTCTCCACGCCGTGCTCACTCTATCGCAGCACAGGGAGGTATCAATGCAGCAAAGAACTATCAGAACGACGGCGACTCCGTTTACCGTCTTTTCTATGATACCGTAAAGGGAGGCGACTACCGTGCCCGCGAGGCAAACGTATACCGTCTTGCAGAGGTCAGCAACAATATTATCGACCAGTGTGTAGCCCAGGGCGTACCATTCGCCCGTGAATACGGCGGTATGCTTGCCAACCGTTCATTCGGTGGTGCACAGGTATCACGTACATTCTATGCAAAGGGACAGACCGGTCAGCAGCTCTTGCTCGGTGCCTATTCTTCATTGAGCGCACAGGTACACTCAGGTCGCGTAAAGCTCTACACCCGTTACGAGATGGAAGATGTAGTAATCGTAGACGGACGTGCTCGCGGTATCATCGCCAAAAACCTCGTTACCGGTAAACTGGAGCGCTTCTCTGCAAACGCCGTAGTAATCGCTACCGGTGGATACGGAAACACATACTTCCTTTCAACCAACGCCATGGGCTGCAACTGTACAGCTGCCGTTCAGTGCTACCGCAAGGGAGCATACTTCGCAAACCCTTCATACGTGCAGATTCACCCTACATGTATCCCAGTACACGGCGACAAGCAGTCGAAGCTGACCCTTATGTCGGAGTCTCTGCGTAACGACGGTCGTATCTGGGTTCCAAAGAAGATAGAAGACGCCAAGGCTCTTCAGGCAGGAACAAAGAAGGGATCAGACATACCGGAAGAAGACCGCGACTATTATTTGGAGCGCCGTTATCCGGCATTCGGAAACCTCGTTCCTCGCGACGTTGCCTCTCGTGCAGCCAAGGAGCGTTGCGACAAGGGCTTCGGCGTGAACAACACCGGTCTTGCCGTATTCCTCGACTTCTCAGAGTCAATCAACCGTCTCGGCATCGACGTTATCCGTCAGCGCTACGGCAACCTCTTTGATATGTACGAGGAGATTACCGACGTTAATCCGGGCGAGATAGCAAACGAAATCAACGGCGTGAAGTATTACAACCCGATGATGATCTATCCTGCTATCCACTACACAATGGGTGGTATATGGGTAGACTACGAGCTGATGACATCCGTAACCGGACTGTTTGCAATCGGAGAGTGTAACTTCTCCGACCACGGAGCAAACCGCCTCGGTGCTTCAGCCCTCATGCAGGGACTTGCCGACGGATACTTCGTACTTCCTTACACAATCCAGAACTACCTTGCCGACCAGGCAATCTGGCCGCATATCCCAACCGACCGCCCAGAGTTCGACGAGGCAGAGAAGGGCGTTCAGGCAGAAATCGACCGCTTGATGAATATCCACGGAAAGCGCTCCGTAGACTCTATCCACAAGGAGCTCGGACACATCATGTGGGAGCACGTAGGAATGGGACGTACAGCCGAAGGCTTGAAGGAAGGACTTGAGCTTATCAAGAAGCTCCGCAAGGAATTCAATACCAACCTGTTCATCCCAGGCTCTAAGGAAGGACTCAACGTGGAGCTCGACAAGGCAATCCACCTTCGCGACTTCCTCGTAATGGGCGAACTCGTAGCCTACGATGCACTCTCTCGCAACGAGTCTTGCGGTGGTCACTTCCGCGAGGAATACCAGACAGAAGAGGGCGAGGCAAAGCGCGACGACGAGAACTACTTCTACGTTGGCTGCTGGGAGTATCAGCAGAACGACGAAACCGCTCCTGAGCTTATCAAGGAACCTCTCCACTATGAGGCTATCAAGGTTCAGACACGTAACTATAAGAACTAATATTGTCAACTCGTCATTTAAAAATTAAGAAAACAATGGAAAAAAATATATCATTCACATTGAAATTCTGGCGTCAGAACGGTCCTCAGGCAGAAGGACATTTTGACACACGCGAGATGAAGGACATTCCTACAGATACCTCATTCCTTGAGATGCTCGACATCCTTAACGAGCAGCTCATCGAGGAGGGCAAGGAGCCTTTCGTATTCGACCACGACTGCCGCGAGGGTATCTGCGGTATGTGTTCACTCTATATCAACGGACACCCACACGGACCAAACACCGGAGCAACCACTTGCCAGCTCTATATGCGCAAGTTCAACGACGGCGACGTTATCACCGTTGAGCCATGGCGTTCAGCAGCATTCCCGATCATCAAGGACTGTATGGTAGACCGCGGTGCTTTCGACAAGATTATGCAGGCTGGCGGCTACATCAGCGTGCGCACTGGTCAGGCACAGGACGCCAACGCTATCCTTATCTCAAAGGAAGCAGCCGACGAGGCAATGGACTGCGCCACATGTATCGGTTGCGGAGCATGCGTAGCAGCTTGTAAAAACGGCTCTGCAATGCTTTTCGTAAGCTCTAAGGTAAGTCAGTTCGCCCTCCTGCCGCAAGGCCGTCCAGAGGCTGCAAAACGCGCCAAGGCGATGATTATGAAGATGGAGGAGCTCGGCTTCGGTAACTGTACCAACACCCGTGCCTGCGAGGCAGAGTGTCCTAAGCACGAGTCAATCTCCAACATCGCCCGCTTGAACCGCGAGTTCATCAAGGCAAAGCTGGCAGACTGATTAAAACAGTGATTTTTATATAATGCGGTGATGCTGTGTCTGTTAGACATGGTTTCATCGCATTTTTGTTTTATCCCTTTAGGTTCTGATAGAATTTTGTCTATTGTATTCAAAAAATCTAATGTTTTCTTTTGTAGAATATCTGCAAATGTGTATTTTTGCTTGTAATTAATAAAAATAAAGAAATGTCTCTTATCGATATCCAGTCATTCTATTTATATTACCGGCGTCTTATATGGTTGATAATATCAGCAATAGCAGTAATCGTCGGTGCTATAGTATTATATGAAAACTGCAAGTCTTATCCTTATCCGAAAGAACTTGTTATGGCAGATTCCTTATGTCGTGTAAATCCTGATAGCGCAAAAGTTATATTAAGCAGTTTTAATCCTGAATATTATGACATTGATAGCGAGACAGGCTGGTATTATAAATTACTTCTATTGCAAAATAAGATTAAATTAGGTGAAAGCATTGCAAGCGATACCGAAATCAACAAAATCGTGACTCATTATGAGGATAATAATAATAAAAGATTGTTGGCTCAAGCGTACTATTGTGCAGGGTGCATATACAATTCACTAAATGACTCTCCTAAGGCCTTGGATTATTTCCAGAGAGCTATGAAAATCTTCCAAAAGACTGGAAATATGACAGATCTTGGTCTTTGTTATTATCAGCTTGGACATTTGCTGTCTGGTCAGGGCATTTATCAAGACGCATTGTATTGGCAACGCAAATCACTTTCCTTACATACAAAAAGTCAAGATACAACACGTTGTATATACGATTGCGAAGATCTGGCATGGACATTAGGTAGTCTTGGCAATGAGAAAGAGGCGTTGGGATATATAAAGGAAGCATTACGCTTAGCAGAATCATCCGGAAATACAGCTGATATTCCAGAAATTGAAAGTCAGATGGCATCACATTATCTGAATTATGAAAAACCTTTGGAAGCGAAGAAGTATATAGATAGAGCTTTGCGGCATATAAGCGGACGATGTCCTGGAGAATTTTATTCTATAGCTCTTAATGTATATTCCAAATTGGAAATCGACGATACAGCAAGATATTTTTGTGATAAAGCGATAGAAAATGGAAACATATATGGAAGGCAGTATGCTTATATATGGCTAACAAGACATTTAATAAAAGAAGGTGATTCTGATGCTGCCATTAATAGTATCAACAAATTCTTTGCCGTTAGCGATACCGTAAAAAGTACCTTGCCAATAGAGGCGATAGCAAAAGCGAATGCTTTGTATAATTATAATCTTCGGGCAATAGAGAATTTGCAGTTGGAAAAGGAAAATACACATATAGGCATCGTAATATTTATTATTGCTTTTCTGTTCGTTATAGCTATATGCATAATTCCTATAATCTATCTGAATAATAAGCGCAAACGTAAACTTATGGAAGCAAGATGCCGTTCGCTTGATTCTTTGCTTAAGAGTGCAAAAAATGCTACTGAAAGTGCATTGATAGCAAAAGAGAAAGAAATTTCCGCTATAAGAACGGAACTTGTTGATTTAAGAGAGAAAGATGAGTCTCGTCGTGTAGAATTGGAGAAGCTACTGGATTTACATAATAGCGAGTTGAAAAATATAGATACCGATATAAAGCAAAAGAAAACTTGCGACTATATGTTCAAGAGAACAGCCGTTTACAAAGAACTTGTTAGTTGTTGTGATGGCCCGAATTATGGCAAGTTTGTTCATTGGAATGAACTAAAACAGGCAGTGTTTGATTCTTATCCTAATTTTGAGAGAAGTTTGCTTGATTATGAGGAGATGAGCAAGATAGAATTATACACTTGTCTTTTGATTAAATGCAAGCTTAATGCCTCTTCTATAGCTATGTTGCTTTGTAAGACTCGTACAACAGTATACTCTATATGCAAAAGATTGTATTTTAAGAACTTTGGAGAGAAAGCCCCTGCAAGTAAATGGGAAGAGCTGATAAGTACAATCTATTGAACTAAAAACATCTTTTTTTTGCAAAAATCTTGCGTTTACGTGTTTTTAGGCGAATGCAAGATTTTTGCAAGACTTTTAATTAGGATGTAATACTGACATTTATATATCTTTGCCACAAAATTTTATTTTTTTAATTATGAGAGAAATAGTAACTGTGGCAATAGTATTTGTATTTGCCGTTAAACTGAGTGCCCAAACACCAATACCGTTATCCGGTTTAGGAACTCGTCCTCCTGTACACAATTCTGGTATCCCCATTGTTGAGGAAAACGGGGATGATGTAACTATCAAGTGTGACTCCACCTTATATGATGTGGATGTTATAATTCGCGACCAATTCGGTAACGTTATACACCGATCCACCCAAACTATAGGTCCAGACGAAACTGTAATCTATGTTCCGAGTTCGGATGGCGATAGCGAGAAAGCCACCATTGATTTATATTATGACCGAAAACACCTCAGTGGCTATTTCAATGAATAAATTGTAATTTTTATCGGTTTCATCGGGACTTTGCCCGATGAAACCAAGTACAAATCTAATAAATTAAAACAAGATGAAAAAGAAACCCTTACTTTTGGCAAGTACAATATTCCTGTCATTGACACTTGCCTCGTGTTCGCAAGACACGGATGTTGTTGACGGACAAAAGCGCAGCGAAGTTCGCTCTTTGAAATGCGTTAGTGATTTGACAAATCAATTAAAGAAATACGACAGGCAGTTTGTCTATGACAATACCGAAAACTTGCAGCCTGTTACCCGTCTCCCCAAGATAACCTACAGCAAGGGCGATATAGTGAAAATTGCCATTTCCGACGTAAAGGGCGGTCTTCGTGGTGTCGGCGGAGGAGCCGGCGGCGTTATCGTTGGTGCAGCTACATCCTCGTTGATAAAGTTCGGTACGATAACCGTAAAGAAACTCCTCTGGGGATATATCAAGGACAAATACTTGACTCCAAAAGTCTACCGCAGCAACTCCCCTTGCCAGTATGCCGACAGCATCGGCTATTACCACAACGATCTGGAATACGCCATGTATGATGCCGACCGCAACAGTTCTGACAAACCTTCCTTACAACTCGTTACAGATGCAAATGCAAGACTTCTCACCCTGTCTGCAGGTTTCAACAAGGACGGCGGACTCACGGCTGCCGAACAACTGTCAATAGCATCTGATATCGATGTCATCAGAAACACCGACGAAACCCTTTCCTTTACCGAATACTGCAACAAACTGAAAGAACAGAATCCAGAAGACAGCGAATACATCGACTACTGTGCCGAATACATCTATACGGCAGTCTATGCTAACCTTTCCAATCTCGCCGAATACACCGACAACGTAATCTACCAGATACAACATTCCAACGTGACGTACAGGATAAACAGACACTTTATAGCGGCATACAGATAGCCTATGCCAGTATCTTGTATTCACAGAATATGAATTTCAAAAACATTTCCAACAACTAATTCGATAGATTATGAAAAAACGATTTACATTAATACTGACATTCCTCCTGCTTATGTTGTGCACATATGCGCAGAAAGCATCACGCCTTATATCTATAAATAATGCTCTGCAATATGCCAAGTCATACTGCAACGACAGTGAAGGGAAGTATGACTATTACAAGGGCGTGTCTAAAAAAACAATCAATGGTAGAAGCTATTATTATATCTTTGTTGACCAACAGCCCGGTGCCGGTTGGGAACACGCATGCAAACATTTATATATAAGCACGTCGGCAGTAAGTGAAAATTTCATGGTGTTGTCTGAAGACGGCACTCATCCTTATGGAAATATCGACATTGAACCTCTTGAGGTTAAAGACCGTTACGGCTCCAATTCCACGCTCAAGGCAAAGGTTGCAAAGCTGAATTCAAATGACGAGGAGAAAAACCACTTTGCCGGCAACACCTATGCAGTAATCCTCAGCGGCGGCATGAGCAAGACCGCCAACGACATCCGCTACTGGAACGACTGTTCCTTCATATATCAAACATTGAGAAACCGCTACGGCATACCGAAGAAAAACATAAAGGTCGTAATGTCAGACGGTACAGACCCTGCCGACGATATGACCGACGAGAACGGCGAATACTCGTCATCCCCTCTCGACCTTGACGATGACGGCGTTGCCGATATAGAATATTCCGCCACAAAGACAAATGTAACAAAAGTAATAAAAGAGATGGCTTCAACCATGAAAGACGAAGACCACCTTTTCCTTTATGTAGTAGATCACGGCGGCTATGACCCACAAAAGAAACAATCATATATCTGCCTGTGGGGAGACGAAAGACTTTATCCCGATGAACTCAGCGGCTGTCTCAATACAGGCGATGCCGGATATGTAACAGTCCTTATGGGGCAGTGTTATTCCGGTGGTTTTGTAAATGCCCTAAAGGGAAACAACCGCATAATCGCCACAGCCTGTGGCGAGGACGAACTGTCCTACGGTTGCGAAGACCTGCCTTTTGACGAGTTCGTGTACCGTTGGACTTCTGCCATCAACGGCTATGATGTCGAGGGCAACAAAATTACAGCACAGACAGACACCCTGCCGGACGGAACACAGAAACCTGTAACAATGGTAAAGGCTTATGAATATGCTCGCAACCATGACATGTACACTGACGGCAAGTTCCAATATGCAGCGGAAACCCCGTCCCTTTCGTATCTGAATAATTCTACAGCCGAAGACTTGGCAATGGACACTATACCGCCGACCGTTTATTTGTATATTCCACATGGCAATACTGGTTATGTCAATCCGTATTATGATTCATCTAAAACTGTGATAAGAAATCCTTTCATTTTCTGGTCGAGTACAGATATCTGGCTCAGAAACCAGAATGACGGCTTTAAAAGTCAGCAGTATGAAATGCCGAATATAACAGACGAACATGCGACCGTATATATATACACAAGGGTTAAGAACCGCGGGGTAAAAGTATATCCAGGCAAAGGTACGACACTACGCACATGGTGGGCAGAAAGCTCGGTAGTACTTGATGAATATGCGTGGAAAGGCTATAGGGAAGATTCCCTGATGGGTGGTGAAATCAACTATGCAACAATAAAGGATACAATTCAACCAGGAGGAACGTATATAAAGGAATTTAATTATACTTTCACTGAAGATCGTCTTGAAAAAGCAAAACGCAAAGGCTTCAACATGTGTCTGTTGTCTTTCCTCTCGAGTAAAGGCGGGAGTCCGGCTATGCCCGTTACAGACAGTGGAATTGCCAAGGCATGGGCAACAGACCGTATGGGGCAGAAAAACCAATTGAAGTTTAAGGGGTTCGGTGAATTATATGATCTTGTTTTGATGCCACCACTTCTATATCCCCATGAATTCTCCCTAGTCATGGCAACCGACAATGCATATACAAGTCAGTCCAAAGCCAATGTGGAAGTAAGCCTTTCTTTGCCGTCGGGAATATCAGACAATACGCTATTAAAGGGATTCCGGAAAGATAAACAAAAACTTCGCTATTTGACTGTCAATGATAGTATTGCTGTCATTCGTGGTATTCAGTGTAAGCCGACAGAAACTGCCCATCTCGGCATCACTGCAAATCTTGTTGCAGACAAGGATATTATTTCGCCGGAAATTCGCAATCTGGACATCTTTGTAGTAGATGAAGCTACTGGCGAGATAATGGGTGGCGAGAGCGTTGAGATTACGGTTTCACCTCGCCAGAAAATTGTCCCGGAAATAGACAAGACAGTTCTGTCTGATGGAAATGTTCGTCTTACGGCAGAAAATGTCAATGAGAAAGCTTCGTACGAATGGTACGACAGCGAAGGCAGGCTTGTTGGAACAGGAACAACCCTTGATGTCAGTTCTGTGGCATCTTCAAGTGAATACACACTGAAGGTAACGGCAGAGAAAGACAATGCCATAAATAGGACAACGGTAAATGTCGAGAAGACACCGTTCGTAAAGAATGCCACAGTTTCCCGCGATGTCATTGACGTAAAATTCTCTGTACCGGCATCTAATGGTATGAGCGCACGCATTTCATCCGTTGACGGCAATTCTCCGGTTGTAGATTATGCAATAAAAGAAGGTGCTACAGACATTTCCTTTAATGCTCCTGCCGCTTCTACCAAACTGTATCAGCTTTCCGTGCTTCTGAACGGGAAAATTATAGAAACATTAAAAATAAAATGCGAATAAGCTTGTGGAGAGTATTTTTTTTTGTAATTTTGTAATGAAGATACCTAAATTATTGTTATAATAAAAAATTGCGTTTATGAAAAAGATTTTATATAGTGTAGCATGTCTGCTGTCGGCATTTGTCGCTGCAGACGCACAGGTCGTAAAGACGGTTAATTTGGAAGTGGCAAAGCATCTTAAAGATGTAATTTCTTCAGACGAGGCATTAACGTATGATTCTATAGCGGTTTTGAGCGGAACTATAAATGACGACGACATACGTTTCCTTGCCAACTGTTGCGAAAACGGCAGGCTTTCAGGCATCGATCTCTCGTCGGTGGAAATATCAGGCCATAGAATTCCTTCCCGGGCATTCTGTCCTTCAAAGATAAACTCAGCTGGAACAAAAAACAGTTCAGATGGCTCTTTAAGCAAACTCCATTATTTGCGTCTGCCGTTGAATCTTCGTAAGATATGCGAATCCGCCTTCCTTTCCACTGGGCTTAGGCAGATAGAAATTCCGCGTACAGTGGATAAAATAGAGTCAAATGCCTTCGGAAAATGTAACGAACTTACAGAAGTTGCCGTGCGCATACCTGACGCCCGGTATGTTGATGCCCACTATGCTTTTGACAAGAATGTCAAGACAGCACAGCTTGTGGTGCCGACCGGCTCTGGCAACAGCTTCAAATACGCTCAAGGATGGGGCGATTTCGGTAAGATATCGGAACGTGAAGACCTGTACACAATCCGCCAAATAAACCTTGACGGCAGTGGGCTGGCTGCTCAACTTGGTTCTTCGCTTTTGACGACTGACTCACTGGTTGTCAGTGGAAATCTCGTGGCTGAGGATTTTGCCACAATGGTGAAGAGTACCGGTGACGGTAGACTGACAGGAATCGACTTGACAGCTTGTATTGTTGAGAACAATGCTATTCCAGACAAGGCTTTCTATGTACCTGTCGGATCGGATATAGAAGGGCTGAGAAAGCGAAAAAAACTGCTTTATGTCACACTTCCTAAAGGTATCAACTCAATCGGTGAAGGCGCTTTCAGTGGCAACGGAAAATTGCGTTGCATCAATATACCGTCGAGTGTTACCAATATTGGTGAAGATGCCTATTATGGTTGCACTTATGCTGCCGGTAGCGTTACTGTTCCTGAAGGCGTGTCGCGTCTTGCAGCATCAACATTCGAGAACTGTAGCTCCTTGACGGAAGTTAGACTACCATCAACTTTGTCAACCATGGATACCAGAAGCCTGAGACTACAGCCTAATTATTTGGCTGGCGGTTGGCATGTAAACTTCAAGATAAACCGTATGGCACCTCCGAAGTCGTTAAACGATGAATCGGATAACGCTTTCGGCTTCGACCCTATTGACCTTGGCGACAATCTCCGCTACTGTACATTGTATGTGCCGGTAGGTGCAAAACCGGCTTATGAGGCTGACGAGATGTGGAGTTGCTTCGGCAAAATCATAGAGACTCCCGACCTCACAGGCAAAACGAGTGGTATAGCTGCTCCAAATGTAGAGAAGGCAGAATGTAAGGCAACTCGCATCTACACCCTCGACGGTAGATACGTCGGCACGGACATGACTCGTCTCGGCAAGGGAGTGTATGTGGTGAATGGGAAGAAGGTGGTGAGGTAAGATACATAACACCCACCCTAACCCTCCCGAAGGGAGGGAATGAAGATAGCTTGTAAACTAAATGCTTTGAAATGCTTTTAGATAAGAAATGACTGCTCCGCTCTGTGTGAAAGAGTGGGGCAGTTGTCGTTAGTATAGCCTTTGAAAAGAGAACAGAAACAAGAAAAAGTTTTTTCCTTTTTTTACCCTCACACCCTCACACTTAGCCCCGGAAAGCCCTATATATCGGCGTTTCAGATGGTGAGGGATAGTGTGAGGGATGGTGAGGGTAGACACTGTATTTTTCCCTTTTTCTTTGCGTTTTCACGGAAAATCCATAACTTTGCGGAAAATCATAAAAACGGATAATATAATCGGCAGATTATGGCAGAGAATACAGAGAATCAAAAGAGATACCCCAAGAGAATCCCTTACGGCATGATGAACTTCGTTAATGTAAGGGAAAGAGACTGTTATTATGTCGACAAGACAAGATTTATCGAGAAGATAGAAGATTCCAACATGTTCTTCTTCTTCATTCGCCCCCGTCGTTTTGGCAAGAGCCTCACGATGTCGATGCTACGCCACTACTATGACGTGAACGATGTAGGTAAGTTCGATATGCTCTACAAGGGACTTTACATTGGCGACCATCCTACACCAGAGCATAATAAGTATCTCGTGATATACCTTAATTTTGCCGTGGTGAATGCAGAGCTGAATAACTACCGCAAGGCTCTCGATGCACATTGCAATACGGAGTTCGGCGTTTTCTGCGACAGATACAGCAAATATCTGCCCGATGGGATTTGGGAGCGTATGCAAAAGGAATGTAATGGAGCGGTAGAACAGCTTGATTTTATTTATAAGCGTTGTGCAGAGGTCGGTCAGAAGATATACCTCTTCATTGACGAGTACGACCACTTCACGAACAAGATACTTGCTGAGCCTGGTTGCCTTGACGACTACCGTTCTGAGACTCACGGCACAGGTTATCTACGTAACTTCTTTGATACGATAAAGGCCGGAACAGATTCCTCTATAGAGCGAGTGTTCGTTACAGGTGTAAGTCCCGTCACAATGGACGACCTTACGAGTGGCTTCAATATCGGCACCAACTATACCCTAAACTACGAGTTCAACGAGATGGTTGGCTTCACGGAAAATGAAGTTCGCGCCATGCTGACCTACTACACCGACTTCTGCAATCTCCATAAATATACAGTTGATGAGCTGATAGAGATAATGAAACCGTGGTACGACAACTACTGTTTTGCTGAGGATGCCTATGGTGAGACCACGATGTACAATTCCAACATGGTGCTCTATTTCATCGACAACTATGTGGGTAGCAAGGGACGCTTGCCAAGAAATATGGTAGAGGAAAACATCCGCGTAGACTACAACAAGCTTCGTATGCTTATTCACCGCGACAAGGAGAAACCATATAGTATAATCAGACAATTAATGGATAAAGGTTCTGTTACTGGAGAATTGATAACAGGTTTTCCAATAGAAAAGATAACGGAATATGAATATTTTCTGAGCTTGCTTTATTATCAAGGGGTATTGACGATATCTGGTAGATATCATGGAATGACGGTTTTCACTTTGCCAAATAATTCGATGCGTATGATTTTGGATTACTTGTTGGCAGATTAGTTAGTATTGACAGCCGTAATGACAACCACTCTGCACCGTATTGTTGTGGTCTTCCATGGCACGGAGATGGCGGTATGTGAGGAAGTGTAGACCCACCCTAACCCTCCCGAAGGGAGGGAATGAAGTTAGCTTCGGGTGTTTAGCCCAAACGCTTCGGGTGTTTAGCCCAAACGCTTCGGGCGTTTGGCCCAAACGCTGCCGGTGTTTGGCCCAAACGCTACAAGCGGATGATGGAAATGAAAAAAACAAACAATATAAAATATAAAAAATGGCAACAGTAGACGACAAGAAGATAATCTTCTCCATGGTGGGAGTTTCAAAGATTATCCCCCAAAACCGCAAACAGATTTTGAAGGACATCTATCTCTCCTTCTTCTATGGCGCAAAGATCGGAATCATCGGTCTTAACGGCGCAGGAAAGTCAACTCTCATGAAAATCATCGCCGGACTGGAGCAACCGACACAGGGCGAAGTGGTGTGGAGCCCGGGATACAGCGTGGGCTATCTGCCGCAGGATCCGCCACTCGACGAGACAAAGACCGTGAAGGAGAACGTAATGGAGGGCGTGCAGCGCGCGTATGACGCCCTTGCCGAATACGAAGAGATAAACCAGAAGTTCGGTATGGAGGAATACTATTCCGACCCCGACAAGATGGACAAGCTGATGCAGCGCCAGGCTGAAGTGCAGGACATTATCGACGCCACCGACGCATGGAACATGGATTCCAAGCTCGACCGCGCCATGGCAGCACTGCGCTGCCCTAAGGGCGACCTGCCCGTTACCAACCTCTCCGGTGGTGAGCGCCGCCGCGTGGCCCTCTGCCGTCTGCTCTTGCAGAAGCCCGATGTGCTGCTGCTCGACGAGCCTACCAACCACCTCGATGCCGAGAGCATCGACTGGCTGGAGCAACACCTGCAGCAGTATGAGGGAACGGTAATCGCCGTTACCCACGACCGCTACTTCCTCGACGACGTGAGCGAGTGGATCTTGGAGCTCGACCGTGGCGAGGGCATACCATGGCACGGCAACTACTCCTCATGGCTGGAGCAGAAAACTAAGCGCATGATGCAGGAGGAGAAACAGGCTTCTAAGCGCCGCAAAGCCCTCGAACGCGAGTTGGAATGGGCACACATGGCTCCGAAAGCCCGTCAGGCAAAAGGAAAAGCCCGACTCAATGCCTACGAGAAGATGCTCGGTGAGGAGCAGAAGGAGCGCGAGGAGAAGCTGGAGATATTCATACCAAACGGTCCGCGACTGGGCAACAAGGTTATCGAGGCACAGCACGTCAAGAAGGCGTATGGCGACAAGGTGTTGTATTCCGACCTGAACTTCATGCTGCCGCCTAACGGCATCGTGGGCGTTATCGGTCCTAACGGAGCCGGAAAGACAACCCTCTTCCGTCTTATTATGGGACTGGAGCAGCCCGACGGCGGCTCATTTGAAGTGGGCGAGACCGTAAAACTTGCCTACGTAGACCAGCAGCATAAGGATATCGACCCAAACAAGTCGGTTTACGAAACCATCTCCCAGGGCAACGAGACCATCCGCATGGGCGGCAGAGACGTTAATGCCCGTGCCTACATCTCGCGCTTCAACTTTGCCGGAACCGACCAGAACAAGCTCTGCGGCACCCTCTCCGGCGGTGAGCGCAACCGCCTGCAGCTTGCCTTGGCTCTGAAGCAGGAGGGCAACGTGTTGCTTCTCGACGAGCCTACCAACGATATTGATGTCAACACGCTGCGTGCGCTGGAGGAAGGTCTTGAGTCGTTTGCCGGCTGCGCCGTGGTAATCAGCCACGACCGCTGGTTCCTCGACCGCATCTGCACCCACATCCTTGCCTTCGAGGGCAACGGCGAGGTGTTCTTCTTCGAGGGCAGCTACTCCGACTACGAGATTAACAAGGCGCGCCGCCTCGGCAACGAGGAGATAAAGAAGGGACGCTACCGCAAGCTGATGGCAGACTGATGTTCTCTTCATAAGTCGCAGATTATTAAATTTACAAAACACAGGTTTGAGGATGATGAATATAGGAACACGGAGACTCCCCGTAGGCATCCAGTCGTTTGTTGAAATCAGACGGTGCGGATACCTGTATGTTGACAAGACCGATATAGTGTGGCAACTTGTCAATGGTGTGAAATACAACTATCTGAGCCGCCCGCGGCGGTTCGGAAAATCTGTGCTTGTAGATACGCTGAGGTCATATTTCGAGGGCAGACGCGAGCTTTTTGATGGGCTCAAGATAATGCAATACGAGAAAGAGTGGAAGCAGTATCCCGTCATTCGTCTCGACATGAGCCGTGGCGGAGCGTCGGCAGACAGCGTGCGCTCATATTTCAATACAGTATTCAAGGAATACGAGGATTTGTATGGCATTCGTGCCGGAGCCGACGATTCGCTGTCTGTACGTTTCAACAGTATCATCATGGCGGCATATCGGAAGACCGGTTTGCAGGTGGTAATACTTATCGACGAATACGACGCTCCGTTGCAACACTCCTGGCATACGCCGGAGCATGAAGCTTGCACGGCTCTCTATCGTGAGGTGTTTGCCATACTCAAGGCAGACGACGAGTTTGAGCGTTTCGTCTTTATCACGGGTATAACAAAGTTTACGCAAATCTCCTTGTTCTCCGTGCTCAACAATCTGTTGAATATCAGTTTCGAACCGCAGTTCGCCCCGATTTGTGGAATAACCGAGGATGAACTCTCTGATAATTTCATGCCGGAAATCGAACAGATGGGCAAGGCGAACGGATGGACCACAGACGAGGCGCATGCCAGACTGAAGGAATACTACGACGGGTATCACTTCTGCGAAGACAACATGGTGGATATCTACAATCCTTATAGTCTTGTCAATGCATTGGCAACATCAAAGTTGCGCAACTTCTGGGCACAGTCGGGAGCTTCCTCCCTGCTGCCTAAGTTCGTCGACAACATGGAACTGCGCCTTGAGCAACTCGACCACTGTTTTATCGACCGTGATACCCTCGAGACATCCGATGTTACGGGTGGCGGCTCCGAACTGTTTCTTTATCAGACGGGGTATCTCACGATAAAGAGTTCCGACGACGATGTCTACACACTCGGCTTCCCAAACGAGGAAGTGAGGAAGGCGCTCTACAGAATTGTCGTTCCTGCGCTCACCATGCGCTCCAATTCTGATGTGGTGTCAACTCAGAGCATGTTGCTCAAGATGATGTCAGACGGCAACGTGCCCGAGGCTATGAAGGCTGACAAACGACCGGTAATAGCTCTTGCCGTGGAACTCGACAGCGAGGGAAAAGGACTTTTGAACTGGAAGCGTGTAGAGTAGTGGTCGTGCCGAAAATGTGATTTTCTTTTCGCAAGTTGCTGATATTTACTACCTTTGCATAAATTAAGGTTCTTCCGGAAAATGGAGTGATATTATTTTCCCGCAGATTACACAGATATC
>ERZ808270.617-NODE-617-length-19437-cov-15.440512_pt1 | contig 19437 bp, 7 predicted proteins | sample MGYA00521082_ERZ808270 | MGnify/ENA primary metagenome ERZ808270 (study PRJEB31516, sample SAMN03275594) | gut metagenome | biome: mammalia-associated habitat; material: feces | host: Papio cynocephalus | place: Kenya | collected 2012-07-27 ... | reverse complement strand
CTCAGTACGCCGGTTTTCAAGACCGGTGCATTCGACCACTCTGCCATCTCTCCAAACTTGAAGAACTTAGCTTAGTATCTTAAAGCGAGTGCAAAGGTAGGGAGTTTTATTTAAACTTGCAAATTTTTCGCCAACTTTTTTCTAAAAAAAATGATTTTTGCTAATTTTGCACCATGATTTATCCTAAAACATTCGAAAACAAGATTGGTTTCAACGAAATAAGAACACTTCTGCGCGAACGGTGCCTAAGTACTCTCGGCAAGGAAGAGGTGGACAAAATTGCCTTTATGGACAATATGAAGGCTATAAATACACAGCTCGCAAGGGTGAGGGAATTCCGCCGTTTGCAGGAGGAAGCTGAGGAGTTTCCACTCAATTATTTCTTCGACGTGAGACAGTCGGTGGCAAGGCTTCGGCTTGAGGGAACGCATATGGAGGAGGACGAGCTTTTCGACTTGCGCCGCTCTATGGGCACAATCTGCGACATCGTGAATTATCTGAACCGCAGCGACGAAGACAATGCCACCGTGCCTCAGGACGGATGGCAGAGGGAACCGGTGTACCCCTACCCTGCCCTGCATGAACTTGCCGACGGGGTGATGACTTACCCACAGATTTTGCAACGCATAGACCAAATTCTGGATAAATTCGGAAAGATACGCGACACGGCATCTCCGGAACTTAACAATATCCGCCGCGAACTTGCCAAGACGGAGGGCAGCATCTCGCGTACCTTATATAGCATACTGCGCTCGGCTCAGAGCGATGGACTCATAGAGAAGGATGTAACGCCGGCGATGCGCGACGGCAGACTCGTGATTCCTGTCGTACCCACGATGAAGCGAAAGATTAAGGGTATCGTGCACGACGAGTCGGCTTCGGGAAAGACGCTCTTCATCGAACCTACGGAAGTGGTGGAGGCTAACAACCGCGTTAGGGAACTGGAGGCTGAGGAGCGACGGGAGATTATCCGCATACTCACGGAGATTGCAAAGATAATCCGTCCACACGTGCCACAGATTCTCGACTCCTACAAGTTGCTTGCCCAGGTGGACATGATTCGTGCAAAGGCAGAACTGGCAAAGTTGATTGGCGGTATCGAACCTGAAGTTGGCAAATACCCGCTGATCGACTGGATTGAGGCTTCTCATCCCCTACTCCGCCTGTCGCTCGAGAAACAGGGCAAGAAGGTGGTGCCGCTGGAGATTACGCTGACGAGGAACAAGAGGATGCTTATCATCTCCGGTCCTAACGCCGGCGGAAAGTCGGTGTGCTTGAAAACCGTAGGACTGGTGCAGTATATGCTCCAGTGCGGACTGTCGGTGCCGATGAGTGAGCGTTCGCAAACGGGAATTTTCCAGAATATCCTTATCGATATTGGTGATGAACAGAGTATCGAGGATGACTTGAGTACATATTCGAGCCATCTTACGAACATGAAGAATATGATGAAGAGTGCCAACGACCGCACGCTGATTCTTATCGACGAGTTTGGCACCGGCACCGAGCCGCAGATTGGCGGCGCCATTGCCGAGGCGGTGCTAAAACAGTTCTGCATCAAGAAGGCATACGGCGTGATTACCACCCACTATCAAAACCTAAAGCATTTTGCCGACAGTCATGAAGGAGTGGTGAACGGTGCCATGCTCTACGACCGCCACAAGATGCAAGCCCTGTTCCAACTGCAGATTGGACAGCCGGGAAGTTCGTTTGCCATAGAGATTGCCCGGAAGATAGGACTGCCAGAGCAGGTTATCCATGACGCCAGCGAGATTGTGGGCTCCGACTATATCCAGAGCGACAAATATCTGCAGGATATCGTTCGCGACAAGCGCTATTGGGAGAGCAAACGACAGACTATACACCAGCGCGAGAAGCAGATGGAGCAGACTATCAGCAAATATGAGTCGGAGCTGTCAGACTTGAACAAAACTCGCAAGGAGGTTCTCGCCAAGGCTAAGGAACGTGCCGAGGAACTTTTCAAGGAGAGCAACAAGAAGATTGAAAACGTAATCCGAGAGATTCGCGAGAAACAGGCAGAGAAGGAGGAAACGAAGAAGCTGCGCGAAAGCCTCAAGGATTTCAAGGAGGGCATTGCCGATATCGACAAACAGGCTGAAGACGACAAGATTGCCCGTAAGATGGCACAGATTCTGAGGAGGAAGGAGAATAAGAAGAAGAAAAACAAGGAAGCTCAAGCCCCCTCCGGCTCCCCCAAGGGGGAGGGGATGGATACCAATCCGAGCTCCACACTTCCCGCTCCCCACTCCCCACTCAAGGCGGGCGACACGGTGAGGATAAAGGGCACGACCACCGTGGGAAAGATAGAGAGCATCCAGGGCAAGAACGCCACAGTAATCTTTGGCGACCTGCGCTCCACCACGACATTGAAGAAGCTGGAACCGGCGATACCGCCAAAGAAAGAGGAGCCGCGCCCGTACATGACCGTAGGTCGGCAGACCCGCGAGACGATAGACTCGAAGAAGCTGAACTTCAAGCAAGACCTCGACGTGAGAGGCATGCGCGGCGAAGAGGCACTAAACGCCGTGATGTATTTCATCGACGACGCCACACTGGTCGGCATGTCGAGAGTGCGCATTCTCCATGGCACCGGTACGGGAATCCTGCGCCAGCTCATCCGCCAGTATCTTGCCACGGTACCTGCCGTAAAATCATACAAAGACGAGCATGTGCAGTTTGGCGGAGCCGGAATAACGGTAGTTGATTTGGAATAATCTCTTTTTGCAGACACTTCGCCTACTTTATAAAAAAACAGACTTTGCATATAAATCGTTGCAAAGTCTGTTTTTCCTTTTATAAATTACAGCTTATTTACAATCATCTCCATCTGCTCACCAAGTCCGATGGTATAGCCTTGCGACTTATATACTACCCTATTGAAAGTACCAGAGATAATAAATATCGGTGAAAGTTCAGGATGCGAAAGTTTCATATTATCAGCGATCTGCTTCCTTATCGTCCCCCCCTTATCAATACCAAATATAATATTCTTAGGCAGTCCGGGGAATTCAGCTGCATTAAACTTCTTTGCGGCAGCCTCATCCTCAAAGAGAATAAGAATCGGTCGTTTCCATTTGTCAAAAGCAGCGCTAACCTTTGCAATATCCTTCAGAGCATGATTAGTAGGTTCCTGTCCTACCCCAATAAGTCCTGTAATGAAATATCCGCGTCCGGTCTGCGACAGAATACTAACCTCCGTTCCGTCGAGCTTTTGGAATTTAGATTCCGAATCAAAGTTCCCGATTACGGTAACGGCAGTCGGAGAAGTTCTCAGTTGCATCTCAACATCCGTAGTCTTCCCTTTTTCCACATTAAATATCTGCATCGCCGCCATCACTCCGCCACTTGCCAGACGAGTACCGCTGACGAGAGCATACTGTCCCACGTCGAGTTCCACACCATCCTTAAACGTGTTACTCCATGTCACACCATCCTCCGGATATTCAAGCAACGTAGTCGTACCGTCGGCATTAATGCGCGTCAGCGAGAAATGGCTGTAGTATTTAGGATCATCGATAATGCCGTTTCCATGATATGCAATCAGCAGGCGTCCCTTTTCGGATGCCTTCTGCACAGCTCCGTCGAAATCAACATCAATCCATGTCCCGTTTTGCCAGTATTGCGCCTTTTGGGTAACGGCATCCACACGAGCCTCAATATCAAGACTGCGAGCCACATCTACAAAGAAGATCTTGCGCGAGCGTCGGTCCGTAACCCTACTGTTCCACACTCCCACAGGAGTCTGGGCAATCATCAGAGCCTTTTTGTCGGGGTTAATGCTTATATTCTTCTTTATCCATTCCACGAGCGATGCGGGATTTCTTCTAAAGCCATCAGCTTGCTTCTTGCTGAATGCCTTTTCAAAGAAATGCTTAAACGGGTGGATAATCATCTCATTCTCCACACGCGGACACAGTTGACCACTCTGCGCCGTAAAGTTATCCTCGAGAATTTCCATCGGCATATCCCGCAAATCCTTGTCGGATAGCGACGAGAGCAAATCCAAAGTCCGTTTTGCGTTGTCCTTGTGATTAATGATAAAACCAAGTATTGTCTTATGATTACCTTGCGACTTTACGAGCAGTTGTGCGAATTTCTCCAAATCCTCACCCCCTATACCATTTTTCTTGAGGGTCTCAACGGCAGTTTTTTCATTATAGAAGGTGGCAAGATAAGCATGTCGTATGGAATCCTCTTTTGCAAAGCGCACATTATTCTCTGCACGCTGTTCTGCCGATACATAAGGTAAGTTTGGCTTTTCCTCAGGCGGCACGATATCAAACGAGTCGCGCCATACCACTCCATTTCCTACAGATGAAGCATCATGATCGAGGCGCAACACCACGTTCCGGTCTTTACCGAACGATACCTTTCTGAATCCGTATCTCCCGTTCATCGAAGCCCATGCCATCATGTCGCCCTTACCAGCCGTAAGGAAAGTGGAGCCATTTTCGTCCGTATACTTGGTAACTACAGGACAAAACTCTGCATAGTTATATATCCTGAAATCCACCTTTGCTCCCTTCACAGGCATTCCACTGTCGTCGACCACCGAGAAGTCTACACGTGCCGTCTCCCCATAGTTTCCGATAAGGTTTATCTCCGTATAGTTTGAAGTGCGCAACACCACCTCCTCCGGTCCCCGGTAGTCGCCGAAAGCCTTTGTGTGCATCAGCATAGCCCTTGATGCCGGAGCGTTAAACCACCCGAGGTTGAGCACCGGTTCCGGTTCACACGCCCCGAGGAAATACCACTTTCCGTCAGCCCAGGCCTCCACCCAGGCATGATTGTCGTCGGTATGAGCCCATCGCGGCGTATACACCTGGCGTGCCGGAATACCGACGCTACGGAGTGCTGCGACAGTAAAGGTACTCTGTTCGCCACATCTGCCGTAAGCCGAGCGCACGGTAGCGAGCGGTGCCGAAGTTCTGCCGTCAGACGGTCGATAGGTAACCTTCTCATGACACCAGTGGTTCACCTCCAGTATTGCCTCCTTCATCGGAAGATTCTTCACGCGGTCTTTCAGTTCGCTATAGAACACACTGCGGGAGTCATCCAGATTCTCATTGTTCACCCTCACCGGCAAAACGAAATGCCGGAATAAAATCTCCGGAACATTCTTTCCCCATGGCATTTCCTCTCGCGCCTTAAAACTCATCCTTACATTCTTCAGAAAAAAAGCAGAAGAATAGTCGGTAAGATCAGCCAGTGGCATATATTCATACAGGAAGCTAAGGCATGAGCGCTCATCGGTTGTCAACTTTCCGAGTCGTGATATATCCACATGTCTCAGTTTCGCCACAATGTCAGTTCCGCTGTCGCCAACCATAGAGGTAGTCTGTTTCCCCTCCAATGCAGCATGTCCAGTTAACGGCATTCCGCATAACAGCATAAGCGACGGCAACAAATATCTATTCATAGTCTACACAGTATTATATTTTTCAAATACAAAGGTAGTATATTTGCCATCAAGAGACAAGTTTTAGCATCATTTTTTAGTTTTAAAAGCCGACATCGCAATTACGCATGCCAAGATGTGGTTTAAATATCTTGAAGGCGGCGAGATTGGTGATACGCTTTCGAATCTGAAAGCTACTGCCGAAGGCGAGAACTATATTAAGAAACGGACTTTAAACTGCATATCATAGAAATCAAAAATCCTTCACCGCGCTTGTAAATATCTTATATTTAACAACATGCGGTGAAGGATTTTTATTTTACAACAGCACTTTTAACGGCAGTTAAAGCGCCTGTAATTGCTATTTACTACATCTCGTCAATTTCCTCGCCAGTCCTCTCCATCACGTTAGCCGCCATGCAGTCGGCAGCATGCACGATAGCCACGAGAGGATAAAGTTTCTGAGCGGTATCGAAGTTGCGCACATCCTCAAAACTGTTTTGGTTCACTCCCCACGCTCCCATGTGCCAGCGTATGGCGAGCATCTCGTCGTCGTAAAGCTCCAGTCCGCTGAGCAGAACAACGACGAGCGACTTCTCTCCGTGTCCCATCGGGAAATCCTTATACGACACTTTGTATCCCTCGCAGTCCTCCCACTGCCCCAGTTTATTCTTGCGTTTCTTCACCGAGCGCTTGTAGATATCCGCCTTACACACATCATGCAGCAGCGATGCTATGATGATGCTCTCGCGTTTAATCTCCGACTCGAGCGACGGCTCCAGCGGTTTCATTGCCTCCCAGATGGCGAGCGCCGCCTTACAGGTGTTCAGCGAATGGATTACGAGTCCGCCCTCCGTATTGAGGTGGTGTCCGGCAGATGCCGGAGCGGTAAAGAACCCAAGTTTGTCGATTTCCTCTATCACGTCGTCCACGCCTTCTCTGCCGGTAGATTTAAGGAGAGAAATGAATTCCTCCTTATATTCGTTTTTGTCTTTCATATTAAAGCATTATTTGTTATTTCCGTACAAAAGTATTAAATTTTTGCTTTATACGGCATTTGGCATACTGATTTTATTTTTCTGCAGTCTGCATTTTATCCTGAATACAGCTGTTTCCTATGTCTGAATACGGCAAACATTTTGAGAATATTCGGGATTCTGGCTAAAAAGATTATGAGAATATTCGGGATTTTAATGGAAAAGATTTTGAGGAAACAATAGAAATACGTATATTTGTGACAAATTTTAAGTATTAAGAATAGATGATTATGAGGATATTCAAACGTAAACTGTATCAAAAGCTTCTTGATTGGAAGAACGTCAGACAGGGAAAAACGGCAATAATGATAGAAGGAGCACGTCGTGTTGGTAAATCGACACTTGTAAAGCAATTTGCCGAGGCAGAATACTCTTCATATATTTTGATAGACTTTTCAATCGCCAGCAAAGATATAATAGAACTGTTTGACCATATCGACGAACTTGATTATTTCTTTCTTCAGCTACAGTTCCGCATGGGAGTTCCGCTTAAAGAGAGAGATTCTTTGATAATATTTGATGAAGTTCAGAAATGCCCCAAAGCTCGACAAGCAATAAAACATCTTGTCGCCGACAGCCGTTATGACTATATCGAAACTGGTTCTTTTATTTCCGTAAAGAAAAATGTCAAGGATATTCTTATTCCAAGCGAAGAAGAGAAACTTTATATGTATCCTATGGATTATGAGGAATTCAAATGGGCAATAGGCGACAATTCATTTGCCTTGTTGAAAACGATGTACGAGAAGAAACTCTCGGCAGGTGATGCCGCGATAAGGAAGATGATGAGAGACTTCCGTATATATATAGCCGTGGGCGGTATGCCTCAGGCGGTAAACGAATATTTGGAAAGCAACAATCTTGAGGAGGTGGACCGTGTGAAACGTAACATTATCAACCTTTATGAGGATGATTTCCACAAGATAGATTCTACCGGACGCCTTTCGATGCTTTTTGATGCAATACCGTCGCAACTTGCCGGCAATGCTTCAAGGTTTCAGGCTTATAGTGTTGTTGACAGAAAAACCGATAATGAAAAACTCATGCAGTTGATATCAGAACTGCGTGAGTCAATGACAGTAAACATTGCCTATCATGCCAATGATCCAGGAGTAGGCATGTCGCTGAATATGGACATCAACAGATATAAGATTTTTGTAGGAGATACAGGACTGTTTGTTACGCTTGCATTCAAGGACAAGGCATTTACAGAGAATGTGATTTATCAGAAACTGATGAGCGACAAACTCGATGCCAATCTTGGATATGTATATGAGAATATAGTTGCCCAGATGTTGACAGCAGCCGGCGACAAACTGTACTATTATACATTCCCTACTGAAACAGGCAAGCACAACTACGAGATAGACTTTCTTCTGTCGCGCGGCAACAAGGTGTGCCCCATAGAGGTAAAATCATCCGGCTATAAACGCCATGCCTCGCTCGATGCCTTCTGCCAGAAGTTTTCATCACGGATATCCTCACGCTATGTGCTCTACACCAAAGACACTCACCACGACGGACAGACATTATTCCTCCCCGTGTTCCTTGCACCGTTTTTGTAAGTAAAAACCCGTTGGCGGAATTGAAGTATGCAGGGTCGCAAGAGGTATACGCTGTAAAATGGGGCGTACAGGAGAATTCTCACAGGCTCCTGATTTTGGATATTGTGCTTCGCAAAATTATCACATGAATTATACATGTTAAAGGAAACCATAAATAGTGGTGGCACCAAAGGTGCATCTATCTTGCACTTTTGGTGCAGCATAGATGCACCGATACCAAATGATAGCTTTATGACGTTTACAGGATTTACTTGACAGTTTCTTGATTAAATAAGTAACGAGTAAAAATTATTTTATACAAACAACAATGGAGATAATATAAAAAAACAACAAGTACAACTTATACAACAAGTACAACACGCAGCGTGCGTGACAAACATGAAAGTTGTTCGAGCTGTACGGTTGGAAATGATAGTTCTTATTATCAATAAATGATGTTCAAGGTAGTAGGTGCGGTGTCTCACCGCACAGTAGCAAGTACATTATGACTATTTAGAGTTGATAAAATGCTTGATAACATTCCTCATTGTGCGGTGAGACACCGCACCTACTATGATTTCAAACCGTACAGGTTGAAGTTGTTTGGGTTGTATATGTTGTAAAGGTTGTTTTAAATATAAATGTTTTGTTGTTTGTATAAACTAATTGTGAATAGCTACTTACTATATTACTTTACATTAAATAAATTACTTACGGTTCTTCCGGAATATGGAGTGATATCTTTCTCTCCCACAGATTGCACAGATTATCACAGATTGATTTTCCATGCGGACATTCTATCAATGCCACAGATGTAGGGTCGCCTACTTCGTGGCTTGATTTACACAGATTCTATGATAAATTCTAAATAAATCAGCTCTCATCTGTGTAATATTGCGGCAAAGCCAGCAACACTAAATCTGTGGGCATAGCCTGTATTTAGACATAAAAATCCGTGTCATCTGTGATATCTGTGGGAGATACTAATCATCACTTCAAATATCGGATGAGCCTTACTTACTAAAAAACTTGTCAGTTCATTATCGTTGCTTGTATAATTGTTCAAAAAAAAGGTAGCGTCCCCGTGTTGAAAGTGTGAGGGATAAACATCGACCCCTCACACTATCCCTCACACCTCGGAAGTACGATAAACAGGGACTTTCAGAGGCGTTAGTGAGGGTGTGAGGGTAAAATGACCAAAAAAAGTTTTTTTTATAAACGTGTATATTTCATAGGATAATTTGTATTATGTCATTCAGTGAATTATGCAGGCTAAAGAAGTTACGGAAACTCTATAACACAAAATTTCATCATCGCCATCATGCCGGAGAAACAAAAAAAATCCCCTTTACACAATATATATATATAACCTGCGTTAAATATAATGTATATACACCAAATTATTTCTACTTTATGATTGAATACATAAAGGGCGAGCTTGCTGAAGTTACACCGGCATACGCTGTTGTTGAAGCACACGGCGTGGGCTACGGCATGAATATCTCGCTCAACACTTATAGTAACATACAGACGAAGAAGGAAGTGAAACTGTATGTTTTTGAAAGCATCAGAGAGGACGCCTACGCTCTGTTCGGATTCTCATCCAGACAAGAGCGGGAGATGTTCACACTGCTCATCAGTGTATCCGGAGTCGGAGCCAATACGGCGAGGATGATTCTCTCGGCACTCTCGCCGGCAGAATTGTGTAACGTTATTTCTACGGGCAACGAGAAACTGCTGAAGACCGTGAAGGGTATCGGACTGCGCACGGCACAGCGTATCATCGTGGATCTGAAAGACAAGATTGCCACTGCCGACTTTGGCGGGGAAATCAGCATCGGCGGAGCAACGGCACAGGTTGCAGCCGTAAACAAGGAGGTTCACGACGAGGCTATCGGAGCACTCACCATGCTCGGTTTCGCTCCGGCACCATCAGCTAAAGTCGTTTCGGCAATTCTAAAGGACAGTCCGGAACTGCCAGTAGAACAGGTTGTAAAACTTGCCCTGAAACAGATTAAATAATAGATGAAAAATTTAAAGGAACTTACTATATTCTTCATTGCACTGGTGAGCATCAACATGCTCGCCTTCAACGTGTTGCCGCAGTTGCAAGACGACCGCACGCGCCTCTCCGTACGCCGACAGAGGCAGGGCGCCGCCAACAAGGCTGACAAAGGAACGAAGGCGAACGCTGATACCATAGGCAAGGGGAAATCCGGACTCTCGGCTCTCGTAATCGAGGACGACTCCATTCCCGACTCGCTGTTGCACCCGAAATGGAAGGTGCAGCGCACTGTTCCTATTACGGCTGAAGACACAGAAAAGCGTACTGCCGACCTCTCTATGCCTGACAATATCAAGCAGGAGGTGGTATACAACGACACGCTGAACAGATATTTCCTCGGTTCGAAAATGGGCGGAGGATACCTTTCCACACCGGTGATGATGACACCCGACGAATACCGCAAATGGAGCGAACGACAGGAGATGAACGCTTTCTTCCGCTCTAAGAACGATGAGATTGTGAAGGAGAAGGGAAAAGACAAGTTCTCGTTCTCCGACATGCATTTCGACCTCGGACCGGCTGAGAAAATCTTCGGTCCCGGTGGTGTGCGCATCAAAACCCAGGGTACGGCGGAGCTGAAGCTCGGAGCTACGATGAAGGAAATCGACAACCCGTCGCTGCCTATCCGAAACCGTAACACGACGACGATGAACTTCGATGAGAAGATTAACCTGAACGTGAACGGAAAGGTGGGCGACAAGGTGAACATGAACCTCAACTACAACACCGACGCTACGTTTGACTTCGACTCGCAGAACCTGAAACTTAAATACGAAGGCAAGGAGGACGAGATAATAAAGCTGGTGGAGGCAGGAAATGTGTCATTCCCGAGCAACTCATCGCTCGTGAAAGGAGCGTCGTCGCTCTTCGGTATACGAACCGACATGCAGTTCGGTAAGCTGAAACTGCAAACCGTCGTTTCGCAGAAGAAGTCGGCGAGCAAAAGCGTTTCGTCGAAAGGCGGAGTGCAGCTCACACCGTTTGAGATTGACGCCACAGACTATGAGGACAACCGCCACTTCTTCCTCTCGCAGTATTTCCGCAACAAATATGATGCTGCAATGAAGACGCTGCCAAACCTAACCACGGGCATTACCATCAACCGCGTGGAGGTTTGGGTAACGAACAAACAGGGGACGACAACGAATACCCGAAACATCATAGCTCTTACCGACCTCGGAGAGAACACCAAGGTGAGCAACCCGATGTGGGGACTCACCGGACTGCCCGTGCCGTCGAACAATGCCAACAGCGAATACTCCGAGATGGTCAACTCTTATGCTGCGGCGAGGGACATCGACCAGACGAGTACCGTGCTCGACGGGATTCCCGGGTTCGTGGGAGGTGCCGACTACGAGAAGCTGCAGAGCGCACGTCTGCTCAATTCTTCGGAATATACCGTGAACCAGGCTCTCGGATATATCTCGCTGAAGTCTACGCTGCAAACCGACCAGGTGCTTGCCATAGCATACGAATATACTGCCGGCGGACAGACTTATCAGGTGGGTGAGTTCGCATCCGACCAGCAGGATGTGCAAAAGGCACTGTTCGTAAAGTCGCTGAAGAATACCAGCAACAACCCGAACCAAGGCAACTGGGACCTGATGATGAAGAACGTGTATTATCTCGCATCTTCGGTAGAAAAGGACAAGTTCCGACTCGACGTGAAATACCAAAGCGATACTACCGGCGTTTATCTCTCGTATATACCGGAACAGCAGGTGAAAGACCAGACGATGATTAAGCTTCTCGGAGCTGACCGACTGGATAATAACAACAAGGCGCACAGCAACGGATATTTCGACTATGTGGAGGGATATACCGTGAGCAACGGACGAGTGTTCTTCCCTGAGGCTGAACCGTTCGGAGAATATCTCTATCAGGCTCTTATCGCCAAGGGCGTATCACCGGAGAAGGCTGCAAAATACAGTTATACTGAACTTTACGATTCTACAAAGACTATCGCCAAGCAGATTGCCGAAAAGGATAAGTTCCGACTCACGGGACAGTATCGCGGTACTTCTGCCAACGTGATATCGCTCGGCGCATACAACGTGCCACAGGGATCGGTGGTCGTTACTGCCGGAGGAGTTACTCTGCAGGAGGGTTCCGACTATAGCGTGGACTATTCTGCTGGAGAGGTTACTATCCTCAACCAGAGTATTATCGATGCCGGAACTGCAGTAAACGTATCGCTCGAAAGTAATACCGACTATGCACAGCAACGCAAGACGATGCTCGGACTTAACTGGGAGTATGACTTCTCTAAGAACTTCCAGCTCAGCGGTACGTTCCAGCACCTCTCGGAACAGGCGCTGACGACTAAGGTGTCGATGGGCTCCGAACCGCTGAACAATACCCTATGGGGACTGAATGTCAACTGGAAGAAGGAAAGTCAATGGCTTACTAATTTGCTCGACAAGATTCCGTTCCTGCACTGTACGCAACCGTCGCAGATTTCGTTTACCGGAGAATTTGCACAACTCATCGCCGGACAGGCAAGCGGCACACAAGACAATGCCTCGTATCTCGACGACTTCGAGAATACGAAGAGCACTATCGACGTGAGCACTCCGTCGGCATGGATAATATCGAGCGTGCCTACGATGTTCCCCAACTATAACGATAAAGCCACACTGCAGAGCGGATACGAGCGCGCTCTTTTGGCATGGTATAACATCGACCCGCTGTTTACGAGAAGAAGCAGTTCGCTGACGCCTGGACATATCAAGAGCGACCTTCACCAACTCTCTAACCATTACGTGAGAGAGGTGTATGTCAGGGAGCTGTTCCCTAACCGCGACCAGAGTTCTTACAACGGAGCTACGGCTACGCTGCCTATACTGAACCTCGCTTATTATCCTTCGGAAAGAGGTCCGTATAACTTCAACCCGAACCTAAACAGCGACGGTACGCTGCCTTCGCCTCAGAGCAACTGGGGCGGAATGATGCGACGTCTCGACACTAACGATTTCGAAACGGCAAATATCGAATATATCGAGTTCTGGATGCTCGATCCGTTTATCTATTCTAATCAGCAGCCTAACGCCGCTCAGTATGGCGGTGATTTCTATATCAACCTCGGTGAAGTCAGCGAGGATGTGTTGCGCGACGGAAAGAAATTCTACGAGAGCGGTATGCCGGTCGACGGTTCGAGCAGCTTTACTACTACACAGTGGGGAAAGATTCCTACGCAGTCTACCGTAACCTATGCCTTTGCCACTTCATCGGGAGCAAGGGCTAAACAGGATGTGGGCTTCAACGGACTTACCGACGAGGAGGAGAAGACTTTCGGCTCTTATCAGGAGTTCCTCACTGCCGCACAGGCTCGTGTTACCGGTTCTGCCCTCGAGGCAATCATGGCTGACCCGGCTAATGACGACTATCACTATTTCCGCGGTTCTGATTTCGACAATGCCCGCACTCCTATTCTGGAGCGCTACAAGCGCATCAACAACCCGCAAGGCAACTCGCCTGACAGCGACTCGAGAAGCGAGAGCTACGACACGTCGTATAAGACGACTCCTGATGTAGAGGATATCAATCAGGACTACACACTGAACGAATACGAGAAGTATTTCCAGTATCATGTTAGCATTCGTCCACAGGATCTCGTCGTGGGTCAGAACTATATCGTGGACAAGCGTGAAACATCCGTTAAACTGCGCAACGATACGACGGAGACGGTTACGTGGTATCAGTTCCGTATTCCGGTTGACGACTATGAGCGACGTGTGGGCGGAATAACCGACTTTACGTCTATCCGTTTCATGCGCATGTTCCTGACTAACTTCCAGATGCCTATCGTGATGCGTTTCGGAAGTCTCGACCTCGTAAGGGGCGAATGGAGAATATACGAGCAGTCGCTCTCTACCGGCAGCGAGTCGGGAAAGATGGCTGTCAGCGCCGTGAATATCGAGGAGAACAACGACCGAGTGCCGGTTAACTACGTCCTGCCTCCTGGAATCCGAAGGGAGCAAGACCCTACTCAGCCTCAGCTTACGGAGGCTAACGAACAGGCTCTCGACATTCAGGTAACTAACCTGTCGAACGGTGAGGCTAAGGCTGTTTACAAGAACACGAACCTCGACCTCAGACAATATAAGCGGTTGCAGATGTTTGTTCATGCCAATGCCTTCGAGCAGAACACGACTAACCTACAGGACAACCAGTTGGCTCTCTTCATCCGGTTGGGTTCTGACTACAAGAGTAACTATTATGAATACGAGATTCCACTGAAGCTTACAGCACCAGGACATTACGACAGATATTCGTCTGCCGACTGCAAGGCGGTATGGCCGGAGGACAATATGCTCAATATACCACTGAGCGTTTTCACTACTCTCAAGAAGGAAAGAAACAAGGCGAAGAGCATCGGACAGGCTTCATACACCTTCCCGTATTCGGCTTACGACGAGGAGAACCCGAACAACAAGATTAGTATCGTGGGTAATCCTACTCTCGGAGAGGTAAGGACAATGGTTATCGGTATCCGAAACCTTGCCACAGAACAGAAATCGGGAGAAATCTGGGTGAACGAGCTGCGACTAAAGGAATACAACAATTCCGGCGGTTGGGCTGCACAGGGTAACCTCAACATGCAGCTCTCTGATGTGGGTAGCGTGAATGTTACCGGTAAGTATGTATCGGAGGGCTTCGGAGGACTTGAGGACGGAGTGGCTCAAAGGGCCCAGGACAACTACAAGACTTATAGTGTTACGACAAACTTCGAACTGGGAAAATTCTTCCCCGACAAGGCTAAGGTGTCTATCCCACTATACTACTCCGTAACGAAAGAGGAAACACGCCCTAAATACAATCCGCTCGATACGGATATGAAACTCGACGACGCTCTCAGTGCGATGGAGGGACATGAACGCGACTCTATCGAGAGTATTGCCGTGACGAAGACTACGAACACGAACTTCTCGCTCTCTAACATGAAGGTGGGAATTGCTACGAAGAAACACCCGATGCCGTATGACCCGGCAAACTTCTCGTTCAGCTACAGTCACAGTCACCGACATACGAGCGGCGAAACAACAATTTACGAGAATGAGGACAACTGGCGCGGGTCTATGAATTATAGTTACACTCCGGTGTATAAGGCTTTTGAACCATTCAAGAAAATCAAGAGCCGTAGCAAATGGTATGACATATTGAAACGATTCGGTCTCAACTGGCTACCGCAGAACCTTACGTTCAATACGGATATCATGCGCAACTACTATGAACTCCAGGAACGCGACATGGAGAGCACGGAGAATAATGAACTGCCGCTGACCTTCAGCGAGCAATTCCTGTGGAACAGGGAGTTCTCTATCCGATGGGATCTGACGAAGAACCTGCACATGAGCTTCAACAGTGCTACTCATGCCGAGATTGAGGAACCGTATACTCCTATCGACAAGAGTCGTTATCCCGACCAGTATTCGGCATGGAAAGACTCTGTATGGACGAGTATCAAACATATGGGAAGACCGCTCGACTATAACCAGAACTTCACGGCTTCTTATCAGGCTCCGCTAAACCTCATACCTATCTTCGACTGGATTAATGCTGATGCGAACTACAACGCAACATACAGTTGGACTCGAGGTACTACTCAGGAGGACGGACAGTCGTTGGGAAATGTCATCGCCAACAACCGCACGCTTAATATCAACGGTGCGCTCAACTTGGAGAAACTTTACAACCACGTGCCGTTCCTGAAAAAGACGAACGAGAGGTTTAACAAGCGTCCGTCGGTATCGTCAAGAGTGAAGAACTCTACGATTGCGAGGAAAAATGACAGTAAGAAGAAACCTACTGAGGACGAGAAGAAACTGCCGAAGAACAAGAAGTCGTTTGAAAGGGAAATAAAGCTATTGCCTGATACCACGATTACTATTTCTCATGGCAAGAACAGTAAGAGGCTTATTGTAATGGCGAAGACCAAAGACGGCAAGTTGTTTAACCTTAAATATAAAAAGGTGGACAACAACAAGATTAAGATTACGTCGAAGGTGGATACGGCTACTACAATTAAACTTACCGTAACGGCTAAGGAACCGCTCGAGAACCAGAGTTGGTACAAGACTATGCAGGTTGTGGCTCGAGGATTGATGATGGTGCGCAACGTGAATCTGTCGTATCGTAACCAGTATGGCTTGTCGCTGCCGGGATTCATGCCGGAAGTGGGCAATGTGTTCGGACAGCGCACGGGGGGCATCATGGCTCCGGGACTGGGATTTGCATTCGGAATGGTCGACGACTCTTACGTTACGAAGAGTGCGGAGCGCAACTGGCTGCTCATGGCTGACAGTGTGGCAACGCCGGCTACTTCAAGCAAGACGGAGGATCTGCAGCTGAGGATGACTGTAGAGCCTATTAAGGATCTGAAGATTGACCTCAATGCAAGTCGCACGCAGACTACGGCAAAGAGTATACAGTATATGTATCAAGGTATGCCGACGACACAGAGCGGAACGTTTACCATGACGACTATCAGTCTGGGAACGGCTTTCGAAAGCATGGGCGACGCCAACAACGGATACCACTCGGCATCATTCGAGAAGTTCTGCAACTCGCTTGAAGGATTCCGACAGAGGGTTGAGAATCAATACACAGGTGCGACCTACCCTGCAGGATCTACTCTCGCCGGAACGACATTCAATCCGGAAAACGGTACGGTGAACAAATACAGTGCTGACGTGATGATTCCGGCGTTCCTCTCTACTTATACAAGTATGGGAGGCGGGTCGCTCGACTTGTTCCCGGCTCTTTCTAAACTGTTGCCTAACTGGACTGTGAGATATAGCGGACTGGGCAGACTGCCGTGGTTCCGCGATGTTTTCAAGAGTTTCAATATCAATCACTCTTACAAGAGTGTCTATGCCGTTGGCTCTTACAGTTCGTTTAGTACATATCAGGAATATATGAACGGACTCGGATTTATAACTGATGCTACAACCGGTAACCCTACGCCAAGCAGCATGTTCAACGTATCTACCGTGAGCATCAACGAGTCATTCTCGCCTCTGCTCGGTGTTGACATGACTTTCCAGAATAACCTGACGGCAAAACTGGAATACAGGAAGACCCGTGTGCTCAGTCTCAGCATGACGAGCATTCAGCTTAATGAATCGTCAAGCAACGACTGGGTCGTTGGTATGGGATACAAGATTAACAACTTTGATTTCTTCGGTCTCTTTGGCGGTGGCAACAAGAGTCGCAAGGTGAAGAGTTCTAAGAACAAAAAGAATAGCAACAACAATCAAGAGCAGAACAAGAATCAGAGCAACAACAGCAGAAACAACCGCAGCGGTTTCAATACCGATCTCAACTTGAGACTCGACCTGTCGTTCCGCAAGCAGGCTGCAATCTGTCGCGATATTGCATCGATGACAAGTGCGGCAAGTAGCGGAAACTCTGCTTTCAAGCTCTCGTTTGCTGCCGACTACACGCTATCGAGACTTCTGACAATGAGTTTCTATTACGACCGTCAGACTAACACGCCGCTCCTATCGAGCAGCAGTTACCCGACAACGACACAGGACTTCGGACTGAGTCTGAAGTTCTCGTTGACAAGATAATCTTTGAGTTCTCGGAGAAATCCGAGAATTCAAAGTTCTCCCAAAACTCCCAGTTCTCCCAGTTCTCCCAGCTCTCCCAGCTCTCCCAGAACTCCCAGAACTCCCAGCTCTCCCAGTTCTCCCAGAACTCCCAGAACTCCTCCAAAATACAACAATAACAAAATTATATCATTATGAAAAAACTATTTTTATCAGCTATCATGCTTCTGGCAGCAATCACAACATTCGCCCAGGAGCGTCCGAAACTAATTGTCGGCATCGCCGTCGACCAAATGCGCTGGGATTACCTCCACCGCTATTACAATCTTTATGGTGAAGGCGGCTTCAAACGCCTCATGAACGAAGGTTACGACTGTGAGAACACTATGATCAACTATATCCCGGCAATAACTGCCGTAGGACACTCGTCAATCTATACAGGTTCCGTTCCCTCTATCCATGGCATTCAGGGAAACAACTTCCTTATCAACGGCAAGATGGTTTACTGCACAAGCGACAACTCCGTTGAGGGTGTGGGAACAAAAAGCGAAGCCGGACAAATGTCGCCACGCAACTTACTGACAACTACTATCGGTGATGAACTGAAGGTGGCTACCAACTTTAAGTCGCGTGTGTTTGGCGTCTCGATAAAAGACCGTGCTGCAATTCTTCCTGCCGGACATGCTGCCGATGCTGCCTACTGGATTGACAGCAAACAGAGCAAGTTCGTATCGAGCACCTACTATATGAAGCAACTGCCGGCATGGGTGGAGAAATACAACAAGGTTGTGAGCAAATACTCAAGCGACCAGATTAACTATTCGCCTGCCGGAAACGAGATTACCGCAGACATGGCAAAGAATGTTATTACCAACGAGAAACTCGGACAAATGGGCGAGACGGACATGATTTGCATCAGCTTCTCGTCTACCGACAAAATTGGTCATAAATACGGCACACACTGTCAGCTGATACAAGACCAGTATGTTGATCTCGACAAACGCCTTGCCGACTTCTTCAACTTTCTTGACCAAACAATCGGCAAGGGACAGTATCTCGTATTCCTCAGTGCTGACCACGGAGCTGCAAACAATATCCTGATGAACCAGGAACATGGTATTCCTGCCGGAGGTTTCTTCTATCAGAAGGATTTGAAAGAACTGAATGCTTATCTGAAACAAAAATATAACACTACCGCAGACTTGGCACGCTACATCATGTCTTATAATGTAGTATTAGACCATGATGCTATAGCAAAGGCAGGACTGAAGCTACGCAAGGTGAAAGCTGACGTCGTGGAATACTTCCAAAACAAGGACTATGTGGCTTATGCCGTGGATATGGACAAGGTTTCAACATCTACTATTCCTTCTATAATAAAGGAGAAGATAATCAACGGCTATTGCCGCAAGCGCAACGGCGATGTGCAGCTCATCATGCAACCGGGATGGTATGAAATTTACGGCGACAAAATTGATGCCGGAACTACCCACGGCGAATGGAACCCTTACGATGCACATATCCCGTTCCTTATGATGGGTTGGGGTGTAAAACCGGGAAAGACAAGCCATCCTACTTATATCACCGACATCGCTGCAACTATCTGCAATCTTGTGCATATCCAGATGCCTAACGGATGTATAGGTAATGCTGTGGAAATGAAATAGTCATCGAAATTAATATAAACATATGATATACGGGAAATGATTTGCAGAAATCGTTTCCCGTATATTTTTTAACAGCATTAAGTAACAAGTCAAATTATTTTAGGTTCTTCCGGAAAATGGAGTGATATTATTTTCCCGCAGATTACACAGAT